>Ga0209947_1000061_pt1 | contig 52225 bp, 45 predicted proteins | sample SalPonR2_B_D2_MG_FD_185706 | JGI IMG/M metagenome (GOLD analysis project Ga0209947, IMG submission 185706) | Salt pond soil microbial communities from South San Francisco under conditions of wetland restoration - Salt Pond MetaG R2_B_D2_MG... ...
CATCCGCGCCAGAGGGCCCGCAACGTTGCCCGTCGGCATGGCCCAGGCCAGCATCGCGACCGCCGCCATCATGGCCGAGAGCGCGGCACTGGCTCCGGCGAACATGGGTCTGGCGGTCATCGGTGCCCTCCGGGCGTGTCGCGTCAGCTCGCCCGTTTCATCCCCATCACGCGCGCCCGCGCCCTCGGGTCGCTGTCGAAAAGACCCGCGAGCTGCTCGGTGATGGCGCCGGCGAGCTGCTCGGCATCGGTGATCGTCACGGCGCGTTCGTAGTAGCGTGTCACGTCATGGCCGATGCCGATGGCCAGAAGCTCCACCGCCTTGCGCTTTTCCACCATGGCGATCACGTCCCGCAGGTGCTTTTCGAGGTAATTCGCGGGGTTCACCGACAGGGTCGAGTCGTCCACCGGCGCCCCGTCGGAAATCACCATCAGGATCTTGCGCGCCTCGGGCCGCCCGATCATTCGCCTGTGCGCCCATTCCAGCGCCTCGCCGTCGATGTTCTCCTTCAGAAGACCCTCTTTCATCATCAGGCCCAGGTTGTCGCGCACCCGGCGCCATGGCGCGTCGGCGGGCTTGTAGACGATGTGGCGCAGGTCGTTCAGACGTCCGGGCTGCTGCGGGCGGCCCGCCGCAAGCCAGTCCTCGCGCGCCTTGCCGCCCTTCCACGCGCGGGTGGTGAAGCCCAGGATCTCGACCTTCACGCCGCAGCGCTCCAGCGTGCGGGCAAGAACGTCGGCGCAGATCGCCGCGATCGAGATGGGCCGCCCCCGCATGGAGCCGGAATTGTCCAGAAGCAGCGTCACGACGGTGTCGCGGAACTCCGTATCCTTTTCGATCTTGAAGCTCAGCGGCGTCGTGGGATTGGCCACCACGCGCGCCAGCCGCCCGGCGTCGAGGATGCCTTCCTCGCGGTCGAAGTCCCAGCTGCGGTTCTGCTGCGCCTGAAGGCGGCGCTGGAGCTTGTTGGCCAGCCGGCTGACCGCGCCCTTGAGCGGCTCGAGCTGTTGGTCGAGATAGGCGCGCAGGCGTTCCAGCTCCTGTGGTTCGGCAAGGTCCTGGGCCTCGACTTCTTCGTCATATGTCGTTGAAAAGACGGTATAGGTCGGATCGGCGTCGGAATGGGCGGGCGGCGGCGGCGGTTCCAGCGGCGCCTCGCCCTCGGGCAATTCCTGCTCCTCGGCCTCTTCCATGTCGGCGCTGTCGTCCATGTCGACCTGCGCCTGTGCGGCATCCTGCTGCTGTTCCTGGCTGCGCTCGGGGCTGGCCTCGGCATCGTCCTCCTGACTGTCATCCTCGCCGGTGGAATCGGGCGCTTCGTCTTGCTGATCCTCGGCGCCCTCGTCCTCGCCCTCGTCGTCCATCTCGTCGGGATCGTCGCCCAGCTGGTCACCATAGCCGAGGTCGTCGATCATGCGGCGGGAGAAACGGGCGAAGGCCGACTGGTCCTTCATCACGTCCTCGAGATTTTCGAGCGTGCCGCCACAGCGGTCCTCGATATAGCCGCGCCAGAGTTCCATGACATTGGCCGCCTCGGGCGGCAGGTCGCGGCCCGTGGCAAGATGGCGGATCAGGTAGCCCGCTGCGGTGGCCAGCGGCGCGTCCGCGGCCTCGCGGATCTCGCCATAGCCCTTGCGGCGGGCATCGTTGCCGATCTTGACGTCGATATTGCCGGCGGTGCCGGGCATGTCGCGCGCGCCCACTGCCTCGCAGCGCGCCGTTTCCATCGCCTCCATCAGGTCGCGCGCCATGGAGCCCGAGGGCGCGTAACGCGCCGCGGTCGTGGGGTCGTGGTAACGGTGCCGCAGCGCCAGCGCATCCGCCGTGCCGCGGGCCAGAAGAACCTCCTCGCGGGTCATCCGGCGGCTCACCTGCGGCAGGCGCACGGAATCGGTTGCCAGCCCCGGCGGGTCGACCGAGTAGCTGACCGCCAGGTCCGGGTCGTCGGCCATGACGCGGGTGGCCTCGGCCAGTGCCTTCTTGAACGGTTCGGCGGGGTTGTCGCTCTGCGATTTGCTCATGGGCGGAATGTGGCGTGCGGAACGGGGGAGGGCAAGGTGTGAACGCGTGGCGTGTCACTCTCCGCGCTGCGCCGCGATTTCGTCCTGCAGCGTCGCACAATAGGCAAGCTCGGTCTCGAGCGCGGGGTCGAAGACGCTTTCGCCGGCCTCGCGGTTGGCCGCCATGCGCGCAAGAAAGAGGTCACTGGCCGCGCCGACCATCGGCACGATGGTGTCGAAGGCCGTGGCGACGTCCTCAGTGCCCTTGTCCCGCTGCCAGATCATGACGCTGGTCACCGCGAGATCGGCCTCCCGCGTCGCCGCTGTGGCGCGCAGCGGGCTGTCCTCTCCGGCCCGGAGACGGACCGCGCGGAACAAGGCCGTGCAGCGGATCAGCGGAGCGGCGAGCCCGGCGCCGGAAAGCGCGTCCTCCATCGCCGCCTCGAACGGGGCCGGTTGCGCGAGAGCCGGCGCGAGGCCGAGGCAGGTAACGGCAGAAAGGGCACAGATGCCCGCGGCCCTCATGCCATGAACCAGTCGACATCCGCATTGCCGCCGCAGATCAGGACCGCCACGCGCTCGCCTTCTGCGGGCGTGTAGGCGCCCGAGGTCAGGGCGGCCAGCGCCACCGCCGCGCCGGGTTCGCCCACGAGGCGCGTGGCCTCCCACAGGGTCTTTGCCGCGGCATAGACCGCCTCATCGGGCAGGACGATGGCGGTTTGCACCCGGTCGCGGATCACCTCCCATGACTGCACGCCGAGGCGCGGGCCGCCCAGCGATCCGGCCGCGACCCCGGTGGCGGAGACGTCGATCTCGGGGCCTTCCTTCAGCGAGCGCGACAGCGTGTCGGTGCCCTCGGTCTCGACCGAGACCACGTTGACCCGGTCCCCGAACCACGCCGCGATCCCGCCGATCAGCCCGCCGCCCCCCGTGGCGACGAGGATCGTGTCGATCGACCCGGGGCCCCCCGCCTGTTCCTCGAATTCGCGCGCGACGGTGCCCTGGCCCGCCAGCGTCCACTCGGTGTCATAGGGATGCACCGACAGCGCGCCCGAACTTTCGGCGGCGGCGGCGTATTCTGCCATGCAGTCCGCGACGCTGCCCTCGGTCAGGATCACCTCGCCGCCGAACATGCGCATGCGGCGCAGCTTTTCTTCCTTGGCGATGGCCTTGGGCACGTAGATGCGCGAGGCATGTCCAAGCTCGGTCGCGGCATAGGCCACGGCTGCGCCGTGATTGCCGCCAGAGGCCGCAACGATACCGGCTTCGGGCACATCGCGGCTGAGCATGTTGTTGAACGCGCCGCGCACCTTGAAGGAGCCGGTCACCTGCGTGTGCTCCAGCTTCAGCATGACGGGGTAGGGCAGGCCGAGCGCGCCGGCCTCCACGCTCAGGATCGGGGTCTTGCGCACGCGGCCGGCGATGCGGGCGGCGGCGGCTGTGATGTCGTCGGGGCTGGGATATGTCATGGGCGGACCTTGGCCGGACCGCGCGGCGGCGTCAACGCGGGACGGTCAGGTCAGGTGTGCGCACCAGTCGATGCGCCGCCCGCCGCGATAGGGCACGGCCAGCCCCTCGGAGATCAGCACCGCGCCCACGTCCTGCCCGTCGAGCGAAAGCCGCACCAAGCGGCGTCCATAGCGATCGAGATCGCCGATCCGCGGCTCCACCGTCCGGGCGTTCGCGACAAGCGTGCGCAGCCGCGCCGTGGCCTGCCGGGCGGCGCGCGCCTCGGCGGCGCAGCCGGGCTCGTAGGCTTCGGGCGTATCGTACCCCGTCAGCCGCGCGCGGAACGCCCCGAAGCCCGTGCAGTCCATGTCCACCGTGTCGCCATCCACCACCGAGGTCACGCGGCAGGCCGGGCCGGAAAACGCCGCGCCCGAGGCTTTCGGCGCGCTCATCTGAGGGGTCTGGCAAGCGGCGATCAGTCCGGCTGCGGCCAGCAGCAGGGGGCCCGCGATCCGGACCGGCGCCATCCGCCGCGATGTCCAAAGGCTGCGCATGGCAGCCGGGGTAGCGGGTCATGGCGGCAGAATTAAGGAGGCGGGGCGCCTGACGTCAGGTCAGGCAGGGTCGGCGGGTGCCGCGGGCTCGGGCACAACGATCATGCCGGCGCATCGGGCGATCAGGCGTTGGGCCAGTTCTTCCGCCCGCCGGTCGGCGTTGAGCGCCGCCTGGGTCATGAGCGTGGCCTGCGCCGCGCGCGCCTCGGCCCGCCAAGTCAGGACCTGTGGCCCGCCACCGGGCGGCGTCATTGTCTGCACCAGTTCCGCCAGGACCACGCGCATCGCCTCGGCCTGCGCCGCGCCCGAGGTATCGGCATGGGATTCCCGATCCACGCGCAGGGCCGAGACCCGGCCGAGGCAATCGGAGAAGAACTGCAGCGGGTTCAGGTCCAGTCCCGGCGCGTCTGCATGTGCGGGCAGGAGTGTCGCCACTCCAACACCTGCCGAGAGCACGGCGATTCGGAGCACCTGTCGATACCTGTTCATGTAACAAGTATGTAACAGATGCTGATTTCGGCCCAGTAAACATCGGCAAATGCCGAGAGACCGTCAGATTACGGCGTGCACTTGAGTAATTTTCCGGCAAATGCCCGGGAATTTGGCAACGATACTGGGCCTGTTTGCTGACTGGGCCTCAGCCCAAGCTCATGCTCGCGGCACTTTCCGGCAGTTCCTCGTCGAAGCAGCGCTGGTAGAACTCCGCCACGGTCTGGCGCTCCAACTCGTCGCACTTGTTGAGGAAGGACACGCGGAAGGCATAGCCCACGTCGCGGAAGATCTCGGCGTTCTGCGCCCAGTTGATGACCGTCCGGGGGCTCATGACGGTCGATAGCTCGCCGTTCATGAAGGCCGTGCGCGTCAGGTCGGCGACCGTCACCATCTGCGAGACGGTGCGGCGGCCCTTCTCGGTGTTGTAATGGGGGTTCTTGGCCAGAACGATCGCCGTCTCGGCGTCATGGCTGAGATAGTTCAGCGTGGCCACGAGGCTCCAGCGGTCCATCTGCGCCTGGTTGATCTGCTGCACGCCGTGATAAAGGCCGGTCGTGTCGCCGAGGCCCACGGTGTTGGCGGTGGCGAAAAGACGGAAGCAGGGGTTGGGCGTGATGATCTCGTTCTGGTCGAGAAGCGTCAGCTTGCCGTCATGCTCCAGCACGCGCTGGATCACGAACATCACGTCCGCGCGGCCCGCGTCGTATTCGTCGAAGACGATGGCGACGGGGTTCCTGAGGGCCCAGGGCAGGATGCCCTCGTGGAACTCGGTCACCTGCTTGCCGTCGCGGAGCTTGATCGCATCCTTGCCGATCAGGTCGATCCGGGAGATGTGGCTGTCGAGGTTCACGCGCACGCAGGGCCAGTTCAGCCGCGCGGCGATCTGTTCGATATGCGTCGATTTGCCGGTGCCGTGATAGCCCTGGATCATGACGCGGCGGTTGTGGGCGAAGCCCGCGAGGATCGCCAGCGTCGTGTCGGGATCGAACTTGTAGGTCGTGTCGATCGCCGGAACGCGGTCGGTCCGCTCCGCGAAGCCCTTGACCCGCATATCGCTGTCGATGCCGAACACCTCGCGTACCGAAATTTCCTCGGTCGGTTTCGCGTCCATGCTCAAGCTGCCGTCTGCCATGTTGTCCTCGGGCGTGATGGGGGGAATATCGATGCCATGCCGTCGTGCAACATATCGCGGGGGGCTGCAAGGGGAAGGGCGCCGCCGCCTGATCTTGGACCGGGCGGCGGGATGGATTGGGTACTGCTCAGTTCCAGCAGCTGACGCGCACGGCGATGTCGGCGCCCAGCCGCGCCAGCTGGTCGCGGTTGAGCGTGGTCCCGACAGATGCGGCCGTCTGTAGCGGCACACCCGCCGAGGCCATGGCCTCGAGCAGGCTGTCGGAGCGCAGCGCAAGCGTCACCTCGTCGGGCAGCATGCGCTGACCGGCCGTGCCCGGAAGCACCATGCCCAGAACCGCGCCAGACGCATCGAGCACCGGCCCGCCCGCCTCGCTGTCGCCGGTGGTCAGGTCGAGCCGCTGCATCCACGCCTCGCCATCGACGCCTTCCAGCGCCGAGATGTTGCCGAAGGTGGTGGAGGCGAAGGAGAGCGCGCCGTCGAACGGAAAGCCCGCCACGGCGATATCGCCACGGATACGGGCCGGGTCGGGCGCGATGCGTGCGAAGGCCAGCGGCGCCAGCGCCTGCTCGGGGCGCAGGACGGCCAGACCCAGCGCGTCGTCGCGGAAGGCCACGCTTGCGGGATAGGCGTTGTCGATCAGGATGCGGTCGCATTGCCCGGTCGCGCCGGTGATGGCCTCGGTCGTGGTCAGGACGGTGCCGGCGGCGTCGACGAAGAAGCCCGAGCGCACGAGTTCCGGCCGCCGCACCTCGAAGCCCGACACGAGGTCGATATCCTCGCCGGCGTTTTCCGGCGCGAAGGCCGGGTCGAGCGTGCCGGGGAAGTAATCGATGGTCTCGCGGATGCGCGATATGATCTGTTGCACGTCCGTGTCGCGTTCCGGCTCCCAGATCACGGAAAAGCCCTTGACGGCGCCGGCGGTCACGCGCGCCTCGGTATGGCTGCGCAAACTGTCGCTCCGGCCGGTCAGCAGGAAACTGTCGCGGCCGCGTTCGCGCTCACCTTCGAGCGGCACGATCTCGAGCGTCTGCATGATCTCGTAAAGACCGAACAGCGTCGCGCGGTCGCCCGGCTGGCTGATCAGCAGGATGGTCAGCCCGCTGTCATTGATGGGTGTGTAGCGGGCGAAGGGAAAGTTGTATTCCTCGAAGGCGACCATGCCCATGGGCAGCACCACGTCGATGCCCGCCGTCGCGTCGGTGACCTGCGCATAGCCGAGCCGCGCGAGCTCGGTTTCGTATTCCTCGATCAATTGCGCCCGCTGCCGCGTGGTCAGCACACCCGTAGGCTCCAGTCCGCGGGCGATCTGCCAGTCGGTCATCGCGCCGCGCGTGCCCGGGCCGAAAGCGCCGTCGATGCCGCCCCGGTAGAAGCCGAAATACTGCATCGCGATCTGCAGCGCGTCGCGCTCCGCGCGCGTAAGCTGCGCCTCGCTCTGGCGGGCCTCGGCGGGGGTTTCCTCCTGCACCACGACCACCTGCGGCGCGGGCTCAGGCTCGGGTTCCGGTTCGGGCGCGGCCTCCGGTTCGGGCGCTGCCTCGACGATGGGTTCGACCACTGGCTCGGGCGCGGTTTCGACCACTGCGGCGGCCTCTTCCGGCGCTGCCTCGGGGGCTGGCGCTTCGGCGACACCCCCGTCCAGACGGTCCTCGCCGATGGGAAAAAACTGCGAGGAATAGGCCGTGCGCGGCTGGATGAAACTGTCGGCCGGGATGCGGCCCGCGGCCAGAAGCTCGGCCAGCACGCGCTGCGCCTCGGCGCGAACGTAGGGCCCAAGCGTGATGGCGTAAAAGCCGCCCGCGTTGAAGCCGTTCACATTGTCGAACTCCGGCGTGTAGGTCCTCAGCCGCGCCTCGGTATTGCCGAGGGCCGCGTAGCTTTCGATCTGGATCCAGACCCGTTCGGTCGGGTCCTGCGCGCGGGCGGGGCCCTGCGTCACGATCATGACCAGTCCGAGGGTCAGCGTCAGGGTCGCCAGACCCCGGAGAAAGCTCATCAGCATCGCGTCAATTATCCCGTCGTTTTCAAATCACTGCTCCGCGCCGCCCGGTGCGTCCGTGCGGCAGCGCCGTCGCACGGGACGTTAGCAGAGCGGGCGGGCGATGCACCAGCCGGACCGCGTCAGTTGACGATGTTTTGTGGCAGTCCTGCGCCATCGCCGGGGCCCGGGCCGAGATTGACCCCACCCCGGCCACGCCCTAGAGAGGCGCGCAAGCCCCCTCACGCCCAACGCCCCGGACCCTGACGCCATGCCAGACGCCGCAAAGACGACCCGCCCGCGCAGCTTTCAGGAGATCATCCTGCGGCTGCAGAGATACTGGGCGGAGAAGGGCTGCGCGATCATGCAGCCCTATGACATGGAGGTCGGCGCGGGCACGTTTCACCCGGCGACCACGCTGCGTTCGCTGGGCTCGAAACCCTGGGCCGCGGCCTATGTGCAGCCCTCGCGCCGGCCCACCGACGGGCGCTACGGCGAAAACCCCAACCGGCTGCAGCACTACTACCAGTACCAGGTGCTCATCAAACCCAGCCCGCCAGACCTGCAGGATCTCTACCTCGGCTCGCTTGCTGCGATCGGGATCGATCTGGATGTCCACGACATCCGCTTCGTCGAGGACGATTGGGAAAGCCCCACGCTGGGTGCATGGGGCCTCGGCTGGGAGGTCTGGTGCGACGGGATGGAAGTCAGCCAGTTCACCTATTTCCAGCAGGTGGGCGGCCATGACTGCCACCCGGTCTCGGGCGAACTGACCTACGGGCTGGAGCGGCTGGCGATGTATGTGCTGGGCATCGACCATGTCATGGACATGCCCTTCAACGACCCCGACGCGCCCATCGCGCTGAGCTACGGCGATGTCTTCCGCCAGACGGAGGAGGAATATTCCCGCCACAACTTCGACGCCGCCGAGACCGAGATGCTACTGCGGCATTTCGAGGATGCCGAAGCCGAGTGCCAGCGCCTTCTGGCCGAGCCGCACGAGGACCCGCGCACGGGCAAGCGCATCGTGCTGGCGCATCCCGCCTACGACCAGTGCATCAAGGCCAGCCACCTGTTCAACCTGCTCGACGCGCGCGGCGTGATCTCGGTGACCGAGCGGCAGGCCTATATCGGCCGGGTCCGCGCGCTGGCCAAGCTCTGCGCCGACGCCTTCGTGGCGACGGAGGCCGGGGGCTGGACGGGCGAGGCCGCATGACGTCTGGTCGCTGGCTTGTTGTCGCGATCCTGGGCGTGACCGCCGTTTTCGCGGCGGCGCAATGGTATTTCCAGACCCGCGCCTATTATGCCCCCATCGAAAGCGCCGATCTCGTCGTCACCACGCTGACGGGCGAGGTTCTGCCGCTTGAGCCCGGCGATTTCGAGGGGATCGACGCCGATACCTCGCCGCTGCGCTTCCGCGTCTGCTTCACGCTGGACGAGGCGGGCGTGGCCACGGCGCTCAGGGGCGCGCCTTATGACGATCCCACGCCGCTGGTCGCGCCGGGATGGTTCGACTGTTTCGACGCCGAGGCCATCGGTGCTGCGCTGGAAGCCGGGCAGGCCGAGGCCGTTCTGGCCGAGCGCGAGGCGCGCGCGGGCGTCGACCGGGTGCTGGCGATCTTTCCCGACGGCCGCGCCTATGGCTGGCACCAGCTGAACGGATCGCTGGAATAACGGCCAAGCCGGTTGCCCCCGCCGCGCCGAAACGCGATACACCGACCCGACAGACGCCCGGACCCCCGAACCGCTGGATACGCTCGATGCCCGACCTTCTGCTGGAACTCTTTTCCGAGGAAATCCCCGCCCGGATGCAGGCGCGCGCGTCCGAGGACCTCAGGCGCCTTGTCACCGATGCGCTGGTCGAGGCGGGGCTGACCTATGCCGCCGCCGGCGCCTATGCCACGCCGCGCCGCCTGACGCTGGCGCTTGAGGGGCTGAGCGCGCAGAGCCCGACCGTCACCGAGGAGCGCAAGGGGCCCCGCACCGACGCGCCCGAAAAGGCGTTGGAGGGGTTCCTGCGGTCTACCGGCTTGACGAAGGACCAGCTGGAAGCGCGCGACGACAAGAAGGGGCAGGTCTGGTTCGCGAAGCTGACGAGGCCGGGCCGTCCCGCCGCCGAGATCGTGGCCGAGGTCGTGCCGCAGGTGGTGCGCAATTTCCCGTGGCCGAAATCCATGCGCTGGGGCGCGGGATCGCTGCGCTGGGTGCGGCCGCTTCACTCGATCCTGTGCATCCTGAGCGACGAGGCGGGCGCAAGCGTCGTGCCCTTCGACGTGGACGGCATCGCCTCGGGCGACACGACCGAGGGTCACCGCTTCATGGCGCCGGGGCGGTTCGCGGTGACCTCCTTCGAGGATTACGAGGCGAAACTGCGGGCCGCAAAGGTGATCCTCGATCCGCGGGCACGGGCTGATGCGATCTGGCACGACGCCACCAACCTCGCCTTCGCGGCGGGCCTCGAAGTGGTCGAGGACAAGGGCCTTCTGGCCGAGGTCGCGGGGCTTGTCGAATGCCCCGTGGTGCTGATGGGCGAGATCGGGACGGATTTCCTCGACCTGCCGCCGGAAGTGCTGCGGACGTCGATGAAGGAGCATCAGAAATTCTTCTCCGTCCGCGATCCCAAATCGGGCCGGATCGAGCGGTTTGTCACCGTCGCCAACCGCGAGACGGCGGATGAGGGCGCGACGATCCTCGCGGGCAACCAGAAGGTGCTGTCCGCCCGCCTGTCGGATGCGAAATTCTTCTGGGACAATGACCTGCGCGTGGCGAAGGCGGGGATGGGCGACTGGCAGGAAGCGTTGAAATCGGTGACCTTCGAGCGTCGTCTCGGCTCCGTCGCCGACCGGGTGGAACGCATCGCGGCGCTGTCGGCCGAGATCGCGCCGATGGTGGGGGCCGACCCCGGTGAGGCGCGCGTCGCCGCCCGCATCGCCAAGGCTGACCTCCACTCCGAGATGGTCTACGAATTCCCCGAGCTTCAGGGCGTCATGGGCCGCTACTACGCCGGGGCTGCGGGCCATCCGCCCGAGATCGCCGCCGTCGCCGAGGAGCATTACCAGCCGCTTGGCCCCTCCGATGACGTGCCGGCCGCACCGCTGTCGGTCGCTGTGGCGCTGGCCGAGAAGATCGACACGCTGACCGGCTTCTGGGCCATCGACGAGAAGCCGACGGGGTCGAAGGACCCGTTCGCGCTGCGCCGGGCGGCGCTGGGCGTGATCCGCATTCTCGTCGACAATCACCTGCGCCTGCGGCTCTACCCTCTGATCGACCGGCAGATCCTGCGCCACAAGATCACCATTCACCGTCCCAAGGTGGGCGATGACGTGATCGACACGCTCGAGGAGATCATCGACGAGATCGCCCATCACGGCGTGTTCGGTTCGGCTTATCGCGCGGTGCTCGACCGGCTGCGGGAGGACGGCACGGCGCATGACCTGACCGACGGTTCGGTCCTGCGCACGGTGGGCGACCGGGTGCCGGACCTGTCCACCGACCTGCTGGCCTTCTTCCACGACCGTCTCAAGCAGCACCTGCGCGCCGAAAACATCACCCACGACGTGATCGACGCCGCACTGTCGAAGCCGCCTGTCGACGACCTCGCGCTCGTGGTCTCCCGCGCCCGCGCGCTGCAGGATTTTCTCAGGACGCCCGAGGGCGAGAACCTGGTGCAGGGCTATCGCCGCGCGGCCAATATCCTGGCCCAGGCCGAGGAGAAGGATGGCGTGGAATACCGCTTCGGCGCCGATCCCAAGTTCGCCGAGACCGACGAGGAGAGGGCGCTTTTCGCTGCGCTCGAAACCGCAACCGCCCGGATCGCGCCCGCGCTGTCGGCCGAGGATTTCGCCGCAGCCATGGGCCATATGGCGGCGCTGCGCGGTCCGATTGATGCGTTTTTCGAGGCGGTGCAGGTCAATGCCGAGAACCAGATCGTACGCCGCAACCGGTTGAATTTGCTGCATCAGATTGTGGAAACCTGCGAACAGGTGGCCGATCTGGGCAAGCTGTCGGGCTAGGCGCACGCGCCGTGACCGTGACGGTGATCCGATTGTAACGTTCCAATACGCCGCACCGCCGCGCCGTCCGGTAAACTGGACAGGTCGCGCATGGGTTGTATGTTCTATGCTGCAACCGCAAACGCGCGGGCATTCCGGACGGCATCATGCTCACGACCCCCGACTTCACCGAAATCACGCATACCGCCGAGATCAGGACCGAGCGGCATGGCAACCGCGCGAAGTGCCTGCAGCGGCTGATCCGGCTTGACCTGCCTGTGCCGATGACGGTGGCCTTGCCCTTCGACACCGTGCGCGCCATCGCGCAGGGCCGTCTGCCCGACATGGCGGCGCTGGTGGGCGTGTTCGGCGATGGTGCGCTGGTTTCCGTGCGGTCGTCCAGCGAGGCGCCTGACTGGGGCGGGCCGGGCACGATCCTGAACATCGGGATGAACGACGCGGTGCATGAGCGTCTGGCCGAGACCTTCGGGCACGACGCGGCGGACGCTTTCTATGTCGGCTTCATCCGCGCCTATGCCGTCAATGTCATGCGCCTCGAGCCCGACGGGTTCGACGGGCCGATGACCCCTCGGCTGGCCAAGTCCCATTACGAGGACGAGATGGAGGAGGCCTTTCCCCAGGATCCCGCCACCCAGCTCAGCGAAGTGCTGCGCAGCATGGCGCGCGCCTGGGAAGGCACCAGCGCGAGGCTGTTGCGGCAGGCGCAGGGCGCGCCGGCCGATGCGGGCCTCGGCCTCGTCGTGCAGCGCATGGCGCGCGGTCCGGGCAAGGGCATTTCCGGGGCCGGTGTGGTGCAGTTCGTCAGTTCCGACACCGGCGAGCCGCAGGTCACCGGCCGCTACCTGCCGCAGGGGCAGGGGCGTGCGGCGCTGTCACGGTCCGAGGCGATGTTCATCGAGACGGACACGCGCGGCCCGGCGCTCGAGGATGACGCGCCCGGTCAGGTGGCCGAGCTTCGCCGCTTCGGCGCGCTGGTGCGCCGGCGCCTGCACGAGGAGATGCAGATCGAGTTCACGCTGATGGATGGCGAGCTTCGGGTGCTGGACGCGGTGCGCGCGCCGCGCTCGGCCCGGGCCGATGTCGCCATCGCAATCGGGTTGGCCGAAGAGGGCGTGATCGACCGCGACGAGGCGCTGCGGCGCATTCCGCCCAACACGCTCAACCAGCTTCTGCACCGGCAGGTGTCAGAAGAGGCCGAACGCGATGTCCTGACGCGCGGGATCGCGGCCGCCCCCGGCGCCGCCACCGGGCGCATCGTGTTCTCCGCCGCCGCAGCCCAGGCCTCTGCCGCTCAGGGCGAGCCTTGTATCCTCGTGCGCCGCGAGACCAGCCCCGAGGATATCCGCGGCATGCATGCGGCCGAGGGCATCCTGACCGAACGCGGCGGCACGACCTCCCACGCGGCGGTGATCGCGCGGGGGTTGGGCCTGCCCTGCGTCACCGGGGCCACGCGGCTGCAACTCGACCAGCGAAAGAAGACCCTGACCGTGCCCGGCCGCAAGGTGTTCCACGAGGGTGACATCATCACCGTGGACGGCACCTCCGGCGAGGTTCTGGTCGGTGCCGCCGAGATGGTGGAGCCCGCCCTTGGCGGCGCCTTCGCCACGCTGATGGACTGGGCCGATCTGGCGCGCGACATCGGGGTGCGAGCCAATGCCGACACGCCCGAGGACGCGGCCATGGCGCAGCGCTTTGGCGTGGACGGCATCGGGCTCTGCCGGACGGAGCACATGTTCTTCGACCCCGCGCGCCTGACCGTGATGCGCGAGATGATCTTCGCCGAGAACCCCGCCGACCGGGCCGCGGCGCTGGAGCTTCTGCTGCCGATGCAGCGCGACGATTTCACCGAGCTTTTTCAGATCATGCAGGGTCAGCCCGTCTGCATCCGCCTGTTCGACCCGCCGCTGCACGAGTTCCTGCCCGGCGACCGGGAGGGCATCCGCACGCTGGCCGAGGCGCTCGACCTGCCGCTGGCCCGCGTGTCGGCGCGGATCGAGAGCCTGCAGGAATACAACCCCATGCTGGGCATGCGCGGCGTGCGGCTGGGCATCACCGTGCCCGAGATCTACGAGATGCAGGCCCGCGCGATCTTCGAGGCCACGATCCGCGCCTCTACGAAAGCGGCCGCCGTGGTTCCAGAGATCATGATTCCGCTCGTTTCGGCCCGGCGCGAGGTGGAACTGGTCAAGGGCCGCGTCGACGCCATCGCGGCGGCCGTTCGCGCCGAGACGGGCAAGGATTTCGCCTACAGGCTCGGGGTCATGGTGGAAACGCCGCGCGCCGCGCTGCGCGCGGGCGAGATCGCGGAGCATTCCGCGTTCCTGTCCTTCGGCACGAACGACCTGACGCAGATGACCTACGGCCTCAGCCGCGACGACGCGGGCCGTTTCATGTCGGCCTATGTGCAGCAGGGCGTGTTCGAGGAGGACCCGTTCCAGCAGCTCGACCTCGACGGGGTGGGCGAATTGCTCCTGCTGGGGGCGGCGCGGGGACGTTCCGCGCGCCCGGACGTGATGCTGTCGATGTGCGGCGAGCATGCCGGGCATCCCGATTCGATCGGGTTCTGCCGCCGCGCTGGCTTCGATTACGTCAGCTGTTCGCCGTTCCGGGTGCCGGTGGCGAAACTGGCCGCGGCGCAATTATCCATCGCGGACAGGGATTTGGACGGCGACATTCACCCTGATCTTGACGCTGACGCCTGATTGTTTACGAAATGCTAACAACTTTTTGCGTGGTCATGTTTGGCTAACGCTAGATTCGGTGTCGGTTTGGGCCTGAGCGCGATTCGGTCTAAACAGTTGCGAATCACCAATATGTCGAGAGCGGACGTCAAGTTCGCCCGGAAGGGGTACCATGTCGAGACGACTTGCGCTGGCCGCATGGGCTGTCGGCCTGGCCATGTTGAGTGTGCCTGTCGCGACGCCGGTCGCGGCGGATGTGACCTTGTCCACGTCGACGGCGCCCGATGGCGGCATCTCGGTGCGACTCGGTGGCCTCATGGGGGTCGAGATGGCCTCTCTCTCCACCCTGTCTGAAACGCGTCTGCGCCGCCTCGGGTCGCCCTTCGAGGGCCGCTCGGGCGACGATCCCCGCATCATGTCCGTCCCGGCACTCGACAGATTGCGCAGCCCGCGCGGCGGCGACGAATGGCATTGCCTGACCGAGGCGCTGTATTTCGAGGCCCGCGGCGAGCCCATCGAGGGCCAGTATGCGGTGGCGGAAGTCATCCTCAATCGTGTCGACCACGCCAATTACCCCGATAGTGTTTGCGATGTGGTTAACGAAGGCACGGGCCGGCGCTTTGCCTGCCAGTTCACCTATACCTGCGACGGCCAACCCGAAGAGATGACGGATGCGCGGGCACTCCACCGTCTGGGCCATGTCGCGCGCATCATGCTCGACGGCGCGCCGCGCGACCTGACCGGTGGCGCCACCCATTACCATGCCGACTGGGTCGATCCGCGCTGGTCCCGCGTCTACCCACGCACCGCCGAATACGGCGTGCACCTGTTCTACCGCCAGCAGTACTGAAACGCGGCACCCGGGGTCGCGTTCCGACCCGTCGATGACGCTTGTCGTCTTTGGTCCGCGGCCACCCCGTGTTAGGGCGGCCCCATGACCGACGATCTTCCAACCGCCTTTTCTCACCCGTCCGAACGCGCCAAGGCGACCGCGTCCGGCGCGCCGCGCGACCGCATCTCCATGACCGAGCATCTGCGCAAGGTCGAGATCGGCGCCTTTCAGGCCGAGCGCGGCGTGACCCAGACGATCCGCTTCGATGTGGTCGTCGAGGTCGAGACGCGCGCCGAAAGTGCCGCCGACGACGTGGACCGCATCCTGTCCTACGACACTATCGTCGAGGCCATCGACGCGGCGCTCGAGGCCGAGCGTGTCAACCTGCTCGAGACGCTGGCCTCGCGCATTGCCGACGGCATCCTCGCCCATCCGCTGGCCGCGCGCGTCTTCGTGCGTATCGGCAAGCTGGACCGGGGGCCCTACACGCTGGGCGTCGAGATCGTGCGCGAGGCCCCGCAAGGCCGCCGGCGTCTGCGCCTTCTGGAGGAACACGCGCCCCATCCGGTCGTGGTGTTCCTGTCCAACGAGGCCGTCGCCCGCGACGATCTGGGCGCGCTTCTGGACGCGCTGCAGGCAGAAGGCGCGCCGCTGATCCTGTGCGTGGATCGCCCGGACGTGGCGGTGCCGCGCGCCGGTCACGCCATGCCGCAGCGCCGGATCGACCTTCTGGCCATCGAACAGGGTGCTTGGTGCCTGGCCGCGCGTGACCCGCGCTGCGTCGTGGTGGAGACGCGGACCGAGCTTGACTGGGCCATGCGCCATGACGGGATCAGCGTCTGGGCGCCGTCGAAACTGGTGCTCGATGCCGTGCACGGGCCCGGGGGGCATGTCACCGCGCCGCTCGCGCTCGGCTATTGGCTGGCCGACGCCTTCGACGCGCGCGCGGTGCTGGAGATCGGCGAGACCCGTGATCCGCTGCCCGAAAGCGTCGCGGCGCCGGAACACCGGATCGCGCTCGCCGCCGGGTCTATGCCCGCCGAAGGCTGGCTGACGTCCAGCGCATGATCCGGCGATCCGGCCGGCCGGGGACCGGCGCGGGGCCCGCATCGTGAAATCCGGCGTCGTGAAGCATGCGCATGGAAAGCGTCGTCTCGCTGTCGGCGAAGGCGAAGACGCGGTCGGCGCGCAGGGTGCCCTCCCCGAACAGGATCGCGTCGGTCAGGAATTCGCCCGCAAGCCCCACCTGTGGTACGTCCGGTACCAGCGCCAGCATCAGCTCGATCCCCTCATCCGCGCCAAAGCCGAGGCGGAAGCCCCCGACACCCACGTCGCGGCCGCCGACCTGCAGCGTCCAGGGCGCCACGCCATGCCGGGCCGCGTCCTGCAGGTTGCGCTGCAACTCGCGCGCGCCCAAGCCGCCATAGACGCGATCATAAAGCGCGGTGTCCGCCTCCGATGGCACGCGTCCAACAAGATGACGTGTCTGAAATGGATTAGGCGATTTCATGAGCTACAGACTAGGAGGGGTCACGGCGCGGTCAATTGGCCTTTTCGGCAGGTTCTGCGACAAAATTCGGACTCACCGTGCGTCGCTCTGCAAGGTAGCGGGGGGCCATGACCGACTATTTCCGCCCCATCGCCGAAACCGATCCGGCCGCGCGTCCGGGCGCGCTGCCGCTGGCCGGGGGCTGGGCGCGGTTCTCCGCGGTCGAGCGTCTCGCGCGCGGGCGCCCTCCCGAGATCGTGCCGGCGTCGGAACTCCCCGAGCAGATTCTCGACCGGCTGATGCGACCGCGCGCGCCGGTGGCGGGGCTTGCGCTGGACGCGCCGCGCCTCATGGGCATCCTGAACGTGACGCCCGACAGTTTCTCGGACGGCGGCGTCCATACCGATCCGGCCGTTGCGGTCGCGCGGGCGGAGGCCATGGTGGCCGAAGGGGCCGACCTGATCGATATCGGCGGCGAATCGACCCGCCCTGGTGCGGCGGAGCTGCCCGAGGCCGAGGAGATCGCGCGGATCCGCCCCGTGATCGAGGCGCTGGCCACGCGGGCGCCTGGCATGGTCCTGAGCCTCGACACGCGCAAATCCGCCGTCGCCCGCGCCGGGCTGGAGGCGGGGGCGCATATCCTCAACGACGTCTCCGGTCTGCGCTTCGACGCCAGCCTCGCCGATGTCGCCGCCCGCTCCGGTGCGCCGCTGATCCTGATGCATTCCATCGGCACGCCCGAGACGATGCAAGCCATGGCGGAGCAGGGCGCCTACGGCGACGTCCTTCTCGATGTCTATGATGCGCTGGAGGCAGCGGTGGCGCAGGCCGTGACGGCCGGCGTGGCGCGGCAGGCCATCGTCGTCGATCCCGGGATCGGCTTCGGCAAGACCGACGCCGGCAACCGCGCGCTGATGACGCGGATCAGCCTGTTTCACGGGTTGGGCTGCCCGATCCTTCTGGGCGCGTCGCGCAAGGGGTTCGTGGGCCGGGTGGGCGGGGTGCCCCGGGCGGAGGACCGTGGCCCGGGGTCCGCGGGGCTGGCGATCTGGGCGGTCTCGCAGGGCGTTCAGTTTCTGCGGGTTCATGATATGGACACGCACCGGCAGGCCATCGCATTATGGCGGTCCGTGTCCGGCCCTGATTGAGATCGCCGGGATCGGCAGGGTGGGACAACGGCGGTAAACGAGGCACGGGGGCGCGCGCGTGGCAAGAGAACTATTCGGAACCGACGGGGTGCGCGGGCGGGCCAACACCCACCCGATGACCGCCGAACTGGCGCTGCGCCTTGGCGCGGCGGCGGGTCGGTTCTTTCGCCGCGACGACAGCGCGCCACACCGGGTGGTGATCGGCAAGGACACGCGGCTTTCGGGCTACATGCTGGAAAACGCGCTGACTGCCGGGTTCACCTCGACGGGGATGAACGTGCTGCTGCTGGGTCCGGTGCCAACGCCCGCCGTTGGGCTCCTCACCCGGTCGATGCGGGCCGACGTGGGCGTGATGATCTCGGCCAGCCACAATCCGGCCGAGGATAACGGGATCAAGTTCTTCGGCCCCGATGGCTTCAAGCTTTCCGATACTGCGGAAGAAGAGATCGAGGCGCTTCTCAAGGCCGGGGTCCGCCCCGCGCAGGCCGGCCATATCGGACGGGCCAAGCGCATCGACGACGGCCGTTTCCGTTATGTAGAGCGGGTCAAGAGCACCTTTCCCGCCGGATTGAACCTCTCCGGGCTGCGCGTGGTTCTCGACTGCGCCAATGGCGCGTCCTACCGCGCCGCGCCCGAGGTCCTGTGGGAGCTTGGCGCCGAGGTGGTCGCCATGGGCGTCTCGCCCGACGGGCGCAACATCAACGACGGCGTGGGTTCGACCGCGACGGAGGCCGCCGCCGCGCGCATCCGGGAGATCCGCGCAGATGTGGGCATCTGCCTCGATGGCGACGCCGACCGCGTGATCCTGCTGGACGAGACCGGGGCGCAAGCCGATGGCGACCAGATCATGGCGCTCCTGGCCGAGCGCTGGGCGGCGGAGGACCGTCTGAAGGACGGTACGCTGGTGGCGACGGTGATGTCCAATCTCGGGCTGGAGCGATTCCTAAAGGGCAAGGGCCTGTCGCTTCACCGCACCGCCGTGGGCGACCGCTACGTCGTCGAGGCGATGCGGCAGGGCGGCTGGAACCTTGGCGGCGAGCAGTCGGGCCATATCGTGATGACGGATTACGCGACGACCGGCGACGGTCTGATGGCGGCGCTGCAGTTCCTGGCCGAAATGGTGCGCACCGGGCAGCCGGCGAGCGCGCTTGCCCGCCGCTTCGAGCGGGTGCCGCAGATCCTGAAGAACGTGCGCTACACCGCAGGCACCGAGCCCTTGGGCGATCCGGCGGTCAAGGCCGCGATCGCCGAGGGCGAGGCGAGCCTGAACGGCACGGGGCGCGTGCTGATCCGCAAATCCGGGACGGAGCCCCTGATCCGCGTGATGGCCGAGGCCGAGGACGAGGCACTGATGGGCCGGATCGTGGACGAGATCGTCGAGGCGATGCGGAAGGCCGGCTGAGGCGCGTTTACCGGAGCGCCCTGCGGTCGCATTCCCGTCCTCTCCGGTCTCGCCTGCGGCGGGCCCGTCGGCGGGGGGCTCTGCCCCCGGCCTTCGGCCTCCCCCGGAGGTTTATTTGCCAGGATGAAGGGCGGGCGGACCGCCCATGCGCTGGCCGGCCACATAGGTGGCGGCCACAGCTCTGTCGTCGCCCATCATGATCGTCGGAAAGAGCGCCTGCCAGATGTCGTCCGCCCGCGCGCTGGCCTGGGCGATGGCCGGGGTGGAGGCGAGATCGAGCACTGCAAGGTCGGCCTCAAAGCCCTCCGCGAGACGTCCGATCCGGTCACCGAGGCCGAGCGCCTCGGCCGAGGCGCCGGTGGCCAGCCACACAAGCTCGGACGGGTGCAGCGCGGTTCCCCTGAGCTGCGCGATCTCGTAGGAGGCGGCCATCGTGCGCAGCATCGAGAAGGAGGAGCCGCCGCCGGTGTCGGTGGCGAGCCCCACGCGCAGGCGCGCACGCAGCCCCATGTCGAAAAGCCCCGAGCCGATGAAGGTGTTCGAGGTTGGGCAATGCACGAGGGCGGCGCCGACCTCGGACAGGCGGTCGATCTCGCGCGGCTCCAGATGGATGGCGTGTCCGTAGAGGCCCTTCGCGCCCAGGAGCCCGTGTGCCTCGTAGGTGTCGAGATAGTCGCGGGCATCCGGGTAGAGGGTTTTGACCCAGGCGATCTCGTCGGTCTGCTCGGAGATATGGGTTTGCATCAGGCAATCGGGATGCTCGGCCCAGAGCGCGCCGAGGGCCGCGAGCTGCGCCTCGGTCGAGGTGGGCGAGAAGCGGGGCGTGATGACATAGGAGAGCCGCCCGCGCCCGTGCCAGCGCTGCAGGAGCGCCTTGCTGTCGTCGTAGGCCGACGCTGCGGTGTCGCGCAGCCCCTCGGGTGCCGTGTCGCGGTCCATGCAGGTCTTGCCCGCCAGAACGCGCATGCCCCGCGCCTCGGCCGCGGTGAAGAAGGCGTCGACGCTTTCGGGGTGGATCGTGCAGTAGCTGCAGACCGTCGTGGTGCCATGGGCGAGCAGGAGGTCGAGGTAGCGCTCGGCCACGTCTGCGGCATAGGCGGGGTCGGAAAACCGCATCTCCTCGGGGAAGGTGTAGGTCTCGAGCCAGTCGATCAGCCGTTTGCCCCATGAGGCGATGATCGCCGTCTGCGGATAATGCGCGTGGGCGTCGATGAAGCCGGGGACGATCAGGCGATCGCCATGGTCGTCCACGGGCAGGGCGGGGTGGGCGGCGCGGAGCGCCTGCGCCGTGCCGATCTCGGCGATCAGCCCGTCCTTGATCCGCAGGGCGCCGCGCCGGTCATGTGCGGCGGCCTTGGGCCCCGCAAGCGCCGGGTCCGCATCGAGGCGCAGGATCTGGCCGAGGATCAGCCGTTCCGTCATCTGCCGGGTCTCCCTGTCGTTTTCGGCCCAGCCCGTCATAGCGGCAGGTCACGGGCTATGTTAGGGAAAATCGGCGCGCGGCACGGGAATGGAGCGGCAGGCATGAGCGATCAGATGGACGAGGTGCGGCCCGATCCGGCCGATGGCGCGCGCGACGCCTACGCGCTCGACGACAGCTTGCGCGGTGCGCTCCGGCAGGCCGTGGACATGGGCGAGGTCGCGGTCATCGACGCGCTCATGGAGCCGTTGCATCCGGCGGATATCGCCGACCTTCTGGAACAGGTCTCGGCCGGGGAGCGGGCAGCATGGCTCGGCCTCTGGTCCAAGGGGATCGACGGCGAGGTCCTGTCGGAGCTCGAGTGGGGTCTGCGCGAGGAGGTGATCGGCCTTCTGCCGCCCGAGGTGGTGGCCGCGGCGGTGCGCGGGCTCGACAGCGACGATGTCGTGGACATCCTCGAGGATCTAGACGACGCGCAGGCGGCGGCCCTTCTGGACGCGCTCGACGACCGGGACCGGACGGCGGTGGAACAGGCGCTGGCCTACCCGGAGGAGACCGCCGGCCGTCTCATGCAGCGCGAGGTCGTGCACGCGCCCGAGCACTGGACCGTGGGCGAGATGATCGACTACCTGCGCGCCCACAAGACCGACCTGCCCGAACAGTTCTATCATGTGATCCTGACCGACCCGCGGATGAAGCCCACGGGCTACGTCACGCTGGGCCGGCTTCTGTCGACGGCGCGCAAGACACCGTTGCGCGAGATCGCCGAGGACAGTTTCCGCGCCATTCCTGCCGCCCAGCACGAGGACGAGGTGGCCTATGCGTTCAACCAGTATCACCTGATCTCGGCGCCGGTTGTGGACGAGGACGGGCGACTGGTCGGCATCATCACCATCGACGACGCGATGAACGTGCTCGACGAGGTGCATGAGGAGGACATCCTCCGCCTGGCTGGCGTGGGCGAGGAATCGAGCCTGTCGGACGGGGTGGGGGAGACCACGAAGCAGCGGCTGCCGTGGCTTTTCGTGAACCTGATCACGGCGATTCTCGCCTCGCTGGTCATCGCGCAGTTCGAGGAGGCGATCGCCCAGATCGTGGCGCTGGCGGTGCTGATGCCGATCGTGGCCTCCATGGGCGGCAATGCCGGGACGCAGGCCCTGACGGTGGCGGTGCGGGCGCTTGCGACAAAGGACCTTACCCGCGCCAACCTCATGCGGGTGGCCACGCGGGAGGCCGGGGTGGGCCTGATCAATGGCGCCATCTTCGCGGTGGTGATGGGGGTCGTGGGCCTCGTCTGGTTCGGCTCACCCACGCTCGGGGCCGTGATCGCCGTGGCCATGGTGATCAACCTGCTGGTGGCGGGGCTGGCGGGGATCCTGATCCCGGTGGCGCTCGACCGGCTCGGGATCGACCCGGCGCTGGCCTCTGGCGCGTTCGTGACGACGGTGACCGACGTGGTGGGGTTCTTCGCGTTCCTGGGACTGGCCGTGGTCGTCCTGATCTGAGGCCGATGGCATCGCCCGGGGCCGGTGTCGGACGCCTCCGGCGGGAGTTTTCCTGCCAGGATGAAGGAAGGGGTGCGCTGCCCATTCGGGCCGGCCGGTCGCGTCGCGCGCGTTTCGCGGCAGGCGTCTAGCCCGGGATGTCGAGCGTGACCGTTCTGCCGCTGCGGACATATTGCAGGGTCGAGGCGCCGATCGCGGCCACACGGCCGCCGTTCAGCCGGTCGCCGACGCCCACGCGCACGAAGCGCCCCGAGGGCAGGCGGACCAGTGCGCGCCGGTCCGAGGCCGTGCCCGTGACACCGATCAGGTTGACCTCGCGCAGGCGTATCTCGTTGCTTTGCGTCGCGGCACGGGCCACGTCCGCATTGGAGGGGATGGAGGGGCCGGGCGCCACCGCCGCGGCCTCGACCACAGGGGCCGGGTCCTGCCGCTCGGGTTGGACCGCGTTGGCGATGATGGTCGCCATGTCGCCCGGACGCGCTGCGGGGACGAGGGAGCGGGCCACGGTGTTGGGACCGGCCGCATCGTCCTGCGGAACGCCGGTGTCCGGCCGCGGGAAGAGCGAGGCCGCGGAGGCCTGTTCCGCGGCCGCGGGCGCTGCGGCGAGGGCGCGCGGCTGCGGCGACAGGCTGGCGCGCGTGATCGGGGGCTCGCCGGGCTGCGCCTCCTGCGGGGCGGCCAGGCCCAGATCGCCCGGGCGCGGCGCCGGGCGGATTGTGCCGAGGATTGCGTCCTCGATGCTGAAGGTCGGCGTCCGGGCCGGCAGCACCGCCTCGCGCGGGCGCGGGATCGACTGAACCGGCGGCGTGCCCGCCGTCACCAGCACACCGTCGGGCGTGATTACCCCCTCGGGCGTCGCTTCCACGAGGCCCCCGGCCGTTCTGGCGGGGCTGCTGCCGAAGGGCGGCGGGGACGGCATTCTCCGGAGCGTTTCGGACGGGTCGAGACGTGGTGTGGGCAGCGAGATGGCGTCGAGCGCCGCGACCTCCCGATCGACCGCCGAGAGGCCGAGATCGGATAGCGAATCGATCGGCGCGAGGTCAGGCCTGTCGGGGGGGCGCTGCCAGATCCCGTACTCGGCATAGGCGGCCTCGGTGTCCTCGAGGCTGGGCAGAGCCTCGAGCGGAAGGGGTGGCAGGGGCGCGACCTCCGGCACGGCGTCTGCGGCGGCTTCGGCGGGCGGGGCCTCCGGTTCGGCTGGCGGGGTTGCCTCGGGCGTCGAGGGCACATCGGCCTCAGGCGCCGCAGCGATGTCGATCCCGTCCGCGGCCGCCTCGTCTTCGGGAATCGGATCCGCCACAAGAGCATCGGTCGACGCCTCGGGTTCGTCGAGCAGCGCTCCGGGCGGCGCGTCGACGGCGGCGAGTTCCCCGATGGCTGGGGGTGCCGTGATCGCAAGCGGCGCGTCGGGCGCGTCGAGCGGATCCTCCGCCGAGACCTCCTCGGCACCGCCGAGAAGGCGCGCCACCGGGCTGTCGGGCAGAAACAGGGCCGACCACACGGCGATGGCGGCCAGAAGGATCAGCAGCACGATCGTCAGCAACAGCCCGGTGCGGTAGGACGGACCCGTCGGTTCATCGGGGGTGCGCCCGAGAAGTCCGCCGGTGAGGTTCGCGTCCTCGTTGTCGCTCGCGGTGCTCAGCGTGGGCGTTTCGGTCTCCGCGGCCTGGGGCGGCGTGGCCTGCGCCGGCTCCGGGCGCAGCGCAGCCCCCAACGTGGTCAGCCGGCCCTTCCCCGATATCGCGCGCGCGCCGGTACCGGCACTGGACTGGGCAGATTTGTCCGGAACATCCGCCCCCTTGCGGCCGCGCCCGATCAGCCCGCCCAGACGGCCGCCGAGCCCTTGGGGCGCAGTCTCGGTCGTGCCGCCTGTCTCTCCGTTGCCCGGAAAGGGTCCTGCGGTAAGGCCCGAGAGCCGCCCCTTGCGCGAGGGGGGCGCCGCCACGCCGGTCCCGCGCCCCGGCGGGACAATCGGCTTTGCCGTCCCGGATGCGCGGCTCTTGCTGGCGTCGCGCACCCGCGACAGGCGTTCGGCAAGCGGGTTCTGCCCGACCGGAGCGGCCTCTTCCCCGGGGCTGTCGTCTTGCACAGGGTCCCGGGGTGCCTGATGCACGGTATCGTCGTCGGAATCGCGGGCGGGCAGCGGCGCGCTGCGTTCCGAGAACCCGGGTGCTGCGGATGGTTCGATGTCGTCGGGGTCCATGCCCCCCGTGCCCATGGCGGCGCTGGCGTTGCGGGTGGCACGCACGGCATCCGAGATCCGGTCTGCCCCCGGTTCGTCCAGATCCGTTTCCTCAATCGGCGCGACGGGTTCGGTCAGTGCGGGGTCCTCGAGTGGCGGCATGGGCGCGCCGATCCCGGTCTCGTCTCCCCCGGTGCCGTAAGCTTCGGCCCCGTCCTCCCAGGTCTCTTCCGCTCGGACGGCTGTGGGCGCGTCGGTCGCGCTTTCGTCGGCGGACGCAATGACCTCCTCGGGGTCGCGGTCGGCCGCTTCGGCAAGCGCGTCGGCCTCGGGGTCGGGTTCGGGCTCAGGTTCGGGCGGCTTGGCACCGGCTTTCGTGGCGTCCTGCTCCGCGCCATCGGTCGCGGCTTCTGCCGCCGCTTCCTCCAAGGGCGGGGCATCGGACGCCCCGGGCGACTCCGTCTCCGACGGGGGCTGGGTTGCGGGCGCAGCGGTGCCACTGTCATCCGCGTCGATCAGGCTCTCGCCGGGTTCCGCGTCACCGACCTGGGGGACGGTGCCGGCTTCGGGCGCTGCATCCGCTGCAGGGGCTTCCGGTGTTTCGTCTTCGTCCGGTTCCTGGCCGAATGTGTCGGGACCGAAGGCGATCCCGTCGTCGGAAAAGGCGGTGCCCGCAGCGTCCCCCGACAAGTCGAAGAGCGGCACGCCGGGGAAACGTTCCTGCGGCGGCATCGCGGCGAAACCGGCAGGCTTGAAGCCGTGCGTCTCGGCGAAGCTGCGCGCCTCGTCGAGGGTTTCGCGCGCCACCACGGCAAGCTTCACGCGATCGGGCTCGATGGCGCGCCAGTCATAGACAAGTTCCGACACCGCATAGGGCGTCATCCCGTCGAGCCCTTCCTCGATCCGGTAGGCGGTCAGTTCCGGGTCGTCGGTGGGAACGGTCAGCGAGCTGTAGAGGATCTGATCGTCGGGAAGGATCAACAGGCTGGAAAAACCTTCGCCCGCGCGCGCTTCCGCCTCTTTCCTGAGGCCCTTCATGGCCTTGTCGAGGTTCGTGTTCGAAAACGACACGTCCTTGAGGATGGCCCAATGCCCCGCGGACTGGCGATGCGCCAGCGCGATGCCGTCGGACGAAATCAATAGGGCAAGTTCCACAGTCACACCGGACCTCTGCGGTATCTGCCGGGACCTGCCCCCGGCAATCGCTCCCTCTTACAGGAGGTGGGCGCCATGGGAAACAGGTCCCCGGCGTCGCAGCCCCCTGATCGGCGGGATTCAGTTTAACGTGAATTGCGGAGCAGAAAAAGCATTATGCGCCAGCCCGTTGTGCGGGTGCTCCCAGCCTGTGGATAACGCAGTTTTCTGTGGATAACTCAGCGCGCCCCACACCCGGTATACCGGGCGCGCTGCTGTTGGCCCGAAGTGAGTCTAACGCGCTGCGGCCGACAATGCGCGGTCCAGATCGGCGATCAGGTCATCCGCGTCCTCGATCCCGATCGACAGGCGGACCACGTTCGGCGCGGCGCCTGCGGCCTCCTGCTGTTCGGGGGTGAGCTGCCGGTGCGTGGTGGAGGCGGAATGGATCACGAGGCTGCGCGTGTCGCCCAGATTGGCCACGTGGCTGAAGATCTCGAGGCTATCCACAAGTTTCACACAGGCCTCGTAGCCGCCCTTTACCGCGAAGGTGAAGAGCGCGCCGGCCCCGCGGGGACAGATGGTCTCCACCCGCCCGTGATAGGGCGAGGAGGGCAGACCGGCATAGGTCACATACTCCACGCGCGGGTCGTTCTCGAGCCATGTGGCGATCTTCACGGCGTTTTCCACATGCCGCTCCATGCGCAGGCTCAGCGTCTCGATGCCCATCAGCGTGTAATGCGCGCCCTGCGGATTCATCGTCATGCCGAGGTCGCGCAGGCCGATGGCGATGCCGTGGAAGGTGTAGGCGAGCGGGCCGAAGGTCTCGTGGAACTTCAGCCCGTGATAGGCGGGCTCGGGCTCGCTCAGTGACGGGAACTTGTCGGAGGCGGACCAGTCGAACTTGCCCGAATCCACCACGCAGCCGCCGGTGACGGTGCCATTGCCGGTGAGATACTTGGTCGTCGAATGCACCACAAGCGTCGCGCCAAGCTCGATCGGGCGGCACAGGTAGGGGGTTGCCGAAGTGTTGTCGACGATCAGCGGAAGGCCCGCTTCATCGGCGATCGCGGCGATGGCCGGCACGTCGGTGATATAGCCGCCTGGATTGGCGATCGCCTCGCAGAAGACGGCGCGCGTGTCCTCGTCGATGGCCGCCCGGACCGCGTCCAGATCGTCGGTATCGACGAACTTGGCGGACCAGCCGAAGCGCTTGATGGTCTGGCTGAACTGCGTGACCGTGCCGCCGTAAAGCCGGGTGGAGGCCACGACATTCTTTCCCGGCCCCATCAGCGGGAACAGCGCCATGATCTGCGCCGCATGCCCCGAGGAACAGCAGACCGCGCCGACACCACCCTCCAGCGTCGCGATCCGTTCCTGCAGGACGGCAACGGTGGGGTTGGTCAGGCGCGAATAGATGAAACCCACTTCCTGCAGGTTGAACAGCGCCGCGGCATGTTCGGCGTCGCGGAACACATAGGCCGTGGTCTGGTAGATCGGCGTCTGGCGCGCGCCGGTCGCCGGGTCGGGCCGGGCGCCCGCGTGGATCTGAAGCGTGTCGAAGCCGTAGCTGGGGCCGTCGGTCATGGATCTCTTCCCTCGTCGGATGCGGTTTGGCCAAAGGATTAGGCCAAGCGGGGGGCGGTCACAATGCGTCGCACGCAGGAAAGCCCGGACGTTCGGGCGCGGCGCGCCCCGCGAAACGCGGGGTCGCGTTTCGGTCTCGAGGCGGAACATCCCGCACGGATCGGGAGCGCGGTTTCGAAGCCGCGTCCGCCGCGATGGGATCGGCCGCGCGACCCCATAGCACTGGACGCGCCGGGCCGCATCGGGCAAAAGGCGCGGGACCTCACCGGAACCCTCGCCAAAGGCGCGCCGACCATGCTCGACTTCCTCAAACGTCTCGTCACCTGGTGGAACGGCCAGACGCTCGGAACCCAGATCTTCACCGCCCGCAACGGCGTGAAGGTGGGCGAGGACGGGCAGGGCAACATTTTCTACCGGTCGCGCGACGGCAAGCGGCGCTGGGTGATCTTCAACGGCGAGGCCGAGGCAAGCCGGGTGGATGCGGATTGGCACGGGTGGCTGCACCATACCTGGGACGAGACGCCCAGCGAAAAGCCAATGACCCACAAGGCATGGGAAAAGCCGCATTTGCCCAACCTGACCGGCACGCCTCAGGCCTATGCGCCGGCAGGTTCCATCCGCCGCGCGGAACCCGAGGACCGGCGGGACTACGAGGCCTGGAGCCCGGAATAGGGCAACCGGCGCGGGAGGGGACAGGCCGCCATGGCCGAACGCGACGACACAGTCACCGAAATCATCGTCGGCGCCGCAGTCGTTCTGGCCGCGGTGGGCTTTTTCATCTACGCCACGTCCTCGGCCGGGGGCTTTTCCGGCAGCGGCGGGAGCTATCCGCTGACCGCGTCCTTCCGCTCCGCCGAGGGGGTTGGCGTGGGCACCGAGGTCCGGCTGGCCGGCGTGCGTGTGGGTACCGTCACGGCGATGGAACTCGACCCCGAAACCTTCCGCGCCGAGACCACTTTCGCTCTGGCCGAGAGGATCGAACTGCCCGACGATTCCGCCGTCGCGATCTCGTCCGAAGGCCTTCTGGGCGGCACTTTCGTCGAGATCATCCCCGGCGGCTCGCCCTTCGTGCTGTCGCCCGGCGATGCCTTCTACGACACGCAAAGCTCGGTGAGCCTGATCACGCTCCTGATGCGCTTCGTCAGCGGTGAGGGCGGGTGATGCGCGGTCGGGCCATATGCGTTGCGCTGGCGTTATTGCTCGCCATGCCCGTATCCGTGGCATCCGCGCAGCAATTCGACACCTTCGGCGAAACCACGTTGCCAGAGGGATCGGGGCCAGAAGGTTCGGCGCCCGAAGGCTCAGGCCTGCCCCCCGGTGGGGGATCCATCGGCCAGAACGACCCGCTCGACATGCCGTGGCTGGACGGGCAGGCGGTGCTTCTGCCGCCGGCCGACAATGGCGTCGCCATCGGTCCCGGGCGTCCCGGTCAGAACGGCGGTCTTGTCGAACGGTTTCCCGGCACATCCACGCCGGTCACGTCGGTCAGCCAGCCGGTCACCCGCACGGGCGGGCGCATCACGCTCAGGGCGCTCGACCGCATGCTGGGCCGACCCACGGATATCGAGCTGGAGATCGGGCAGACCGTTCTTTTCGGGCGGATCGCGATCCATGTGCCGGAATGCCGGTATCCCGCCGACAACCCCGCATCGGACGCCTTCGCGCATGTTCGCGTGATCGACACCGGGGGCAACACGCTGTTCGACGGCTGGATGGTCGCATCCTCGCCAGCGCTGAGCGCGCTGGAGCATCCGCGCTATGACGTCTGGGTGCTCAGATGCGCCAGCACGTCCTGAGCCGGTAGACCTTCGGGCATCGCGAGAAAATCGGCGGAGCAGCCAAGCGCGTGCTGCAGCGCGTCGCGGTAGACGGCGCGCGGCACTTCCACAGCGCCCAGCGACTGCAGATGTTCAGTCACGAATTGCGTGTCGAACAGGCGGAAGCCGCCATGGTTGAGCCGCGCGATCAGCCAGGCGAGCGCGATCTTGGACGCGTCACTGCGCCGCGAGAACATCGATTCGCCGAAGAAGGCACCGCCCAGCACCACGCCGAAGACCCCTCCGATAAGCGCGCCATCTTCCCAGACCTCGACCGAATGGGCGTGGCCCGAGGCGTGAAGCGACATGTAGCACTGGAAGATCTCGGCGTTGATCCAGGTGGGTTCGCGATCGGCGCAGCCCGCGACGGTGCCGAGGAAATCGGAATTCACGCGCACCTCGAAGCCGCTCTTGCGGATCCGGCGGTTCAGCGAGCGCGAGATATGGAACCGATCCAGCGGAAAGACGCCGCGCCGCTGCGGATCGACCCAGAACAGCGTCGGGTCGTCGGCCCCTTCGGACATCGGGAAAATGCCGGCCGCATACGCCCGCAGCATCAGCGCGGGGCTGAGCGGCGGGCGTGCGGGGCGATACATGTCGTGCGGCATGGTTCAATAAGTAGGCGCGCGCGCAGCGTTTTCACGCGCAGGCAGGCCTCGCCCATGTCGATTCCGCGAAAGCATTGGATTTCCCACGCAATTATCTTGCGCGGCCTCAGCCGACGTTGCGCGAGAGCCAGTCCTCGAGCCAGTGGATCGTGTAGTCGCCGTCAAGGATGTCCGGCTCCTGCAGGAGCGCGTGGAACAGCGGCACGGTGGTGTCGATCCCGTCTATGATCAACTCACCCAACGCCCGGTTCAGCCGCGCCAGCGCCTCGGGCCGGTCGCGGCCATGCACGATCAGCTTGGCGATCAGGCTGTCGTAATAGGGCGGGATCGAATAGCCGTCATAAAGCGCCGAATCCATCCGGATGCCCAAGCCCCCCGGCGCGTGATACTGGCTGATGCGACCGGGACAGGGGGAAAAGTTCGGCAGCTTTTCGGCGTTGATGCGCACTTCGATGGCGTGGCCGTTCAGCCGCAGATCGTCCTGCGCGAAGGACATCGGCATGCCGGCGGCCACCTGGATCTGTTCGCGGACAAGGTCCACGCCGAAGATCGCCTCGGTCACCGGATGCTCCACCTGAAGCCGCGTGTTCATCTCGATGAAAAAGAACTCTCCGTCCTCGAAGAGGAATTCGATCGTGCCCGCGCCCTCATAGCCCAGGTCTGCCACGGCACGCGCACATGTCTCGCCGATCCGCGTGCGGGTCTCGGTGTCGATGGAGGGGCCGGGGGCTTCCTCCAGCACCTTCTGGTGGCGGCGCTGAAGCGAACAGTCGCGTTCGCCCAGATGCACCGCGCCGCCCTTGCCATCGCCAAAGACCTGCACCTCGATATGGCGCGGGCGGCCGAGATATTTCTCGATATAGACCTCGTCGTTGCCGAAGGCGGCCTTGGCCTCGGAGCGCGCGGTGCGGAAGGCGTTTTCCAGCTCGGCCTCGGACCGGGCGAGCTTCATGCCCCGTCCGCCGCCGCCGGCGGTCGCCTTGATGATCACCGGATAGCCGATGTCCTGCGCGACGATCTGCGCGGTTTCCAGATGCGCCACGCCGCCGGCGGAGCCCGGAACGCAGGGCACGCCCAGTCGCTCCATTGTCTCCTTGGCGGTGATCTTGTCGCCCATCATGCGGATATGGGCCGCAGAGGGGCCGATGAACTTGATCCCGTGATCCTCGACAGCCTGCACGAAATTGGCGTTCTCGCTGAGGAAGCCGTAGCCCGGGTGGATCGCCTCGGCGCCCGTGATCTCGGCTGCCGACAGGATCGAGGCCATGCTCAGGTAACTATCGGTCGAGGGCGGTGGGCCGATGCAGATCGCCTCGTCGGCCATGCGCACATGCATCGCGTCGGAATCGGCCGTGGAGTGGACGGCCACGGTGGCCACGCCCATCTCGCGCGCGGCCCGGATGACGCGAAGCGCGATCTCGCCGCGATTGGCGATCAGGATCTTGTTGAACATCGGGCCCTGCCTCACTCGATGATCATCAGCGGCGCGCCGTATTCGACGGCCGACTTGTCCTCGACGAGGATGCGCTTGACGGTTCCGGCGCGCGGGCTCGGGATCTGGTTCATGGTCTTCATCGCCTCGACGATCAGCAGCGTCTGGCCCTCGGCCACCTTGTCGCCCACCGACACGAAGGCCGCCGAGCCCGGTTCGGGCTGGAGGTAGACCGTTCCGACCATGGGCGACGTCACCGCGCCCTCCATCTGGGCGGGGTCCTCGGGCGTTGCAGCGACGGGCGCTGTGGACGGGGGCGGCGGCGCGGCGGGGGCAGCCAGCGCGGGGGCGGGCGCGGCGGGCAGCGCGGCCGCGGTATGGCGCGCGACGCGGACATTGAGGCTGTCGGTATCGCCATATTCACGCTTAACGTGAAGCTCGGTCAGGTCGTTTTCGCGCAGAAGCTCGGCCAGTGCCTGAATGAACGCCACGTCCTGATCGTGAGTTTTGTCGGCCATCTATCCTCGCCCCTGTGGTTTGCTGTTGTCGCAGTGTCGCTCAAGCGTGGTGTCGGAGAACGCCCGCACCCCCGCGCGCATGATCTGGCGCCCTATATCGCATGGTCTGCCGGGGGAAAAGTCCGCCCGTGCATGGCACCGGCACCGCGCCGGGCAACGCGCCGTGCGTTCCATCATCGCTCCGGCGTCCGCCGGATGCACGTTTTTTCGGCAAGCGCTGCTTGTGGAAGATGCAAGGGGGCCATCGGACCGCCAATCGAATAATTTACCATTTGATAAAAAATAAGAGCCGTGCCAGCGTGAGGCCAGACAGCAGCCAAACGCGCCAGCCATCCGACAGGGACCAGATCAAGATGACGAACAGTCCTTTCACCCCCGGTATCGCCTCTGCCCGGCTCGACCCGGAGGCACTCGACCAGAATTTCGCGGACCTGCACCCGCCCCTCGACGCCCACGAGGCGCTGGTTGCGGCGGACCGGTGCTATTTCTGCCATGACGCGCCTTGCATCACGGCCTGCCCGACAGACATCGACATCCCGCTGTTCATCCGGCAGATCGCGACCGGCACGCCCGAGGCTGCGGCGAAGACGATCTTCGACCAGAACATCCTCGGCGGCATGTGCGCGCGCGTCTGCCCCACCGAAACGCTCTGCGAGGAGGCCTGCGTGCGCGAGATGGCAGAGGGCAAACCGGTGGAGATCGGCCGGCTGCAGCGCTTCGCCACCGACACGCTGATGGGGACGGGTGTTCACCCCTACGAGCGCGCCGCGCCCACGGGCAAGAAAGTCGCGGTGATCGGCGCGGGGCCCGCGGGCCTTGCCTGCGCGCACCGGCTGGCGATGCATGGCCATGATGTCACCATACTCGAGGCGCGCACGAAAAGCGGCGGTCTGAACGAATACGGCATCGCCTATTACAAGACGGTGGGCGGTTTCGCAGAGGCCGAGGTCGACTGGCTGCTGAAGATCGGCGGCATCACCATCGAGACCGGCAAGGCGCTGGGCCCGGACCTGACGCTGGCGGGCCTGCGCGAGCGGTTCGACGCGGTGTTCCTCGGGATGGGCCTGTCGGGCGTGAACGCGCTGCGCGCGAACGGCGAGACACGGCAAGGCGTCGAGGACGCGGTGGAGTTCATTTCGGACCTGCGCCAGTCGGGCGATCTGGGCGCGCTTCCCGTGGGCCGCAATGTCGTGGTGATCGGCGGTGGCATGACCGCCATCGATGCCGCCGTGCAATCGAAGCTTCTGGGGGCGGAAAGCGTCACGATCCTCTATCGGCGCGGGCGCGATGCGATGCCCGCCAGCCGCTACGAGCAGGACCTCGCGGCCTCCAAGGGCGTGCGCATCGTCTTCAACGCGATGCCGGTCGAGATCCTCGGCAATGGTTCAGTGACGGGCGTGCGCGCGGAATACACCAAATCGGACGGCCATGCGCTGACCGGCACGGGCGAGACCTTCGATGTTCCGGCCGACCAGGTGCTCAAGGCCATCGGCCAGACGCTGGAGGGCGCGCCGGACGAGCTGGAGCTCGCACGCGGCAAGATCGCCGTGACGGGGGCGGGCAAGACCTCGGTCGCGGGGGTCTGGGCCGGGGGCGACTGCGCCTCGGGCGGCGAGGACCTGACCGTCACGGCGGTGGCCGAGGGGCGAGACGCCGCCGAGGACATCCACCGCGCTCTGTCGGCCTGATGGCAGTCGCGCGCCGTGATCCGCTCCGCCGCCCTTCTGCTGATCCTCTCCGCCGCGCCGGTCGTGGCGCAGGGGGGATCGCCCTTCTTCGGCGAATGGTGTGGGGTCGAGACGCGGCTCTGGGTGGGGCAGGGCCATATTGGCTTCAACGAACACACGGTCTGCACCCCGCGCCGCGACCCGGCGAACGGCACCGCGCCCAGCTTCGCGACCCGGGTCGACTGCCAGAACCTCTACATTCAGGGCGAGGGCGAGGATGTGAGCCTCGTCGAAGTGCCCATCGACTACATGACCTCGATCAGTTTCACGCTGACCGACCCCGACACGCTATACATCGACCTCGACGACGGCACCGCGCCTGACCTCTTCGTGCGTTGCCCCTGAGACGCCCCGAATGGCCGCGAGAACAGGAGACCTGACCCATGGCTGACCTGACGACAGACTTCCTCGGCATCAAATCGCCCAACCCCTTCTGGCTCGCTTCTGCGCCGCCCACGGACAAGGAATACAACGTCGTCCGCGCCTTCAAGGCGGGCTGGGGCGGCGTCGTGTGGAAGACCCTTGGCGAGGAAGGGCCGCCGATCGTCAACGTCAACGGCCCGCGCTATGGCGCGATCTGGGGCGCCGACCGGCGGCTGCTCGGCCTCAACAATATCGAGCTGATCACCGACCGCCCGCTCGAGGTGAACCTGCGCGAGATCAAGCAGGTCAAGCGCGACTGGCCCGACCGGGCGATGATCGTGTCGATCATGGTGCCATGCGAGGAGGCGGCGTGGAAGGCGATCCTGCCGCTGGTGGAGGAGACCGGCGCGGACGGGATCGAGCTGAATTTCGGCTGCCCGCACGGAATGAGTGAGCGCGGCATGGGGTCGGCCGTGGGGCAGGTTCCCGAATATATCGAGATGGTCGCCCGCTGGTGCAAGCAGAACACCCGCATGCCGGTGATCGTGAAGCTGACGCCCAACATCACCGATGTCCGCTACCCCGCGCGGGCGGCCAAGAAGGGCGGCGCGGATGCGGTCAGCCTGATCAACACGATCTCGTCGATCACCAGCGTCGATCTCGACACGTTCAGCCCCGAGCCCTCGATCGACGGCAAGGGGTCGCATGGCGGATATTGCGGCCCGGCGGTCAAGCCCATCGCGCTCAACATGGTGGCCGAGATCGCGCGCGACCCGGAGACCTACGGATTGCCCATTTCGGGCATCGGCGGTGTCACCACGTGGCGCGACGCGGCGGAGTTCCTGGCGCTGGGCGCGGGCACGGTGCAGGTCTGCACCGCGGCCATGACCTACGGCTTCAAGATCGTGGAGGAGATGAAATCGGGCCTCAGCCAGTATCTCGACGAGCAGGGCATGGAGCTGTCGGACCTGATCGGCCGCGCGGTGCCCAACGTCACCGACTGGCAGTACCTGAACCTCAACTACGTGACCAAGGCGCGGATCGACCAGGACGCCTGTATTCAGTGCGGCCGCTGCTATGCCGCCTGCGAGGACACGTCGCACCAGGCGATCTCCATGTCCGAGGATCGCGTCTTCGAGGTGATCGACGAGGAATGCGTGGCCTGCAACCTTTGCGTCAACGTCTGCCCGGTGGAGGGCTGCATCACCATGGAGGAACTGGAGGCCGGCGTCGTGGATCTGCGCACCGGCAAGACCGTGTCGGACGATTACGCCAACTGGACGACGCATCCCAACAACCCGGCGACGCGCGAAGCGGCCGAGTGAGGTGCGGGCGAGGGGGCTGTCTGCCCCCTCGCGCTCCCCCGAGCGGTATTTCTGGAAAGATGAAGGGGCTACCAGCCCGCCTCGGTGACGATGTGTTCTTCCGGTACGCCGAGGTCATTGGCGGCTTGCCGCATGGCGTCGACGAAGCCCTGCGGCCCGCAGATATAGACCGGCCGGTCGATGGGCAGGCGCCCCTCGAGGAAATCCCTGTCTATCGGGCCGTCGGGCAGGGCGTCGCCGGTTTCGTCGGTGATGTAATGCGTCGTCAGGCCGTCGAGATCGTCCCAGTGATCGCGCAGGATGATGTCGCGCTTGGTCTTGTTGGCGAAGATCAGGGTCTCGCCCTTCAGCCCGCCATTCCGCGCGCGGGCGTCGAGAATGGCGATGAAGGGCGTGATGCCCGCCCCTGCGGCGAGAAAGGTGCCCGCGCCATGGTCGGTGATCGCGCCCTCCGCCTCCGTGGCGAAGACGCGGTCGCCGGGCTTGAGCGTGTCGAGCCGGCTGGTCACGCCGTCATGGTCGTCGTAGATCTTGATGACGAAGTCGAGATGCTCGCGTACCTCGGGTTGCGATACCATGGTGAAGGGCCGATCCTCGTCGCGCCAGCCCTCCCGGTCGATCGCCAGATGCGTGGCCTGTCCGGGTTCGAACCGGAAACCGTCGGGCCGGTCAAAGCGGAAGCGGCGCGTGTCATGGGTGACCGGCTCCACGGATTGCAGCGTCATCGTGTAGGGATAGTTCATCGGCATGCCTCCTGGTCCTTTCCCGGTCAACGGTGGGGCGGACAGGAGGTTCCCGTCACGGCCTGTGAGGGCCTTTGAGGGGGACAAGCAGGCGGCGGAACAGGCTGTCGAGAAAGACCTCGGCCTCGGCGAGCGGGTCGCGCTGCGGCCCGAGGACCGCGCGTACCTGCACGTCGAAATCGGCGTAGTGCTGGGTCAGCGCCCAGATCGAGAAGATCAGGTGGTGGGGGTCCACGTCGGCGATCCGGCCCGCCGCGCTCCAGCCTGCGATGACGCGGGCCTTGTCGTCCACCAGCGTCTTGAGGTCGGTCGAGAGGGAGGCGCCGATGCGCGGCGCGCCTTGCACGATCTCGTTGGCGAAGAGCCTCGATTCCCTTGGAAAAACGCGGCTCATCTCCAGCTTGCGGCGGGCGTAGGCGAGGACTTCCTCGACCGGGTCGCCGTCCGCGTCCAGAGCACGCAGCGGGTCGAGCCAGGTGTCCATGAGCTGGCTCAGGAGCGTGACGTGGATGTCTTCCTTGGTCGGGAAGTAGTAGAGCAGGTTGGGCTTCGACAGGCCGGCGGCGGCGGCGATCATGTCCACGGTGGCGCCGCGGTAGCCGTATTGCGAGAACACCTCGAGGGCCGCGTCGAGGATCGTCTCGCGGTTGCGGATCTGGATCCGCGTGCGCGGCTTGTCGGTCTGTGCGTCCATCGCCGTTTCCCTTCGGCCCGGTTTTCGGGCGCGCGCCGCATCCGGGCCCATCCACCGCCTGCCCATGCCTCGGGCAGTGGCGCCCTGCGCGGCATCATTAGGCTTGTCTTCGGGCTTGGGCTCAAGGACAATCCTTTTTGGCCCCGTTGACTGACACGGCGCCTCTGCTAGCGTGGTCTTGACCGTTTGGTCAAAAAGAAAATGGTGGTACCCGGCGGCGCAGGACCGGGGCCGATTTGGGGAGTGCCGATATGGCCCTTGACCGTATCAACCCGGTTCCGAACGACCTGTCCGCCTTCTGGATGCCATTCACGGCCAACCGGCAGTTCAAGAAGAACCCGCGCATGTTCGTCAGCGCGGACCGGATGCATTATCGCACGGCGGACGGGCGCGAGGTGCTGGATGGCACCGCGGGGCTGTGGTGCTGCAACGCGGGCCATAACCGCCCGAAGATCGTCGAGGCGATCCAGGCCCAGGCGGCCGAGCTGGACTACGCGCCCGCCTTCCAGATGGGTCATCCCAAGGCGTTCGAGCTTGCCAACCGGCTGCGCGACATGGCGCCCGAACCCTTCGAGCATGTGTTCTTCACCAATTCCGGCTCGGAAAGCGTGGAGACCGCTCTGAAGATCGCCATCGCCTATCAGCGCGTCATCGGGCAGGGGGCGCGGACCCGGCTGATCGGACGTGAGCGCGGTTATCACGGGGTGAATTTCGGCGGCATCTCGGTTGGTGGTATCGTCAACAATCGTAAGTTTTTCGGCTCATTGTTGACGGGTGTCGATCACCTGCCGCACACCCATCTGCCCGACAAGAACGCCTTCACCCGCGGCCAGCCGGAGCATGGCGGCGATCTGGCCGATGAACTGGAGCGAATCGTGACGCTGCATGGCCCCGAGACGGTGGCTGCGGTGATCGTGGAGCCAATGGCGGGGTCCACCGGCGTGCTGATCCCGCCCAAGGGCTACCTGCAGCGGCTGCGCGACATCTGCACGAAACACGGTATCCTGCTGATCTTCGACGAGGTGATCACCGGTTTCGGGCGCCTCGGCTCGCCCTTCGCGGCGGATCATTTCGACGTGATGCCCGACCTCATCACCTGCGCCAAGGGGCTGACCAATGGCGTGATCCCGATGGGGGCCGTGCTGGCGACGAAGGAGATCCACGACGCCTTCATGCAGGGCCCCGAGCATTTGATCGAGCTTTTCCACGGCTACACCTATTCCGGAAACCCGATCGCCTCGGCCGCAGGGATCGCGACGCTCGAGACCTACAAGGAGGAGGGCCTGTTCGAACGCGCGGCCGACCTCGCCGGCTACTGGGAGGACGCGGTCCATTCTCTGACCGACTGCCCGCATGTGATCGACATCCGCAACATGGGGCTGATCGCGGGGATCGAGCTGGAGCCCATCGCGGGCGAACCCACCAAGCGGGCCTTCAGCGCGTTCCTCGATGCCTATGAGCATAATGTCCTGATCCGGACCACGGGCGACATCATCGCTCTGTCCCCGCCTCTGATCATCGAGAAGGGGCATATCGATACGCTGTTCGGGACGCTCAGGGACATTCTGAAACGGCTGCACTGAGCGGGGCAAACGCCCTGCAAGGCGCTTGAACGCCCTTTCAAGGGCGTTCCCCCGCCCGGGGGCAACCGGCAAGATGAAGACAAGGGAAGTATCATGGCCGCACCCGGCGAGAACCTGAAGATCAACGGCGAGCGGCTGTGGGACAGCCTCATGGAGATGGCTAGGATCGGCCCCGGCGTGGCGGGCGGCAACAACCGCCAGACGCTGACCGACGAGGATGCCGAGGGCCGCGCGCTGTTCCAACAGTGGTGCGAAGAGGCAGGCATGACCATGGGCGTGGACGAGATCGGCAACATGTTCGCCCGCCGCGAGGGCACGGACCCCGATGCGCTGCCGGTCTATGTGGGTTCTCACCTCGACACGCAGCCCACGGGCGGGAAATACGACGGGGTGCTGGGCGTGCTGGGTGGCCTGGAGATCATCCGCACGCTCAACGACCTCGGCATCAAGACGAAACACCCCATCGTGGTCACCAACTGGACCAACGAGGAGGGGACGCGCTACGCCCCCGCCATGCTCGCTTCGGGGGTTTTCGCGGGCAAGCATGATCTGGACTGGGCCTACGACCGGGTGGACGCGAAGGGCAAGCGCTTCGGCGACGAGTTGGAGCGCATCGGCTGGAAGGGCGAGGAGAAGGTCGGCGCGCGCGACATGCACGCCTTTTTCGAGCTGCATATCGAACAGGGTCCGATCCTGGAGGCCGAGGGCAAGGATATCGGCGTCGTCACCCATGGGCAGGGCCTGCGCTGGATCGAATGCACCGTGACAGGGAAGGAGAGCCATACCGGCTCCACGCCCATGCACATGCGCAAGAACGCTGGGAGGGGCCTCGCGCTGGTCACCGAGCTTGTCCACGAGATCGCGATGAAGAACCAGCCCAATGCCGTGGGCGCCATCGGGCATATCGACGTCTACCCGAACTCGCGCAACATCATCCCCGGCAAGGTCGTCTTCACGGTCGACATGCGAACCCATCTTCTCGAAAAGTTGAACGGGATGGTCGACGAGTTCATGGAGCGCGCGCCCAGGCTTTGCGAAGGGATCGGGGTGAGCTTCGAGGCCCAGATCGTGGGGCAGTTCGACCCGCCGGCCTTCGACGAGAACTGTGTGAACGCCATCCGCCAAGCCGCGGAAAGGCTTGGGTATTCCCATATGGATATCGTGTCCGGCGCGGGCCATGACGCCTGCTGGATCAACGACGTCGCGCCGACCGCGATGGTCATGTGTCCCTGCGTCGATGGGCTTTCGCACAACGAAGCCGAAGAAATATCGCCGGAGTGGGCGACAGCGGGGACCGATGTGCTATTCCACGCCGTGGTGGAAACAGCGGAGATCGTGGAATGATCCGAAACACATACCTGGCCGCGCCCATGGTGCTGGCCCTTGCGGCGTGCGGCGCGCCGCCGACGCCCGAGGGCGAAAGCGAGCCGCTGACCGAACAGCTCGCGGCCCTTGTCGCGCCCGGACAGGACATGTCGAATGTTCGCGTCGAAAGCGACGGCTGCTACTGGTACCGCTATGTCGGTCCGGTCGAGGTGACCTTTCTGCCGCTTCTGACGCGGGATGGACGGATGATCTGCACCCGGCCGCAGTGACGCCGGGACAACAACGGGGAGATTGCGCATGAGCACGGTGATCAAGGGCGGAACGGTGGTGACCGCGGACCTCAGCTACGAGGCGGATGTCCTCGTGGAAAACGGCATGATCACCGAGATAGGCAAGGACCTGAAGGGCGACGAGGTGCTCGACGCCACGGGCTGCTACGTCATGCCGGGCGGCATCGACCCGCACACCCATCTGGAAATGCCCTTCATGGGCACCTATTCGACCGACGACTTCGAAAGCGGGACGCGCGCGGCGCTGTCGGGCGGGACCACGATGGTGGTCGATTTCGCGTTGCCCAGCCCCGGGCAGGGCCTGTTCGACGCGCTGCAGATGTGGGACAACAAGTCGACGCGGGCCAATTGCGACTATTCGTTCCACATGGCGGTGACCTGGTGGGGCGAGCAGGTCTTCGACGAGATGGAAGGCGTCGTCCGCGACCGCGGCATCAACACATTCAAGCATTTTATGGCCTACAAGGGCGCGCTCATGGTCAATGACGATGAGCTCTTCGCATCGTTCAAGCGGCTGTCCGAGCTTGGCGCGATCGCCATGGTCCATGCCGAGAACGGCGATGTGGTGGCCGAGCTTCAGCAGAAGCTTCTGGCCGAGGGCAATACCGGGCCCGAGGGGCATGCCTATTCGCGGCCTTCCCAGGTCGAGGGCGAGGCCACGAACCGCGCGGTAATGATCGCCGACATGGCGGGCGTGCCGCTTTACGTCGTGCATGTCTCCTGCGAGGAGGCGCATGAGGCGATCCGGCGCGCCAAGCAGTTGGGCAAGCGCGTCTGGGGCGAGCCTCTGATCCAGCACCTGACGCTGGACGAAAGCGAGTATTTCCACCCCGACTGGGACCATGCCGCCCGCCGGGTCATGTCGCCGCCCTTCCGCAACAAGCAGCATCAGGACAGCCTCTGGGCCGGTCTCGCCTCGGGCTCCCTTTCCGTGGTGGCGACGGATCATTGCGCCTTCACCACCGAGCAGAAACGCACAGGTGTGGGCGATTTCACCAAGATCCCGAACGGGACCGGGGGGCTCGAGGACCGGATGCCGATGCTCTGGACCCATGGCGTGAAGACGGGCCGGCTGACGCCAAACGAATTTGTTGCGGTCACGTCAACAAACATCGCCAAGATCCTGAATTGTTACCCGAGAAAAGGGGCGATCCTCGTCGGCGCGGATGCCGATATCGTCGTCTGGGATCCCGAGAAATCCAAGACGATCACCGCCGGTACCCAGCAATCGGCCATCGATTACAACGTCTTCGAGGGCAAGGAGGTCACCGGCCTGCCGCGCTTCACGCTGACGCGCGGGCATGTGGCGATCCATGACGGCGAGGTGCGCACGCAGGAAGGTCATGGGCGTTTCGTGAAGCGGCCCCCGAACGGCTCGGTCAACCGCGCGCTCAGCCAGTGGAAGGAATTGACCGCGCCGCGACCGGTGGAGCGGTCGGGCATTCCGGTGACGGGTGTGTGACGCCCTGAAAACGGTTTTGGAACAACAAGGTGTTGCGGGGTCTTCAAGTGGCTTCGCCACCGGTGGGGAGAGGCCAGCGTGAGCATGGCAGCGCAGACACCGACGTCGAAGCCAGCACCCGTATCGCCCGTGATCGAGGCGCGCGGCCTTGACCTGACGTTCCAGACCGCGGACGGCCCGGTCCAGGCGCTGCGCGACGTGAACCTCACCATCGACAAGGGCGATTTCGTCAGCTTCATCGGCCCCTCGGGCTGCGGCAAGACTACCTTGCTGCGTGTCATCGCGGCGCTGGAGCATCCCACGGGTGGCTCCATCACGGTCAATGGCATGACCCCGGACGAGGCCCGACGGAGCCGCGCCTATGGCTACGTCTTTCAGGCGGCGGGCCTCTACCCGTGGCGGACGATCGAGAAGAACGTGAAGCTGCCGCTCGAGATCATGGGCTTCGACCGGGCCGAGCAGGAAAGTCGCGTGAAGGACGTGCTGCAACTGGTTGATCTAGAAGGGTTCGGAAACAAATTCCCGTGGCAGCTGTCGGGCGGCATGCAGCAGCGCGCCTCGATCGCGCGAGCGCTGGCCTTCGACGCCGACCTTCTGCTGATGGACGAGCCTTTCGGCGCGCTCGACGAGATCGTGCGCGACCACCTGAACGAGCAGCTACTCGCATTGTGGAAGCGGACGGAAAAGACCATCGGCTTCGTGACCCACTCGATCCCCGAGGCGGTTTATCTCTCGACCCGGATCGTGGTGATGAGCCCGCGTCCCGGCCGGATCACCGACGTGATCGAAAGCGACCTGCCGGCCGAGCGTCCGCTGGATATCCGCGACACGCCGGAGTTTCTCGCCATCGCCCATCGGGTGCGCGAGGGGCTGAGAGCGGGGCATGCCTATGAAGACTGAGGCCGGCAGATGAGCGCGACCGCCGACACCGCTGCCGGTGGCGGCATCGGCGCGCTCGGCCGGGGCCTCGGACGCGTTTCGGGCGCCGTCCTTCCTGTCCTGACCGTGGTCGCCTGCATCGTCGTGCTCTGGTATGTCGCCGCCATCGGGATGAACCGGGCATGGACGCTCGACGCCGCGCAGCGCCAGGGGGTGGAACTGACCGCGGGCGAGATCATCGCGGACGCCATGCGCCAGGACCGTCCTGTCCTGCCCGCGCCGCACCAGGTTGCGGCGGAGCTGTGGAACACCACGATGGGCGAGCCGATCCTGCGCGAGCGGCGCGGCGAATACCGGCCCAATCCGCGGAGCCTGTTCTTCCACGCCTGGCAGACGCTGGCGCCGACGCTGATGGGTTTTGTCATCGGCGGGCTTGCGGGTATCCTGCTGGCCGTGGGGATCGTCCACAACCGGGCGATGGACCTCAGCGTCATGCCTTGGGCCATCGCCAGCCAGACCATCCCGATCCTCGCCATCGCGCCGATGATCATCGTGGTGCTGAACTCGATCGGGCTGGAGGGGCTGATCCCGAAATCGTTGATCTCGGCCTATCTCAGCTTCTTTCCCGTGGTCGTGGGCATGGTGAAGGGTCTGCGCAGCCCCGGCGCGATGGATCTCGACCTTCTGCGCACCTATTCGGCCAGCGGGGCCGAGACGTTCTGGAAACTCCGCCTGCCGGCCTCGGTGCCGTTCCTCTTCGCTTCGCTCAAGGTGGGCATCGCGGCGGCGCTGGTGGGCACCATCGTGGCGGAACTGCCCACCGGCGCGCGCTTCGGCCTCGGCGCACGGCTTCTGACCGGCAGCTATTACGGCCAGACGATCCAGATCTGGTCCGCGCTCTTCATGGCGGCGATCTGTGCCGCGGCGCTGGTGGCGACGCTCAGCTTCGTCGAGCGTGTCACGCTCAGGCGCATGGGGCTCGACCGATGAGCGGGGCGGGGGCAAAAATGCCGGTATTTCCGGCACGGTGTTGGCCATGAAGAGCCTTTCCGCCATGCCGTCCTGGACGATGCCCGCGCTGGGTGCGGCTCTGGTGGCGCTTGGCTTTGTCGCTGATCCCCGCCTCGGCGCGATCCTTGCCGTCTGGCTCGGCGCATGGGGCCTGAACGCGGTCATGGCCAGCCGGGGCCGGGGGGCGGGCGTGCGGTTCCTCGTGCCGCTGCTTTTCGGCGCAACCCTTCTGGGCCTGTGGGAAATGGCTGTCCGGCTCTACGAGATCTCGCCCATCATCCTGCCCGCGCCATCGGTCATTGCCGCCACCTTCGCCGAGAACACGCCCACGCTCTGGGCCGACTTCCGGCAGACGATCCTCAAGGGGGCACTGTCGGGCTATGTCATCGGCTGCGGCGCGGCGTTCCTGACGGCGGTGGCCATCGACCGCTCTCCCTTCCTGCAGAGGGGGCTGCTGCCTGTGGGCAACTTCATCGCCGCCTTACCCATCGTGGGCACCGCGCCGATCCTCGTGATGTGGTTCGGCTTCGGCTGGCAGTCCAAGGCCGCCGTCGTTATCGCCATGGTCTTTTTCCCGATGCTGGTCAATTGCGTGCAGGGCATGAAGGCCTCCGAGGCGATGCAGCGCGACCTGATGCACACCTATGCGGCGAACTACTGGCAGTCGTTTCTGAAACTGCGCCTGCCCACGGCGATGCCCTTTATCTTCAACGGGTTGAAAATCTGCACGACCCTTGCGCTGATCGGGGCCATCGTTGCCGAATTTTTCGGCTCGCCCGTGGTGGGCATGGGCTTTCGCATAAAAATCGAGGTGGGGCGCCTGTCCATGGATATGGTCTGGGCATCGATTACCGTGGCCGCGATGGCGGGCACGGCATTCTACGGGCTTGTGGCCGTCGTCGAGCGCCGGCTGACCTTCTGGCACCCGTCGCAAAGAACGGGCTGAGGGCGGACCGAACCAACAACAAACGAACCCAACAAGGAGGGAAGACAAATGAAACGGATCACCATGACCGCCTTTGCCGCAGGGCTTGGCCTCACCGGCATGGCGCAGGCGCAGGACACGGTGAACCTGCAGTTGCAGTGGGTCACCCAGGCGCAGTTCGCGGGCTACTACGTGGCGCTCGAGAACGGCTATTACGACGAGGAAAACCTTGACGTGAACATCATGCCGGGCGGGCCCGACATCGCGCCGCCTCAGGTGCTGGCCGGTGGGGCCGCCGACGTGATGCTGAACTGGATGCCGTCGGCACTCGCGGCGCGCGAGGCGGGGTTGCCCGTCGTCAACATCGCCCAGCCCTTCGTGCGTTCGGGCCTGATGCTCAGCTGCTGGGCCGACACCGGCATCGAGGAGCCCGCCGACCTCGCCGGCAAGACCGTGGCGCACTGGTTCTTCGGCAACGAGTACCCGTTCCTGTCGTGGATGAGCCAGCTGGGCATCCCGGTGGATGGCTCCGACGGGGGGATCACGCTGCTGCAGGCGGGCTTCAACGTCGACCCGCTCCTGCAGCGGCAGGCCGACTGCATCTCGACCATGACCTATAACGAGTATTGGCAGATCATCGACGCGGGCGTTTCCCCCGACGAACTGGTGACGTTCAAGTACGAGGATTACGATGTCGCGACGCTGGAGGACGGTATCTGGACGCTGGAGGAGAACCTCGAGGATCCGGCCTTCGTCGACAAGATGGTCCGCTTCGTCCGCGCCTCGATGCGGGGCTGGCAGTGGGCGGCCGAGAACCCCGACGACGCGGCCATGATCGTGCTCGACTACGACGAGACGGGCGCGCAGACCGAGGAGCATCAGCTGCGCATGATGCGCGAGATCGGGCTCCTGGTTGAGGGTGGAGACGGACGCCTCGACGAAGTGGCCTACCAGCGGACCATCGACACGCTGCTGGCCGGCGGCTCCGACCCGGTGATCTCGTCGGTGCCGGAGGGTGCCTTCACCCATGTCATCACCGAGGCGGCGCTGGCCGAGTAATCCGGACCACACGACCCGAGGAAAGACGGGCCCCGGCGTATCGCGCCGGGGCCTTTTTCGTGGCCTAAAGCCGGAGGTCGAGCCCCCTCGGGCCGGGCGGCCGCAGGGCGTTCACCAGATCGCCCATGCTGGGCGGTGGCGCGTCGCGCGCGGCATCGGAATCGCCCACCGCGCGCATGTGCAGGGGCGGGATGCCCAGCCCCTTGACGGGCGGCGGATCGGGCGGGATCTCGGGCACGGATTTCGTGGTGTGGCCCGGTACGCCAAGCGCGGTCTTGGCCGCCGCGTCCGCCTGCGTCACGGCGCTTGTGCCCAGAAGCGGCCTCGGCGCGGCCGGCGGCACGGACCCCGTCGGGCTTGGTTGCGGCGCCGTGCCCTGCGCCGAGGCGGGCAGGGCAGGGCCAGTGGAAGGTGCGGTCGGTGTCATCACCTGCGCTCCGTCTCATGGAGCCCCCACCACGGTGCTGAACATGCCACGATGGCGGGCAGGTCCCAAGGGGATCGGCGGCATTCGAAGCATTCTCCGCCTTTTCGCCATGATCCCGGACCGTAGCGGACCTGCGCCGGGGTCAGTCGAGAACCACGATTCCCGTCTGTTTCGACTTGTGCTCGGGCTCCACGTGGATGGTGACGCGGGCGTCGGGCACGGCCCGCCCGATCCCGGCCTCGACCCGGTCGCAGATCTCGTGCGCGTCGAAAACGCTCATCTCCCCCGGAACGACGAGGTGAAACTCGACGAAGGTGGCGCTGCCGGCGTGACGGGTCCTCAGGTCATGCGCCTCGACCGCGCCATGGGCCTCGGCGGAGATCGCATCGCGGATCAGGGCGAGCGTCTCTTCGGGGACGGCCTCGTCCATCAGGCCGCTCAGGGATGCGCGCACCACGCGTGAGCCGGACCACAGGATGTTGACCGCCACAAGCGCCGCCATTGCCGGGTCGAGCATCCACCACCCCGTCAGCACGGCCAGCAGCACGCCCACGGCGACGCCCACGGAGGTGAAGACATCCGTCCAGAGGTGGCGGCCGTCGGCGAGAAGCGCGGGCGATCTCAGGCGCCGGCCCTGCCGGATCAGGACGAAGGCCCAGACCGCGTTGATCGCGGTCGCCGCGCCGTTGACCAGCAGCCCCTCGAGCGGCGCGTCGAGGACCCGGGGCGCCATGAAGCCCGCCCACGCCTCGCGCAGGATGAAAAGTGCCGCGACGATGATCATCACGCCTTCCAGCACGGCGCTGAAGAACTCCGCCTTGTGGTGACCGAAGGGATGGCCGGCATCGGCGGGCCGTTGCGCCACGTGGATCGCGACCAGTGCTGCGAAGGCCGTCGCGAGGTTGACGGTGCTTTCCAGCGCATCGGACAGAAGCGCTACAGAGCCGGTCATCCACCAGGCCAGCACCTTCAGACCGAGCACGACGCCGCCGATCAGAAGGCTGCCCAGGGCGAGTTTGAGCGCAGCGGACATCGCGTTCCCCTTCGGATGCGCCGGGCTTAAAGAGCCGGGCACGATGGCTCAAGCGCTTGTCTTCGCGAATGCGGGTGATTTGCAGAAAAGGGCGGTCTCGCTTGGCGTCCGGGACGGGAGGGGCGCACATGGCGCCCCTCCCGGCAGGCTGTCAGCCCCGGTTCATCCGGTTTTCGATCAGGTCGTCGACCACAGCAGGTTCGGCGAGCGTCGAGGTGTCGCCAAGCGCGCCGAAATCGTCCTCGGCGATCTTGCGCAGGATGCGGCGCATGATCTTGCCCGAGCGTGTCTTGGGCAGGCCCGGGGCCCACTGGATCAGGTCGGGCTTTGCGATGGGGCCGATCTCGGTGCGGACCCAGACCTCCAGTTCCTTGCGCAACTCGTCTGAGGGTTCGATCCCGTTCATCAGGGTGACATAGGCATAGATGCCCTGTCCCTTGATGTCGTGGGGATAGCCCACCACGGCCGCCTCGGCGACCTTGGCATGCGCCACCAGCGCGCTTTCGACCTCGGCGGTGCCCATCCGGTGGCCCGAGACGTTGATGACGTCATCGACGCGGCCGGTGATCCAGTAATAGCCGTCGGCGTCCCGGCGGCAGCCATCGCCCGAGAAGTAGTAGTTCTTGTAGTCTGAGAAATACGTCTTCTCGAACCGCTCGTGGTCGCCCCAGACGGTGCGCATCTGGCCCGGCCAGCTGTCCTTGAGGCAAAGCACGCCCTCGGCCTCGGTCGTGGTGATCTCCTGCCCGGAATGGGGGTCGAGCACCACCGGATGCACGCCGAAAAACGGCGTCGTGGCCGAGCCCGGTTTCGTGGGCGTCGCGCCGGGCAGGGGGGTCAGCAGGTGGCCGCCGGTCTCGGTCTGCCACCAGGTGTCGACGATCGGGCAGTTTCCCTTGCCCACGACGGTGTTGTACCAGTTCCACGCCTCGGGGTTGATTGGCTCGCCCACTGTGCCCAGCAGCTTCAGGTCCGACAGGTCGTATTTCGTTACGAACTCGTCGCCCTGTCCCATCAGCGCGCGGATCGCGGTCGGCGCGGTGTAGAACTGGTTGACCTTGTGCTTTTCGCACACGGCCCAGAACCGGCCTGCGTCGGGATAGGTGGGCACGCCTTCGAACATAAGCGTCGTGGCCCCATTGGCCAGCGGCCCGTAGACGATGTAGCTATGGCCGGTGACCCAGCCGACATCGGCCGTGCACCAGAAGATATCGCCCTCGTGGTAGTCGAACACGTATTCATGGGTCATCGCGGCATAGACGAGATAACCGCCCGAACTATGCACTACGCCCTTGGGCATGCCCGTCGAGCCGGAGGTGTAGAGGATGAACAAAGGGTCCTCGGCCCGCATCTCGGCCACGGGGGCGTAGTCGTCGGCCTCGAGCCGCAATTCGTTGTAGTCGTAATCGCGTCCGTCGACCCATGTGGTCTGCCCGCCGGTGCGCTTGACGACCAGCATCTTGACCTCGTGCAACACGTTCAGAAGCGCGGCATCGGCATTGGATTTCAGCGCCGTCTGCCGCCCGCCGCGCGGGGCGTAGTCGGCTGTGATGACCACCTTCGCGTCGCAGCCGTTCACCCGCGCGCCGAGCGCGTCGGCGGAAAAGCCCGCGAAGACGATCGAATGGATCGCGCCGATCCGGGCGCAGGCCAGCATCGCATAGGCCGCCTCGGGGATCATCGGCAGGTAGAGGATGACCCGGTCGCCCTTGCGCACGCCCATGTCCTCCAGGATGTTGGCCATCCGGCAGACCTCGCGGTGCAGTTCCGCGTAGGTGATGTGACGAGCGGGTTCATCGGGGCTGTCGGGTTCCCAGATGATCGCCGTCTGATCGCCGCGCGTGGCCACGTGCCGGTCGACGCAATTGGCGCAGACGTTCAGCGTGCCGTCCTCGAACCACTTGATCGAGACATTGCCCGGCGCAAAGCTGACATCCTTGACCGTGCTGTAGGGCTTGATCCAGTCGATGCGCTTGCCATGCTCGCCCCAGAAGGCCTCCGGGTCACTGACCGAGGCGTCGTACATCTCCCTGTAGCGCGCGGCGTCGATATGCGCGTTCGAGGCGAACTCGGCCGAAGGGGGCGTCATGTCGTTGGGCATTGGTGTCTCTCCTCCAAAGGTGTCAGGTGATGCGGACGGGCTTGGCGGCACGTTCTGGACACATCCTGACGTTGTGTGGAGTTTTTCTCATCCCCGCGCGCGAGGCAAGCGGGCGATGGTCGCAGGCGTCTTGAAAATTCCGGCCGGAACGCTGGTCTCAAATGATTGAAAAACATCCGCAATGCTGTAAAACAGTCCTGTAAAAACAGGCGGAGGCCTGCATGGCCACTCTTGCGGAGCGCAACGGGCGCGTCGAGCTCACGGGAAGCCGCATCCGGGACCGGCGGCTTCTGATCGGCATGAAACAGTCCGCGCTGGCCGAGGCGGCGGGCATTTCGCCGTCCTATCTCAACCTGATCGAGCACAACCGCAGGAGGATCGGCGGCAAGCTGCTGATCGAACTGGCGCGCGCGCTGGGGGTGGAGCCGGGCGTGCTGTCGGACGGCGCCGATGCCACCATCCACGATACGCTGCAGGCCGCCGCCAACGGGCTGGGCGAGGGCGGGCGCGGCGGGCCCGAGACCGACCGGATCGACGATCTGGCGGCACGATTTCCCGGCTGGACCGCGCTGATCGCGCAGCAGCGCAAGCGCATCGGAGACCTCGAGGCCGCGGTCGAGGGACTGCGCGACCGGCTGGCCCATGACCCGGTGCTGGCGGAGGCCATGCACGAGGTGCTGTCGAGTGCCGCCGCCATCCGGTCGACCGCCGACATTCTCGTGCGCGAAGCCGATCTCGACCCCGCGTGGCGCGGCCGCTTCCACCGCAATCTCCACGAGGAGGCCGAGCGGCTTTCGCGGCGCGCCACGGCGCTTCTGGGTCATTTCGAGGCGCCAGATGCGCGGGGCGAGACGCTGTCGGCCACGCCCGTCGAGACGGCCGAGGCGCTGTTCGACGCCAACGACCACCATTTCCCCGCCATCGAGACCGGGGGCGGGGCGGCGATCCCGGCCATCCTCGACCAGAGCGCGGGCATGGAGGACGCCGCCAGCCGCGTCATGGCCGAGCGGATGCTGACGCGCTATGCAGAGGATGCGGCGCGATTGCCCCTTTCGTCACTTTTGCCTGAGGCCCACGCGGCCGGCTTCGATCCCTCGGCGCTCCTGTCACTGGGCGGCGGTGACGTGGCACTTGTGCTCCGCAGGCTCGCCACGCTGCCGCGCGAGGAACCCGCGCCCGCCTTCGGGCTGGCGGTCTGCGACGCGTCAGGGGCGCTCTTGTTCCGCCGCAGGCTCATGGCGTTCTCGATCCCGCGCTTCGGGCCGGGTTGCCCGCTCTGGCCGCTCTATGCGGCGCTTGCGCGGCCCGGCCAGCCCGACATGACGATCCTCGAAACACCCGCCGCGTCCCGCTTTCGCGCATGGTCCGTGGCGCAGCCCGTCTCGCAGACAGGTTTCGGCAGCGCGCCGGTGATGCAGGCGACGATGTTGATCTCGCCCGTCGAGGCCGGGGACGGCGCGGCCATTCCCATCGGTCCGGGCTGCAGTCTTTGCCCCCGAACCGGATGCCGGGCGAGGCGTTAAGCCCTGCGCCGACGCGCTTCCAGTTGATCATTGCCTATTCGGCAGGCGTTCTGCACACTGCAACTCCTGCCGGAGGGAGGCCGGACACCGTGGCGAAGCGCATTCTCTTGGTCGAGGACGAGGCCAATATCCTCGAGGCGATCGGCTTCATCCTGTCACGCGACGGGTGGGAGGTGCTTGGTCACGGCAAGGGTGAAACCGCGCTGGCCGAGATCGAACGGGTCGATCCCGACATCCTCGTGCTGGACGTGATGCTGCCGGGGCGCTCGGGCTTCGATATCCTCCGCGACCTGCGCGAGCGGCCTACGACGCGCGCACTGCCCGTGCTGCTGCTGACGGCCAAGGGCCAGACGCGCGACCGTGAACAGGCCATGGCGCTGGGTGCGAACGCGTTCCTGACCAAGCCTTTCTCGAACGACGAACTCGTGGCCACCGTGCGGTCCCTCGCCGACGGGCGCGCGCCCTCTGCCGCCGCCGGACACGACCGGCGCGGCGGCGCCTGACCGGGGGCTTTCTTCATGGCGCGGCGTGTTTTCCTCGAACGCAGGACCTACCGCAAGAACCGGCTTCAGGACGCAGCGCGTCTATTGCCGGTGTTGGGCATGATCCTGTTCTTCGGCCCGGTCTTCATTGTCGAGGACACCAGCGGGCAGGCCGGGGCCGGCATGGCGGAGTGGCTGGTCTATTGCTTCGTCGTCTGGGTCGTGCTGATCGCGGTGACGGCGCTGGTAAGCCGCGCGCTTGAGCGGAGCGACACGCAGCCGCCGCAGGCCCCCTCGGCGCCGGCCCCCGACCGGCGGGCCTGAGATGCTGAGTTTCGACGGTCTCGTCGCGGTTTGCGTGCTCTACGTGGCGGGGCTGTTCGGCGTCGCCTTCCTCGCCGAGAAGCGTGCGATGGACGGCAAGGCGCGCTGGCTGAACTCGCCCATCACCTACACGCTCAGCCTGTCGATCTACACCACCGCCTGGACGTTCTACGGAGCGGTCGGCTCGGCCGCGCGCTCGGGGATGGAGTTCCTGACGATCTATCTTGGGCCGACGCTGGTCTTCATCGGGTGGTTCTGGCTTCTGCGGAAGATGGTGCGCATCGGGCGGGCGCAGCGGATCACCTCGATCGCGGACATGATTTCCAGCCGCTACGGCAAGAGCGGCGGGCTTGCGGCACTCGTCACCGTGCTCGCGGTGCTGGGAACCACGCCCTATATCGCGCTGCAGCTGCAATCGGTGACGCTAAGCTTCGAGGTCTTCGCCCGGCCCGGCGCACTGGGCGCGCCCGATACCGAGCAGACGGCGGTCTGGGTCGCCGGCGGCCTCGCGCTTTTTACCATCGTCTTCGGTACGCGCTCGCTCGACCTCAATGAACGGCACCCGGGGCTGGTCTCGGCCATCGCGCTGGAGGCCATCGTGAAGCTCTTCGCGATCCTCGCGGTGGGCGTCTTCGTCGTCTGGGGCGTGGCCGACGGCCCCGGTGACATGCTGGCCCGGATCGAGGCGAGCCCGGTGTCCGACGCCGACTGGAACGGGGCGCGCTGGCTGGGGCTGACCGCGCTGTCGGCCTTCGCGATCCTGTGCCTGCCGCGCATGTTCCAGGTGCTGGTCGTCGAGAACTCCGACGAGCGGCATCTTGCGACGGCGGCCTGGGCCTTTCCGCTCTACCTTCTGCTGATCAGCCTCTTCGTGGTGCCCATCGCCGTGATCGGCCTGTCCCTTCCCGAGGCCGGAAGCAATCCGGACCTCTTTGTCCTGACGGTGCCGCTGGGGCTGGGCCGCGAGGGGCTTGCGCTCCTGGTGTTCCTCGGCGGCTTCTCGGCGGCGACCTCCATGGTGATCGTGGCCGCACTGGCGCTGTCGACGATGGTGTCGAACCACATCATCGTGCCGCTCTGGCTGCAGGCGACGCGCAACGAGGACCCGATGTCGGGCGACATGCGGCGCGTGGCGCTGATGGCGCGGCGGCTGTCGATCGGCGGCGTCCTGTTCCTCGGCCTCGGCTATTACCGTCTCTCTGGCGGCGCCGACGCGCTGGCCGAGATCGGGCTGATCGCGTTTCTCGGCGTGGCGCAGGTCCTGCCGGCGCTTCTGGGCGGTATCCTGTGGCGGGGCGCGACGCGGGTGGGGGCGGCCATCGGCATCGGCGCGGGCTTCGCGATCTGGGCGTGGCTGTTGCTCATTCCCAATGTGGCCGAGACCGGCGGGCTGGTGCCGTCCATGCTCGATACCGGGCCTTTCGGGCTGTTCTGGCTCAGTCCCGCGACGCCGCTCGGCCTTCAGGCGACCGATCCGCTTCTGACGGCGATGATGCTGTCGCTGGGGGTGAACACGCTTCTCTTCATCCTCGGCTCGCTCTTTTCCTTCCCGAGCCCCTTGGAGCGGCTTCA
>Ga0209947_1000064_pt1 | contig 51947 bp, 55 predicted proteins | sample SalPonR2_B_D2_MG_FD_185706 | JGI IMG/M metagenome (GOLD analysis project Ga0209947, IMG submission 185706) | Salt pond soil microbial communities from South San Francisco under conditions of wetland restoration - Salt Pond MetaG R2_B_D2_MG... ...
CGGTTTCCTCACACCGATCGCGATGCTTCTTATTGCACCATTGCTGGTGCTTTTGAAGAAATAACCTTTTTTCAATTTAATTGAAAGAGTGAAAGGGGAGCCCATAAAAGGCTCCCCTTTCCTTGTTGTTCGCTGAGTTTTTAAATGCTTTCAGTTTACGTGGCTTCAATGTCCCTGGAATTCTCCCAAAGCCCATGGATGTTGCAGTAAGACATGGCCATAAGTGTTCCAGATCCCTGGATATTCATTGTGACCACGCCATGGGGATCAGCATAAACAGGTCCTTCATTGGCTCCTTTCACAGCTTCTCCATGGGAGTCAAAGAACAGTTTTGCAACCTCGTAGGGGAACTTCCCATCCTTGGCTTTGAAATAGAGGGCTATCCAGCGAATATGATGTTCCGTGGTATTTGGATGGGGGATCTCCTTGCCTACGCTGAGTTCTACCTTGAAGGATTCGCCCCTTGAAACACTATCTGGAGCCTCGATTACCGGAACATGTTTTTCTCCTTTCCAGTCACCGGTCTGAACAAGTTCCGTTAATTTCATTTCTGAAACCTCCTTTTAAAATCTACACGTGTATTATATTACCACTTCGCCGCAATATTGGCATGCTTATATTACCCCTCGAAAAGCAATAAAACCTGTACAGGGTAAAAATATCAAAATAACAGTGCGAACAGATGTTGAGATGTTATAATAAAGCGCAAGTGATCCTAAATGCTATTCAAAGAGGTGAAGAAAATGAAGAAACACAAGTTTAGTCTGGTCATACTAATGGTCCTGTTGACCCTGGTGGTGCTTCCCAATGGAGCCTTTTCGCAGATGAAGGAATACCAGACCTTCCCATCAGGCAACATGCCTGAGATGGGTTACAGACCTTTTTCCTATGGTGATATGGATGGTTATCTACAGGAAATGACCATTTCAGAATTTATTATGGGAACAGATGATTTAAGTATTCTTGCCGGTGCTCTCAAGGCTGCAGGTCTTGAGGGAATCCTTGGGGAAAGTGGACCTTTTACTGTTTTTGCACCCATGAACGTTGCTTTTAGAAAGCTTCTTCCGGAAGCTGCAGACTACATCCTGACCTGCTCGCCAGGAAAGCTTGAGACTTTCCTGAAAAGCCACGTAGTTTCAGGAAGGATTGAAAGTGAAAGCCTGGTTCCTGGTGAAACCTTCACAAGCGTTTCAGGGAAAGAACTATCCGTAGAGAGAAGATGGTTCAATCCGGTGGTGGAAGGAGCCGGGATAAGCGGAAATCCTCTGGTTTTCAATAACGGTATCCTTTATATGACTGATAGAGTTATTCCAGATGAGAAAATTGCCGAGATAGAAAAAGCCCACAGAGAATCTCTTCGAGAGAGGACCATTCGAGAAGCGGACGATACTTCAGGTGGATTTGCTCCAATGTCCTATGCAGGGGCAGAGGACATGAATGTCATTGAATACCTTTCCAATCAGTCGGCAGTGAGCATATTTTTTGGAGCCATTAAGTCATCAGGGATGGATTACGAGATAAGTCAGAATGACAATATTACCGTCTTTGCTCCCATTAACCAGGCTTTTGGTGAACTACCTCCCGAAAAGGCCGAGTATCTAATGACATGCGATAAGAAGGACCTAATAGAAATTCTGAGGTCTCACTTTGTGGAGGGTTCCCTTTCTGAGGTGGATCTCAGGGAGACGGATAGCCTCACTGATCTCAATGGCCAGAAATTGAATCTCACCATGAACTGGTTCAGCACAAGTATTGAAGGAGCAACCATAAGAAGCTATGAAGTGGTTACCTCCAATGGTGTGATCCACCTGGTGGACAAGGTTATAATGCCCTCGGAGGATAAATAGCGTTTAAAAAGGCAACTACAGAAACAGGGCGGGGGACCGCCCTGTTTCTTGATGGATCTAAGAACGGAACGTTTTCTGATCCCGTCAGACTGCTGGGCGATGAAAGCGGCTCTGGGACCGCAATATCCGGCAGAGGCGGATGCTGGTGCTGGTGCTGTTAATTGAGCCTGATCTCACCGTTGGTCTTGCTGCTTCTTCTGCCCATGGTATTTATATTAAATCAATGATAAAACATTGAAAGAGCCGGCCTGCGGACCGGCTCTTTCGGGGGAAGTTATAGCGTTTATTGTTGATTAATGCCCTTTTCAAGGTTATGTTGAAGGAGGTTAAATATTTTATGTTAAATGTTCTCTCTGCTAATGTTTCGAATTCCCTACTTCGGGGAAGTGTCATTACCGAAACATTTTAAATATAAAAGTTCTTCGACTTTTAACTTCAGGGAGAACAAATATTAAGCCCTTCTAAATAAATGTTAATCACTTCTAACTTATTTATTATTATAAACATACTTACACTCTTTTGCCACCCCTGAATAACCCTTTCAGGTCCTTTGAACGGTAAATAAATATGATTATGGATTATTTAAATGCTTTTCATTGATATTGCTTTTAATTTAAGCTATAAATAAAATTTGATCTGGAGAGATCAACTCATATTTTCGATGATCTCTTTCAGCCTGGGTTCCGGAGGCTGCCAGCCTTCCGGCTTGATTATCTTGCCGTCCTCTCTGAAGCGGGGCTTTCCGTCGGGCCAGAGTTTTTTCATGTTTGCTTCCTGAACTGTATCGAACAGTTCTTCGGGGGGAGTTCCCATTTCCACCATTGTTCCCAGTGCGAAATATATCAGGTCTATCATGGCATCAGCCTGATCATAGACGGTATCTGCCTCAAGAAATTCTTCTATCTCTTCCCGCATCCATGAAGCCCTTGCTTCAGATCGCTGGCGTGGAAGCATCTCAGGAGTTTCTGCAACCGGGGAGTCGAAGTTTTCGTGGAAGGTCTTGACCTTCTCCCATGCTCTATTAAGACCCATATATATCAGCTCCTAAATAAAATAGTTGAACCGATTATAACGTTTATGTTCCTGTTGCAAAAATAAAATATATAATCAGCATATAGTTCTTTATGCCTGTTAAATAGAGAGGGATTTTTTATGAGGAAAATTATCTTCTTTTCTTTGCTTATCACACTTGGCTTCCTTATATTTATTTCTTTTACAGATATGACCCCTGATCCTGTTATAATGCCGATTTCTGCAAACAGCATTATTGTAGCTTTCGGAGACAGTATTACCTATGGAACAGGTGCAGAAAAGAGGAATTCATATCCATCCCGGCTGGGTGTCATTACGGGTAGCAAAGTTATTAACGCGGGAGTTCCGGGTGAAACTATTGCTGAGGGTCTACTTCGTCTTCCAGATGTAATACAGAAATTCCGTCCTCAACTTGTTTTATTATGTGAGGGTGGTAATGATCTGCTGAGAAGGCGAGAGAAAGATCTAATTGCCCTGGATCTGGACGAAATGGTCAAATACATTAGAGCGCAGGGAATAGATGTTGTGATAATTGGTGTGCCATCTCCAGGTCTTACTATGTCTGTACCGGAGTTTTACAGGAATGTGGCAATAGAAAATGATGTTCCTTACGAAGGGAAGATACTTAAGAAGATCCTCTCGGATCCAGATCTGAAAAGTGACTATATACATCCCAACAGTAAGGGATATCTGCTTATGGCAGAGAAACTGGCAGAACTGATCGAAAGAGTCCAGGGGAAAAGGTAAGTATAAAAGATATAGAGACCGCAGAGGGGTTGCGGTCTCTACAAGGCAGGAGGTGTATTTCTACCGTCATATGGTGTTTTTGCAGGTGTTTCTGCGATAGATTCTAAACTGTTACTGTAAAGCAAGTGTATCAAAAGCGTAAAGACAGGTTAAAGTTCAATGCAGCTGTATTTTTCGGGTTCTGTTTCATAAAGATCATTTCCCTTTTCGTCTATTACCACTATTGCTGGGAACTTCTCCACATACAGCTTTCGGACAGCTTCTGCCCCGAGATCATTCCATGCAATGATCTCTGAATATTTTATGCTTTTTGCTATTACCGCGGCAGCTCCGCCTATAGCAGCAAAATAGACTACATGATTTTTTTTCATTGAATTAATTACTTCTGGAGAACGCAGTCCTTTTCCTATCATGCCTTTAAGTCCTTTTTCAAGAAGAGGAGGTGTGTACGGGTCCATTCTATAACTTGTTGTTGGTCCTGCAGGACCGATCGGGGATCCAGGTTTCGCAGGAGCGGGGCCGGTGTAGTATATGACCTGTCCCTCAAGTTCAAAAGGAAGGGGGCTGTCTTTCTTGATCAATTCTATAATTCTTTTATGTGCTGCGTCCCTGGCTGTATAGATATGACCCGTTATCGAAACCAGGTCTCCAGCATGCAGTGAAGCAATTGTTTCGATAGTTAGAGGTGTCTCGATGTTTCTGATCTTTGTCATTCTGATCTCCTTTCCCTTTGTCAGATACTTCCTTCTGAATGGCGGGAAGCATGACAGCAAATGTTTATTGCGACAGGCATACCTGCGATGTGGGTTGGCAGGTAGTCAATATTTACAGCAAGTGAAGTTGTATTTCCTCCAAGTCCGGCGGGTCCGATCCCGAGGCAGTTTATCTTTTCAAGAGCTTCTTTTTCCATAGCCTGATATCTTTTATCGGGGTTATGTTCTCCAATTTTACGACAAAGAGCTTTTTTGGCTGTAACCATAGCCATATCAGCAGTTCCGCCTATTCCTACCCCGATGATCGTTGGAGGGCAGGGATTGGGGCCTGCTTTTCTGACAGTTTCAACGATCAGTTCGACAATACCTTTTGAACCATGTGCCGGAGTCAACATACCAAGAGCGCTCATGTTTTCACTTCCAAAGCCTTTTGGCATGACCTTAAAGTGTATTTTGTCACCTGCTACTATATCTGTATATATAACTGCAGGGGTATTGGTCCCGGTATTTTTTCTATCAAAGACAGGATCATCAACGATGGATTTTCTGAGAAAACCTTCTTCATAAGCCTGGCGGACACCTTCATTAACCGCGTCTTTGAACAGGCCTCCCCGAATATTCACATCCTGTCCCAAATAGGCGAATATTACTGCGAGCCCTGTGTCCTGGCATATCGCGATCTGTTCTTTGCGGGCAACTCTGTTGTTTTCTATGATGGTCTCAAGTACATATTTCCCGGCAGGGGATGTTTCATTTTCAAGGCATTCCTGGAGTTTTGCCAAAAGATCCGCCGGGGCATTGCAGCTTGCGTCCAGAATGAGTTGTTTGACCTTTAAGGTGATATTTTCTGATCTTATCTCTCGCAATAAAACCAGCTCCTTTCCCTTTATTGACCAGTCTATTGTGACGATAAATCATAAAAAATCAATTCTTTGACTATTTAATGCGGTTGTCCTATCATTCAGAATAAAGGGAAATCTATTTTTTGGGCTTCTTTATGGATTTACCTGGGGTGAGGATAATGGCGTATCGTTTCAAAAGACAGGAAAGTATTCCAGGGTAGTGCAATGGAGGGATTATTATGAAAATTTCTCTTGTTCAGATGGAGATCTCAAAGGGAAAGCCTGATGAGAACAAAAGCCGTGTAGTAAAACTCATTGAAAGAGCTTCAAGGGAGGATCCAGATGTCTTATTACTTCCCGAAATGTGGAATACTGGATATTCACTGGATAATATCCAGGAGATCGCAGACAATGAGGGTCGTTTCACGGTAGAGCTTATAGGACCTCTGGCAAGAAAATACAACATGAATATAATTGCTGGTTCAGTCTCGAACATAACGGGAAGGGATGTATATAACAGTATGTATATCTTTGACCGGAAAGGAAAGATGACGGCAAGGTATGACAAGATCCACCTCTTCAAGCTGATGGAGGAGCATCTTTATCTCAAGCCCGGGAATTCTCTATGTACCTTTGATCTGGACCACAATCTCTGCGGGGGCATTATCTGTTATGACCTTCGTTTTCCCGAGCTTCCAAGACTTCTTGCCCTGAGAGGGGTAAAACTTCTGTTTGTGCCTGCTGAGTGGCCTCATCCGAGGCTTGATCACTGGAGGACACTTCTTAAGGCAAGGGCCATAGAGAATCAGTTTTTTGTGGCGGCCTGCAACAGAGTAGGTACTGATGGAGATACCGCTTTTTTTGGTAATTCCATGGTCATTGATCCGTGGGGTAAGATCGTGGGAGAGCTATCAGAAGAGGAAGAAGGTATTCTCACAGTTGATATTGATATAGAGCTCGTTGACAGGACAAGAATATCTGTCCCGGTTTTTGAGGACCGGAAACCTGGGATTTACAGATGCAGTTTCGGTACAGAATTTGCCGTAGAGTCCACGGCAGGTTTTCATGAGGGAAATGAAATGGAGACATCCTGATTGCTGTTATATAAGTAAAGTGATATCATCCTGGGATAATATTAGAATTGTTAGAATTTTAAGGGAGGGTTCAGGGTGCAGGATATCCTTGACAACATAGTGGAAGCTTGTCGTCCCTATTGCAGTACAGGACATGTAGCTACTTATATACCGGAACTTTCAAAGGGAGACCCAACGGCGCTTGGTATTTCGGTAGCTGATATCAAGGGAAATATCTATAGTTCAGGGGATGCGGATCATGCTTTTACAATCCAGTCGATCTCGAAAGTCATAACGCTCTGTCTGGCTCTGACCGAGCTGGGTGAGGATATCGTTTTTTCAAAAATAGGTTTTGAAGCGGTTGCAGATCCTTTTAATTCAATAATGAGACTTGAAATGGACAATCCTCACAGACCCCACAATCCCTTTATCAACAGCGGTTCTATAGTAACAGTTTCCCTGCTGCCTTATTCTGATCCTGAGGAGAAGATAGAGGCCATTGTTGATCTGGCGAGAGAAATGGCTGGAAATAATATAATATCTATCAATAATGATGTCTATTTTTCGGAAAAATTTACGGGGGACAGAAACAGGGCTCTTGCATATTTTCTTAAAAGCAACTCAAGCATGGACGGTGATGTCGAGGAGATCCTCGATGTGTATTTCAAACACTGCAGTATAGAGATGACTGCACGGGATCTTTCAGTTATGGGAGCAACTCTCGCTGCTGACGGAATAAATCCGGTGACTGGCAGAGAGGTAATTTCGGCAGATGTAGCACGGGTAGTCCGGGCACTTATGGTAACCTGCGGTACCTACGATGGCTCTGGTGAATTTGCTGTGAGGGTAGGACTTCCTGCAAAAAGCGGAGTTGGCGGGGGTATAATGTCAACATTGCCAGGCAGAATGGGTATTGCCACCTATGGGCCGGCGCTTGACTTTAGAGGTAATTCTGCAGGAGGTATCAAGGTAATGGAGATGCTTTCTGAAGAAGAGGGGATAAGGCTGCTTTAAGCAGCCTTTTAAAGTTCCGAAAGAGGAAGAGAGACCACTCCTTCAGTTATGGGTACTGTGGTTTTACCAGGGTTTACCAGAAATGTATGTGCTATTTTTTCGTTCAGTTCCTTTTTCATGAAACGAAGGCCTTTTGTGGCAGCCTTGTCTGTTTTTACTGTTGGTGAGGTTTCAAGGATCTCCAGTTTTTCCTTTCCTTCTATTACGATACTTACTTCCATTCCCGTTGCTTTCTTCCAGAAATATATCCCATTATCCAGGCCTCTGTGTTTAATAGATCTGTATATCTCGTTGATAACACCTGTCTGGAATATGATCCCCTTAAACTTTGAATTAAGTATTTCTTTGACATTCCTTAAGCCCAGAAGAAAACATAGCGATCCTGTATTTGTAAAGTAAGCTTTGTCTGTCTTTATAACCTGACTTTTAACTCCTGTTGAATATGGTGTAAGTATTATTACCTGGTTTGAGAGAACAAGAAGATCGAGCCAGGTTCTGGCTATATGAAGTGTTGTGCCGATTTCTCTTGCCATGTCCGAGAGATTTAATGGCTGCCCTGTTTTCAGGGCAAGAAGTTTCATGAAATCGGAGAATGGTTCAGAAAGGATCTTTCTTCGACGACGGCTCAATTCCCTGTTTATAACCGAATCAATGTAATCTCTGAACCATTCATGTGGATCAATATACTTGTTTGCGATGATCTCCGGCATGCCACCCTTCAGCAGATTTTCCCAAAGGAATTCACCATGAAGGAATGGGCTGCGCATCCGGGCTCCTTCTTCCCAGGGTAGCACTGCATCAGGGGTACCAGCCAACTCCCGCAGACTCATGGGGAATAACATAAATGATGCAGTATCTTCAAGTCCGTAGTAGATGTCTTCCCTTGGGTCACAAGTTCCCGCCAGAATATATCTTTTTTCTGGATCCCTGCTGTTCTTCAATGCCCGTAATATTGCTTCACCAAGTTCAGGTGCTCTTTCGATACCGTCAAAAATAGCAGGTGAGTATGTTCCTGCAAGGAAAAAGTCAGGATCTTCAGAAGCAAGGCCAGAGATCTCCGGATCCTTGAGATCGATATAGTTCCATCCATTGGAACAGACCTGCCGAATAATTGTTGTCTTCCCGGACTTTGAAGGACCCAGAACTCTGACGAGTCTGCATTTTTTCACAGCGTCTTCAATGAGGGAAGAAAGTGTTCTATTATAAATAGCCATAAACCGTCCTCCAGTATGGTGTTCAAATAAATTCAATTATAATGGGAAATACATGATTTTGAAAAATATTTCATCTTTATAAGAGAGGATGTGTTGGAAGTATGATCGAGAAATTTCAGGTTGGAACAAGATCTGTTAATGAACTTAAAGATATAACAGAAAAAATAATGGATATTATTTCCAGAAGTGGGATCAGTGAGGGTATTTGCAATGTTTTTGTTCCTCATACAACTGCGGCTGTTACTATAAATGAGAATGCTGATCCCGATGTCAAAAAGGATATACTTATGGAATTAGGCAAAATAGTTCCTTTTTCAGATGAATATTCCCATTTGGAGGGAAATTCTGCTGCACATATAAAAGCCACACTGACCGGCTGCTCCGAGACGTTTATCATAAGCCGGGGGCGTCCACTTCTCGGGACCTGGCAGGGGATATTTTTTTGTGAATTCGACGGCCCAAGGGAAAGAACAGTATATGTGAGAGTTTCCTCATAAAAGGGAGACTCCTTTAGATCTGAAGATCACTGGTACAGGAGCGGCTCCCTTTAACTGTTGTTGAATTGAGCTCTCAGGCTGCATTACTTTCAAGTGTCATGCCTCTTGCCGCGGCAAGCTGAAAAAGCCTGTTAACAGCATTTATATACGCTTTTATGCTTGCTTCTACAATATCAGTGCTGGCTCCCCGGCCTTGTGAAACGAGGCCCTGTATCTCGAGGGTTATATGTGCTTCACCAATTGCATCCGATCTTTCACTTGCCGCATCGATCTGATAGTTTACCAACTGGGGATCCATGGAAATTATGCGTTTGATAGCTGCGTATGAAGCGTCTACAGGCCCGTTACCTGTGGCAGCGTCACTGAGGATCTTCCCTGCGTTCGAGAGGCTTATACCTGCTGAGGCCTGTCCCTTTGTGGTATGGACATTAAAATCTGTAAGAACATATTTTCTTTCGGGGGTTATAGCAAGAATATCATTTATCACAAGTATTTCTATGTCCTCAGAACTTACCATTTCTTTCCGGTCGCAGAGGTCCTTGAAAAGAGAAAAGGCCTTTGATATTTCTTCAGTTGAAAGCTGGTACCCCATTTCTTTGACCTTATCAGCGAAAGCGTGTTTTCCTGAATGTTTTCCCAGAAAAAGATCAGATGACGGGGCGCCTATGTCCAGAGGATCCATTATTTCATAAGTTGCTTTATTACACATAATACCGTGCTGATGGATCCCGGCTTCATGTGCAAAAGCATTTGAGCCTACGATAGCCTTGTTGGGCGGAACTTGAAATCCGGTAAGTTTTGAAACGAGACTGCTCGTTGGATAGAGCTGGGATGTATCAAGTCCAGTATAGACCCCGAAATGGTCACCCCTTGTTTTGATCCCCATAACAACTTCTTCCAGAGAAGCATTGCCAGCTCTTTCGCCGATACCGTTGATCGTGCATTCAACCTGGCGTACACCCGCTTTTACTGATTCCAGAGAATTGATGACCGCCATCCCGAGGTCATTGTGGGTATGGACTGACCATACTATATTGCTTCCTTTGTCTGTCCTTCCAATTATTTCTTTTACTATCTCTGAGAACTCATGAGGAACTGCGTATCCTACAGTATCAGGGATATTTATTGTCGTGGCACCACAGGCTATGGCAGTCTGGAAAACATCCACAAGAAAATCCAGATCCGAGCGACTGGCATCTTCTGCAGAAAATTCCACGTCATCTACGATCGTCTTTGCATGGGTAACCCATTTTTCAACACTTTCCAGAACCTGTTTTCTGGTCATTTTAAGTTTGTCCCTGAGATGGATATCACTTGTAGCAATAAAGGTATGGATCCTTGGCCTGAAAGCGTATTTAACTGCTTCACCAGCGATATCTATGTCATGACCAGAACACCTTGCCAGTCCTGTTATGACAGGGTCTTTGACCGAAGCCGCGATCTCCCTCACTGCTTCGAAGTCCCCCTGTGAGGCTGCAGGGAAACCTGCCTCTATTATGTCAACCTTGAGTTTTTCCAGCTGCCTGGCTATCTGGATCTTTTCGGCCGTATTGAGATTTATCATGGCCGCCTGTTCTCCGTCTCTTAAAGTGGTATCAAAAATCAGTACCTGATCCTGTTTCATGGTCTATCCCCCTCCATCTCCGTGGAACCTTGTTTTCCTGAAACGGTGTCCCTATATGTTCTGAAGCTTTGACATCATTGAAATGATCTTTATCCCGGTTTCGTTCGTAGATGCATTTCCGCCCATTTCCAGGGGTAGATGCTTTTCATCTGAAAACTCGAGGTATTCAGAAACAGCTTTTTCTATGCCTTTTGCAGCACTTGTTTCTCCTATTGAAGAAAGCAGAAGTGAAGCAGAAAGTATGGCTGCTATTGGATTGGCCTTTTCCTGGCCTGCAATGTCTGGTGCTGAGCCATGGATAGGTTCGTACATTCCGATCCTGTCCCCGCAATTGGCTCCTGCAGCAACACCAAGTCCACCGCTGATTCCGGCAAGAAGATCACTTACGATATCGCCAAAAAGATTGGGACACAGAATAACGTCATATTCCCAGGGGTTTCTGACGAGGTGATAGCAAAGTGCATCAACATTGACCGTTTTCATTTTCATGTTGTGTTTTTCTGCTTCACTGGCAGCGATCTCTTCCCAGAATCCATACAACTGGGGCATAGCATTGGATTTTGAAGCGAGGGTAAATGTTTCAAGTCCTCTTGACGCTGCTTCTTTACAGGCTCTTGCCGTTATCCTTCGGATCCCTTTCTCACTGGCGATACCAAGTTGGACTGCCATTGGAGATGACGGTTCAAGTTTAAGGTCAAGTCTGCCTGAAAGATCGTAAAGTCCTCTGGTCAGAGACATATCATAGCTGATATCCTTTTCTGAAGAAGCCCCCAGCCCCATGTAGAGATCCTCTGTATTTTCCCTGACTACAAGTATGTCAAGTGTTTTATCCCCGGGTATTTTTACAGGTATCGGTACCCTTGGAAAAGTCTTTGCAGGTCTCAGGTTTGTATACATATCGAAATGGAATCTGAGGGTCAGGAGGATCCCTCTTTCAAGTATTCCCGGTTTTACCCTTGGATCTCCTATTGCTCCAAGAAGAATGGCATCCATTTCTTCCATTTCTTTTACGGCCTTACCAGGAAGGATCTCTCCGGTTTTAATGTAATGGCTTGCCCCGAAGGGATACTCCACCCATTTGATATCAAAACCGTATATTTCCCCTGCTGCATCTGCAACCTTTCTGGCTTCTCCAATGACCTCCGGTCCTATGCCATCTCCGGCTATCTGGGCTATTGTGTATTTATTCCGAGACATTTTCTCACGCCTTTCCACTTTCAGTTAGTTTTTCCCTGACGTAGGGGATAAGGCCGCCTGTCGATATCAAATTCTGAAGGAATGGAGGAAAGGGGGAGGTATTATATTCTTTGCCAGTTGTTTCATTTCGGATCTTTCCATTTGACGGGTCTACAGAAACGATATCGCCATTTTGTATTTCGCTGGAGGCCTCTGGAGAAACAAAGATAGGGAGTCCCACGTTAATGGCATTTCTGAAGAATATCCTGGCGAATGAAGAAGCTATCACACAGGAGATCCCGGCTCCTTTGATCGCTATTGGTGCATGTTCCCTACTGGATCCGCATCCGAAATTCTCTCCTCCGACGATCATGTCGCCTCTGGATATCTTTTTTGTAAAATCCGGATCAATATCTTCCATACAATGTTTACCAAGTTCTTTTTCATCGTCTGTTACAAGATATCTGGCTGCAACAATAACGTCAGTGTCAATATCATTTCCAAAGGTCCAGGCTTTTCCGCTGTTGATAGTTTTCATTATTATTCCTCCAAGTCTCTCGGGTCTGTGATTCTTCCAGTTACTGCACTCGCTGCTGCAACAAGGGGGCTTGCCAGATATACTTCGCTGTCTGGATGTCCCATCCTTCCCACAAAATTACGGTTACTTGTGGAGACACATTTTTCTCCCGCTGCAAGTATGCCCATGTGTCCTCCAAGGCAGGGCCCGCAGGTGGGAGTACATATGGATGCACCGGCATCAGCAAAGATCTGGAGATAACCCTTTTTCATTGCCTCGTTATAGACTTCATAGGAGGCTGGTATTACCACACAGCGGACATTTTCAGCGATCGTTCTATCCTTTAAAATATTTGCCGCCATTTCGATATCCCGTAATCTCCCATTGGTACATGAACCTATAAAGACCTGGTCGATAAAGGTATCCGAAAAATTTCTTGCCGGGTGTACATTGGAGGGCAAGTGGGGTGCTGCTACCATTGGTTCCATTTCATTTACAGGAATATTAACGATATCCTCGTATTCAGCATCCTTGTCCGGGAAAACCGGGGTGAAACTGCGGGAAGCCCTTTGCCCGGCATAAGCAAGGATCTTTTCATCAGGGACAAAAAGACCTGCTTTGGCGCCGGTCTCCACTGCCATGTTAGAAATGGAGAACCTGTCATCCATGGGAAGATCTTCAAGAGCAGTACCATGAAATTCCAATGCCTTGTAGCGGGCCCCCTGAACTCCTATTTTTCCCAGAAGGCTCAGCACCATGTCTTTTCCGGTTATCCATTCGGGTCTTTCCCCGTCAAAGTTGATCTTTATCGTGGGAGGCACCATCAGCCAGCTTTTCCCAGTTGCCCAGACTGCAGCAAGGTCTGTTGACCCAACCCCGCTGGATAGTGCAGAAAGAGTTCCTCCTGTGCATGTGTGGCTGTCTGCACCGAGTACGATATCGCCAGGCAGGATATATCCCTTTTCAGGCAGAAATGCGTGTTCTACACCAACTCTACCTACTTCCCAGAAGAGCATTCCCTGTTTTTTTGCAAATTCTCTTCCTTCCTTTGCCTGCTGTGCAGAGGCAATGTCCCTGTTTGGAGTAAAGTGGTCAGGTAATATTGCGCATCTTTTCGTGTCAAAAACCTTTTCTGCGCCCATTTCTCTGAAGGAATTTACCGCAGGTGGACCAGTGATATCGTTTGCAAAAGCGAAATCGACCTTAACCTGACAGATATTGCCAGTATCCACTTTGTCTCTGGTGTGTGATGATATTATTGCCTGTGCGAGTGTTTTGCCCATTTTGTCACATCCCTCTGTAAGTTTTGTTGAAAATCTTTTTCCCATCTCCGGTTAAAACGCAAAAAAAAAGGGGCCGGAACCCTTTTCGGGTTCCGGCCCCTGGATCAGGCAGTCATAGACTACCATTCACTCCGGGAGGAAACCCGCAGTAACCAAGTAGTCCGAGGAGAAGATCACTTTTGGAAATTATTGAAAAGATCCCTTGCATCGGGGTGTTCCTCCTTTTATCAATGGTATTTGAAAAAAATGTTCCCGAAATTCGGGAAATAAAGCCGTTAATTTTTCCGAACAATCAGATAAATTTTAAAGAAGATAACAGATTTTAATAAATATGGCAACCCTGGATATAATAGATCACAAGCCCGGTTGAAAATACAGATTCCTTCCGGGCCTGTTAAGAAATAATATTTACGTCAACATCTGATGACAATTAAAACCACCACTTTTCTGTGTTAGACAATGTTAATATCAACATCTCCAAGCATTTCATACGATGCTTTGTAATGCCCTTTTTCGAGTTTTAATGGAGAAGTTAATGAACCTGTAGATACCACCATCCCCTTTTCTATCTTCAAATTCCTTGACTCAAGTTTCCGTATAAGCCATTTGAGCGAATCCAGTGGATTCCCGAGGATATCGCATGAAGATCCGCTTGCGATCTGAACGCCATTCCTCAAGAGGGTAAAACGGATATGCCCCAGAGTTTCAACATCAAAAATACTTATTCCGATAGGTTTACCGGTCGTTAACTTCCCAGCAGCAGAATTATCAGCTATAAAAAGATTCAGCGGTATGGATGCTATAGAAGTACAGAAACGGGAGTCAGGAATTTCTATGCCTGGAGCAACGAGTACGTTTTCGGCAAGTTCCCGTTCACTCATTCCGTGATCCAGATCTGAATCTGCAATAAATACTACTCCTGTTTCGATATTGCTGTTTATGAGGTTCTGATATTTGAAGCACTCTCCTTCAAGATTTCTATCTGTCAGAGTTCCGTAAGCTGGCTCATCACTAAAATATGGATCCTGGCTTCTGCTATTGAAAATGTTTACCCTGTAACCAGAGATCTGTTCAATATTGTTAGCTACTTTCTGCAGGGTAACAAGATCCTGTACAGCATAGGCACATGGTATGCTCAAACTGAATATTTCATGTGGCAAACTTTCGATCTTTCTTCCGGAAAGATGTGCTTCATACAACATCGACGAAGTAGCTATTCGCTGAAGATCCATTTTCTTTGAATGATATCTGTGCATGGTGATTTCGTTCATGAACTCAACGATACCCCTCGAATGGACCTCTCCACCTTGCTCCTTCAATAGTTACAGGACCATACTGCTCAAAATCGGTTCTCGAGGTCTCTTCTTTTACATAGGATCTTGTCCTGTTCCTGCAATCCCATTCAAATTTCATCATGATTCCTCCCTGTTATCTGGGTTACGTATAATAATTACCTTGACCGGATATTCAAGTATCAACGATAGCCTTCGAATGGACCTCTGAAAGTAACTTCCTCCATACCTTCTGATGTGAACATGTCAAATTTTCCTGTGTTTTCCCATTCTGCCCATTTCTGTCTTGCTGTCATTCTGATCTACCCCTTTCGATTTTTGTTGCGAATTTTGAATAAAAAAAGGTCGGGATCCGAAAAAGCTCGGATCCCGACCTGGCTAACTGGGTATAGGCTTCTAAAAGCCGACCTCGCCAGGAGGGGATCCGCTTATAATAATTAGTACGAGTACTATTATGGAAATGCTTATAAATTTAAACATATTACTGCGTACCATCAATAATCCCTCCTGTGCAAAGTTTATAATTATTCTGAATATTGAAAAGTATTCTATAAGCCTTTCTGGATAGTGTCAACCCCTGATCGTATTTTTTTTCAGCTCCATTATTTTGAGATATATCTTTTCATGATGGTTGCCTGCCCAGTAGATCTTTTTACACAGGGGACAAATCTTGAATTCATTGAAAAAAAGCCTCGTTAAAGGTTCAAGCCGGTCCTCAATTGTATGTTTCTCAACATGGTGGAGTTTTTCATTGCATGAAGGACATAGCGTGAAAGGAGCCATTTTGTTCTCAAGGCCGTAAAAATGAATTATCTCTGCAAGCTGATCCCAGGGTTTAACTGCTCTTACAAGATGGCCATGAATGATTATTCTACGTTGAAGGAGTCCCCTGTCTTTTGTAAGAACTATTCGCTGTTCTTTTTTTGAGATCTCGGCTATAAAACTGTCACTCCAGTTATTCCATCCTGAAGTATCAAAGCCTGTTATACGAAGCAGCCTTGCAAGTTTTCCAACATTAACATCAGCCACAAAAGTTCCATGCCCGGGATATCCGGGTCTCAGGATAGATTGTCTGGTTACATCAACAGGCGGCATGACAGGATAAACATCAATGTCCATTCCTGGAGAAGGAATATAAAAGAAATTCAGAGGGCTGTCTTTTGAAACTATTTTTCCTACTTCAGTATGGGGGACCCCAATAGATTCTATGACATCTTTCAAAGGCGAGAAGCGTGAAACTTTATATGATCTGCAGGTCCCTTCACTGTTTTTTTTGAGAAACAGATCAAGTTCTCCATGAAATGTTATCCGGAAGAACAAACTGATCACCCTTTTTCAAAAAAATAAGGATACTGGTTTCTTGTATTTTCCTACATGCAATTTATAAATCAAATTGTATGCCAGAATAAAGACAAGAAAGAGTCTAAAGATGCTGACTTTAGATGACCTTATTTTGGGAATATATTAAAGTACTGGTTTTAAGTCAAACTGTGTACAGTGCTAACGCATCGGTACTTTTTACCAAAGGCATAAAAAAAGAGGGACTCCTTAAGGAGTCCCTCTTTTTTTTATGCTGTAGGTTATCTCAGTCCTGAATGTTACATATCTTTATTCTATCCGCCATGTTTTTACCGAGTTTATAGCAGTTTTCAATATCTTCTTCACCTGGTGCCGATTTAACTTCGATCTTAGGTTCTATGATCTCCCAGTCTCCGGATTCGGCAAAACTCTGAAGTTCCTGAAGTGCACCCTTGCTCCAGCTGTAAGAGCCAAGTATTCCAAGGGTTCTGCCTTTAAGCTTTTTGTTCTTGAGATGTTTCAGAAGATCAGCCATTGGTGGGAACAATGTTGTATTGTAGGTACAGCTTGCCAGTACAAGTCCCTGGAATTTCCATATATCCTTGACAATATAGGATATATGGCTTCTCGAGATATCGTGATAGACCATTCTATCGATGCCTTCCACCGCGAGTGAGCGTGCAACAGTTTCGGCCATTCTCTGGGTATTGCCGTACATTGAGGCAAAAACTATTACTGCACCGCATTCAGTCTTCTGTTTGCTCCAGTTATCGTAGAGTTTTATTATCCTTGAGGGGTTCTTTCTGTGAATTGGACCATGAGATGGTGCGACGATACCTATTTCAAGATCCTTGAGTTTTGCTATGGCTTTCTGGACCTGAGGGCTATACCGACCAACTATATTGGAAAAATATCTGAGGACTTCGTCTTCGTAATATGTCATGTCCAGTTCGTCGTCAAAGATCCCCCCATCGAGACTTCCGAAACCGCCAAAGGCATCACAAGAGAAAAGAGCTTTTGTCCCAGTATCATAGGTGACCATTGTCTCCGGCCAGTGAACCATCGGGATCAGGTGGAAAGAAAGGGAATGTTTCCCGGTATTCAGGGTTTCTCCATCCTTTATGATATGGAGATTATCTTCAATGGCATAAAAATTTTTTAACATGCCTTCTGTCTGTTTATTTCCGATTATTTTTAGTTGCGGGTATACACACCTGAGAATCTTGATAGCTCCAGAATGGTCTGGTTCCATATGATTGACTACAAGGTAATCAAGTGGTCTATCTCCAAGTATTGCATGGAGTTTATCGATCAGTTGGGTTAGAAAGGGCCCTTTTACAGTGTCTATAAGAACGGTCTTTTCGTCATCGATAAGATAAGAGTTATAGGTTACACCTTTCGGCAGGGGCCACAAAGATTCAAAAAGATCTGTCTGGTGGTCATTCGCTCCGAGCCAGTAAGTATCTTCAGTTACCCGTATAAGATGGTCCATGGAAATACCTCCCTTTTGCATCTATTCAAGAATTCCACTGAATGTAATTGTTAGGCATCTGCAGAAAAATGTCAAAGAGTTATTCCCTGGGAAGATTATAAGGTGATCATGTAATCCTGAAGACTCTCCCTGGATTTAAGATACATTAAAATGAAGAGATAAAAGTAGTAAAATAAGAAATGAGAAAGATAGAGTAAAAAATTCTGAAGGAGGAAAAAAAATGAAGGCACTGGCGATTAACGGTAGTCCAAGACACGATGGCAATACGAATGCCATGCTTGAAACAGTGCTTGCCGAACTTGGCTCTGAGGGGTTCGATACCGATATCCTGCAGCTTGGAGGTAAGCCTGTACAGGGCTGTACTGCATGCAGGGCATGCTTTGAGACGAAGAACGGAAAGTGTATCCTCGAAGACGATATGGTGAATAAATGTATATCCGAAATGTCTAAAGCGGATGTCATTCTACTGGGTTCACCCACATATTTTGGAGATATAACAGCTGAGATGAAGGCGATGATCGACCGTGCGGGGTATGTTTCAAAGGCAAATGGTGACCTATTCAGCCGCAAGATCGGAGCGGCAGTTGTTCCCGCAAGAAGGGCTGGTTCCATGCATGGTTTTGATACTATAAACCATTTCTTTTTCATAAGCGATATGATCGTTCCAGGCTCCACTTACTGGAATATTAGCCTTTCAAGGGATTTAGGAGATTTTCACACTGATGCAGAGGGTTTGAAGACAATGAAGAGACTTGCAGCTAATATTGCATGGCTGGCGAAAAAAATAAATTCATGAACCTTGAATGAACTGGAGGGAATATAGTGTTCAAAAACAGATTGAAGCAGAAAATCGCTGCCGGAGAACCGGCTTTTGGGATATTCAACCTAATAAATACGCCTGAGGTAATAGAGATCATGGGACTTTCAGGGTTCGATTTTGTCGTTATCGACGGGGAACATGGTCCGGCGGGACCACTGGACTGCCAGGATCTTATAAGGGCTGCGGAACTGCACGGAATGACTCCTGTGGTCAGGGCTACAGAAAATTCAGCAACCACCATACTCCGGTTTTTAGACGTTGGGGCTCATGGTATTCAGGTTCCCCAGGTCAACAGTCCGGAGGAGGCTGACAGTGTTGTAAGGAGTTCAAAATATTTTCCTGAAGGAAACAGGGGGATCGCTCTCCCAAGGGCTGCCGATTACGGAGCAGTTCCTCCTCTCGACTATTTCAACCGGGCCAATAGTGAAACGCTTGTTATAGCACAGTGTGAGAGTGTGGAAGGTCTTGATCGAGTGGAAGAGATCGCACAGGTGGAAGGGGTGGATGTTATATTCCTTGGCCCTTTCGATATGTCCCAGTCTATGGGTATTCCGGGACAACTCAATGATGAAAGAGTTGAAAGTGCTGCGGAGAGGATCCTCAAGGCCTGCAGGAATAACGGAAAGGCTGCGGGGATATTCGTGGTAGACGGAGAGAGTGCCCGTAGAAGGGCTGAACAGGGTTTTCAGTATATTACTATAAACCTTGAATCATCCCTTTTCTATCGAGCCCTCAGCAGTGAGGTATCACTGGCGAAGGGTTAAAATACGAAGATAGATATCATATTTTGAGTAGTTTAAGTTCTATTATCAAAGATCAAAGGAGGTCTGTCGTTTTGAGCCTTGAAATTGAAAAGGACATTTCCAAAATAGGTTTTATAGGTCTGGGAGTGATGGGGCACAGTATGGCATCTCACCTTATGGATGCTGGATATCGCATCCATTTATACAACAGGACAAAGTCAAAAGCTGATGATCTTGTGGCAAAGGGTGCAGTCTGGGAGGACAGTGTAAAGGATCTTGCCTCAGCATGTGATGTTATCATCACCATAGTTGGTTTCCCAAAGGATGTTGAACAGCTTTATTTCGGTAATGAAGGGATAATAGACAATGTCCATGAAGGAGCCTGTATTATTGATATGACCACATCAAGTCCCCAGATGGCATGCCGCATATATGAGGCATCTGCAGAGAGGAACATCTTCAGTCTTGATGCTCCGGTCTCAGGTGGAGACAGAGGGGCAAGAGAAGCTACCCTGTCCATAATGGTCGGAGGGGACAGAGGGGTTTTCGAGGCCGTACGCCCCCTGTTTGAAGTTATGGGTAAAAATATTGTTTACCAGGGAAAAGCTGGAAGTGGACAGCATACAAAGATGGCCAACCAGATAGCTATTGCAGCTGGTATGATCGGAGTGGCCGAAGCGGTTGCTTATTCAAAAAGGGCTGGGCTTGACCCTGAGACCGTACTTGAAAGTATTTCCAGCGGGGCTGCTGGAAGCTGGTCTCTTTCGAACCTTGCCCCCCGTATGATAAAAGGTGATTTCGATCCTGGTTTTTACGTTAAACATTTCATAAAGGACATGAACATAGCGGTTGAATCAGCTGATGAAATGGACCTTGATACCCCCGGACTGGATCTGGCGAGGTCTATGTACCTTAAGCTTAAGGATATGGGTTTTGAGAATGACGGGACCCAGGCAATTTTCAGGTTATTTGAATCGGATAAATAAAGTTTACTGCAGTACCCCCGGTTTGCGCCGGGGGTATTGCAGTAAACGGCAGAGAACTCTATGAGAGGAATAGCTTATGGAAAGAAGAAGAGTTGCTTTTCACGAAGCCGGACATCTTGTTATGGCACTTATTTTGAGACTTGATGTACTTGGATGTGACATTTCACGCAGAAGGGCGAAATATACTGGAGAGCTTGGAAGATGTACTGTCTTCGATCCGGACCCTGTCGGAGTAAGAAAATTCCTTCTTGCCATGGGCGGCATAATGGCCGAAACACATTTTTTCTCGGATGATATGGGCGGGATCAAGGATCGTGTTGATGCATATGCCCAGTTGAGGAGGTTTTTGAGCCATTATAACCATATGCCCGGGTATGATACCCTGAAGCCTGTCCTTGAGGAAGCCTCCGATCTTTTTTATACTGAACCTGTTTTAAATATACTGGAAGAAGCTGCGAGTCTGCTGACTCGAAAAGTTCGCATTGGGCCGGAACAGATATCCCACCTCAGAGACAAACTCGAAAGAACGGTTGAAAATGAAAAACTTGTCATTATGCTGAATACCCTTGAAGACCCCCCGGATCCCTTAAACTGGAAAGAAATTGGTCATGAACTGCTTAAAAAGGGAGAATTCCTTCTGAAAAAAATACGAAAGATGTAGCATTGATAAGGGTCATATCGCAGTTGTGTAGAAATTCCATGGCATCTCTGGTTTGACTCAGAACGTAATAGCGTTATCATTATCGTATAATCAGCAGAAGAGTCAGCCTAATCAGAAAAAAGAAAACGATCACACTCTAATATATTTCATATTCTATATACAAAAGGTTTTCATAAACCTGAAAATATTCTGTTTGCATGGATAAGAAAATTCCGACGTCTGGTTGTTAAATGGATATGGTTATCCATTTTTTGAAGCAACATATCATAACTACAGGGGGGAACTGTTCATGAGAAAACTGGTAATTCTTTTTACTGTCGCAGCATTGTGCCTGGGTCTTTTATCGGCCCCGGCCATAGCCGGCGCTACAAGGTGGGATGCAAACTCCGTCTGGCCGCCGAACAATCATCATACTATCGGCCTGGAAGAGTTTGCAGAAATGTTAGCTGAAAAGACTGATGGAAACCTTGAAATAGTGGTCCATTCAGGAGGAGCACTCGGTTATAAAGGGCCGGAACTTCTTAAAGCTGTCAGAGATGGTCTCGTGCCTATGTCGGACATGCTTACCAGCGGAGTAGCAGGAGATGAGCCGCTCTTTGCCATACCCACCCTGCCTTTTCTTGTTCGGGGGTTCAAGGAAGGCAAACTTCTAACGGAAATATGCCGTCCGTATTTTGACGAAGTTGCAGAAAAAAAATGGAACCAGAAGATACTTTATATAGCTCCATGGCCGGCAGCAGGTATATGGACCCAGAAAGAGCTGAAAAAACTCAGTGACATGGAAGGACTTAAAACCAGGACATATGACAAGAACGGTGCCCTGGTCATGAAGGCTGTAGGAGCGACTCCTTACCCCCTTCCCTTCAGTGAAGTCTATTCCTCTCTGGCTACAGGCCTCATAGATTCTGTTCTAACATCCACTCCCACTGGTGTGGATGGAAAGTTCTGGGAAGTCCTGAACTATTTCCAGAGGATAGATATTACCCTTGCGACTGACCTCGTAACTGTAAATCTCAAGTCTTTCAACAAACTTGATGAGCAGATGCAGCAGAAAGTACTTGAGGCGGGCAGGGAAATGGAAGATATAATGTGGGCAAAGGTTGAGGAGCTTGATCTTCAAAAAGAACAGACCTGTAATGATAACGGAATAGTAAGTGTACCTGTTTCTGCAGAATTTCTTGATGAGCTTACAGATATAACGAAAGAAATACGCAAAAACTGGTATGATTCAGCACCCGAAAACGGAAAGAAAATATATGATGAGTTCCTGGAGGCAGTTGGACGAGAGGGTTAGTAGGATCGTATTTGTGGACATATGGGGAGAGGTTCTTTCAGGGACTTCTCCCTGTTTCATTATTGATCACTCACGGTTTTATTCTGGAAGGATGAAAACAGTATGGAAAAAATAACCAGGTTCAGCGATATTCTTTCGGGAATAGGCGGAGCCCTTTCGGGTATTATGATAACTGCGGGAACTTTACTGGTGTTATCAGAGATAGTTGTCAGAACGGTGTTCAATGGGACTCTTTACGTTACAGAGGAATATTCAGGTTACCTTATGGCTGCTCTGACCTTTCTTGCCCTCGGATATACACTTCGGGAAAAGGGCCACATAAGGATGACCTTCCTTCACAATGTTTTTCAGGGCAGGTCAAGACTGATACTGGATATGATCTGTTATGTCATAGGTTTTGCATTCAGTGCGGTCCTGACCTGGGTGACTTTCTTCTTTTTCTGGGATTCTTTAGTAAGTGGCACCAGGTCAATGCAGATATCTGAGACCTGGCTTGCGATCCCCCAGAGTTTTTTACCGGCAGGTGCATTTCTGCTTACCCTGCAGTTTCTCGCAGAGTTTCTAAAAGATTATTCCCGGCTTAAGACAGGCTCCTGGGCAGATGTTCAGGAAGAGTCAAAAGAACTGGGACACTAAGGAGGAGCAGTATGGAACTTTTTGTAAAATCCATTACGTTACTGTTCTTCCTGTTCGTTTTCCTTGGGGGAACACTCTGGATAGGTATAGCGCTTTTTCTTGTTGGCCTGCTTGGTTTATTTATCTTTACCGGGCTTCCTGCCTTGCCTATCATGGCAAATATTGTATGGAACAATACAAGCGGATCCACAATGATGGCTCTGCCTCTTTTTATATTTATGGGAGAGATCCTTTTTCGAAGCAAAATATCAGAAAACCTTTTTCGGGGATTGTCTCCCTGGATGGATAAGATACCTGGAAGACTCATTCATGTAAATGTTTTTGCAAGCACTCTTTTTGCTGCAGTTAGTGGTTCGTCAGCTGCTACAACAGTTACTGTGGGTAAAATAACTCTGCCGGAATTCGATAAACGTGGTTACGACAGGACCCTCTGTGTAGGTTCCCTGGCCGGGGCTGGAAGCCTTGGTTTTCTGATACCGCCAAGCATGATGATGCTTGTTTACGGAATTATGGCTGATGTCAGCATAGGCAAGCTTTTCATGGCCGGTTTTATACCGGGCCTTATGATAGCCGGGGCTTTCAGTGCGTATGTTATCTACAGATGTATTCTGCATCCGGAACTTGCACCTGCAGGAGGTTTGCACTATTCCTGGAAAGACAGGTTAATGTCAATTCCTCTTCTTGCACCTGTAGTAATACTTGTCACAGTTGTTCTGGGAAGTATCTATGCAGGATGGGCAACACCAACAGAAGCAGCAGCAGTTGGAGTAGCAGGTTCCATTTTCTTTGCCCTTCTCACTAAAAGCCTGACAGCAGAGGTTTTTAAGGAGGCATTGATGGGATCTGTAAAGACAAGCTGCATGATAATGTGGATAGTATGCGGGGCGGCGTTTCTGTCAGTTGCAGTCGGTTATCTGGGAATCGCTACAAGCCTGACCAAATTTGTCAGTAGCCTGGGATTATCCCGGTACGCTCTTGTCCTGATACTTTCTATAATGTATCTGGTGATGGGCTGTCTTCTGGATGGTTTTTCAATGATAGTAATGAGTCTTCCTATAGCCCTTCCCCTGATAAGCCAGGCCGGGTTTGACCCTATATGGTTTGGTATCTATCTGGTAATAATGATACAGCTTGCCCAGATCACCCCGCCGGTGGGGTTCAATCTTTTTGTAATAAATGGTCTGATAGAGGAAGATATTGGAAAGATAGCAATAGCAGCTCTTCCTTTCTTCATTATTTTACTTCTTATAACAGCTTTGCTTACTATCTTCCCTGATATTGTTCTTTTCCTTCCAAAGCTCATGGTGAAGTAAAAAAATAAGGGGCCTCCAGCTGGAGGCCCCTTATTTTCAGCTTTGCCTTAACTCTATTTGACTTTATAGACAGTATCGATAAGGGTTCCGTCGCGGTATTCAACGATCGCCACTGGATGGTCATAATCGAATTCTACAGGATCAGGTATCCCGGTTATTGATTCTATCTGTTTTTTCAGCCTGGACATTTCTACTACAGGTAATCCGGCTCTTGAAGCTTTTTCAAGAAGATCGGGGCGAAGGGGATTTATGGCTATTCCCATTTCCGTCACAACGGCATCCACGGTTTCTCCGGGAGTAACCACTGTCTGGACGCTTTCGACGATAGAAGGGACCCCCTCCCTGTAAGCAGGAAGAGTAACTATGCACAGATCTGATCCGAAGGCAGTATCGGAATGGCCTCCAGATGCTCCGCGGAGTATTCCGTCATGGCCGGTAAGTACGTTAACGTTAAAACTGACATCTACATCGAGTGCTGAAAGGACGACAACATCAAGGTTGTTTACAAGGCATCCCTTGTTGAAAGGATTTGCATACCATGAGGCGTCGATCTCAATATGGTTTCGATTATTTCTTAATGATTCTGTTACGGAAGCGTCAAAACTCTGAGTGTCAAAGAGGGCGCTGAAGAGACCTTCCTCAAGCATGGAGGTCATGAATCCGCCAATACCTCCAATACAGAAGCCTCCCTTCAGACCCTTTTCCCTCATGTGATCTCTGGTATATGAAGCTGTTGCTATGCTTATCGCACCGGCTCCGACCTGAAAAGAACATCCCGGTTTCAGTTTGCCTGACGCAAGGATAAGGTCGAAGCAGTTTTTTGCAATACGTAGCTGGAGGGGGTCCTTTGTCAGCCTTGCTGCTCCTGTAGCTATCTTCGATGGATCTCCCAGGGATTCAACTTTGACGACCTGGTCTACAAGGAACTGGGGGATGGATATAAAAGGGTGCAGAGGATATTCAACGAGGTTGTCAGTTACAGCTATTACATGATCGGCGCATCTTGCGTCTACAATGGGGTAGCCCAGGGCTCCACATGCCGATTTACCCTCGCAGCCTGTCATATTTCCCATTCTGTCTGCAGATGGTGCCGCAATGAAAGTCACATCTATCTTCATAGATCCTTCTTCAATAGCACGGGCCCTTCCACCATGGCTTCTTATGATCGCCGGTATTTCAAGTTCTCCCATGGAAATGGCTTTGCCAACCTCGCTTCTGACCCCGGAAGTCGAGATCCTTTTTACTGTACCCCTTCGGATATAACCCGCAACAGCATCATGGGCACTTGTGAGTGAGCTGGGGGCGAGGACAAGCTCCTTTATTCCCATTTCTTCTATTATGTCGAGTACCATCTGCAGTAGAGCATCTCCGTTCCGAAGATGATGGTGGAATGATATAGTATCGCCATCCGATAACCCTGATCTCTCTATGGCCTCTCGCAGGTTTGCGGCTATCTTGTTATTCGAGGGGGCTGGGGCATTCCATGAATGTGAGCAGGAGTAGACGGAAAGTTGATCGTCAAGCCTTGAGGATGCTCCCATAAAGGGTTTGAATTGTCCCCATCCTTCTACTGAATCTGGAACATTTCTTCCTATGGAATTTTTTATCATCTTCATAGATCATCTATCCCTTCGATTTCCATTCCTGCGAGTTTTGCAAGTTCAACGACCTTCTCGGATTGTCTTACCACAGGACCGTCTACCATTTTACCGTCAACGGTATAAACTCCTATACCTTTCTGGTCAGCTTCTCTTGCTGCGTAAACGATCCTCAGGGCTTTTATCACATCTTTTTCAGCAGGTCGGAACGCTTCATGTATCACGGGTATTTGAGAGGGGTGGATTGCTGCTTTTCCTGTAAATCCGAGATTAACGATAAAGCGGGATTCATCTAAAAGTCCCCCTGAGTCATTAATATCCGTAAAAACAGTGTCGAAGGCTCCTATCCCTGCTGCTTTTGCAGCCATTACCACGGTACTGCGGGCATACAGTATTTCCGTGCCCTCCTTTGTCCTTCTTACACCGATATCAGCTGCCAGGTCCTGTCCGCCCAGCGTCAGTGCTTTCACCCTGGGAGAGGAATTAGCAATCTCAACTGCATTAACTATTCCCTTTGCAGTTTCGAGCATTGCGTGGATTGCTATCGTTCCGTGTTCAATATTGTGTGTTTTTTCAAGTTTTGTGATCATTTCATCTATATGCTTTACATCGTTGGCTTGCTGGGTTTTTGGAAGTCTTACAGCATCAGGTCTGGAAGGGATAATAGCCTCGAGGTCCTTCTCAAAAAAACGTGTATCGGCACCGTTGATCCGAACTGTCATATATACATCCCCGAAATCCAGGGTAGCAAGCGCATGGGCCACAAGGTTTCGTGCAGAATCTTTTTCAGAAATGGCAACAGCATCTTCTATATCCAGAAGAACGCTGTCTGCACCGAAATAAGAACAGCGCTGGATCATTCCCGGATTGTTACCCGGAATGTAAAGCATTGACCTTACAGCTTTTGTCAAAACCATCACCTCTTTTTTTCATGTTAATCAGTTAGATAATTATTTTTTATTTGACAATGTAAAATAAATCCTGCAAAATTATTACATCCAGCATCCTGGATACAGGATGCATCTTTTTAGTAAATCTTCTCTGAAATCAATGATCATGTCAAGTTCATTCTTTGGTCCGTAGAAAGAAAGGTGCGGTGTAATTGGAAAAGATCTTTAAAGATACTTCACTAGAACTGCCCAAACCGGTTAGGGAGCAAATATCACAGAATATCCGCAAGGCGATCCTTCGAGGAGAGTTCAAGGCTGGAGACAGGCTTGTAGAGACTGAGCTGGCCAGTGTCCTTGGAGTAAGCCGGACACCTGTCAGGGAAGCTCTGCGCATGCTTGAGAATGAAGGTCTTGTGAGACGCGGGACCAGGGGCGGCGGCGTAGAGGTCGTAGGTTTTTCAATTGAGGATATCATCGAGCTCTATGTCATAAGGGAGGCCCTTGAAGTTCAGGCTTCCGAGTTCTCCATCAAGAGGATTACCAGGGAGGAGCTTGATGAACTCTATCATCTTGTTGACCTCTCTGAGGAAAAGCTTTCAGATGAGGATCCGTCTGTTCTTTTCGAGACAATGAAAAAATTTAATCACATTCTTCTCTTTTCCTGCAGAATGCCCAGGCTTATCGGAATGATAAGGGATTGTCATGAATATCTTGAATATCTGCGAAAAAGGACCTTGATAACCTTTGAGCGAAGGGAAAAAGTTGTCAGGGAACACAGAAAGATCGTGAAGGCTATCGAAGAGGAAGACGTTGACCTTACAGAGACTCTGGTTCGAGATCACCTGAGGGGAGCACTCAAGGCATATCTTGAGGGATTATCTTCTGTGTCACGCGAGGAAAAAGAGAGAGCGGTATCAGAGATATCCTGATATTTCTATAGTCGAACTCTTTATCGGGGGGTGAACAGGAGGGGGAAGATCAAGTTTAGAAGTTGAAGTAAAAAGGGGAAATTTCTATCTATCAAATAAAAAGGAGTGAAAAGAATGAAGAAGTTAGTTGCGGTCTTTGCAGTATTTGCACTTGTTTTAAGCCTGGGAGGTATGGCCCTGGCAGCGGATTATCCATCAAAGCCATTTGAGTGTATTTCACCTGGAGGTGCGGGCGGCGGATGGGATACGACCATTCGAATGACCACCAATACCCTTACCAAAGAGGGAATTGTTGATCAGCCAATGCCCGTAATGAACAAACCTGGCGGAGGCGGCGGTGTTGCCCTTGCCTATCTCCAGAAAAGAAAAGGTACTCCTTATACTATAACTGTTTACTCTCCTCCACTCCTTCTTATCAACCTTACCGGACAGACAAAACTGAGCTATAAAGATACTACTCCAATTGCAATGCTCATCAATGATTATGGAGCTTTTGCAGTGCCTGCGGATTCACCTTATGAGACGATCAATGATGTTATGGAAGCCATTAAGAAGGATCCAAAGAGTGTAAAGGTCGGTGGGGCATCTTCCCCCGGATCCATGGATCATCTTCAGTTCCTTCAGGTGGCCAAGGCTGCAGGAATAAAGGGTCTGAAAGAAATACCCTATATAGCAATCCAGGAAGGCAGCATGGCAACTCTTATGGGAGGTCATATCGACCTTCTCTCCACAGGAATGGCTGAAACAGTTGGTCCTATGGAGGCAGGAGATGTTAGGGTTCTTGCCATTACAGCACCCAAAAGAGTCGCAGAAGGTCCTCTTGCTGAAATCCCAACAGTGATGGAAGAGGGAATTGATACAGCATTTATCAACTGGAGGGGTATATTCGGTCCTCCGGAGATGCCTGATTATGCACTTGAATACATGGAAAACGCTCTGGCCGAAATGGTCAAAACCGGTACCTGGGATGAAGTCTGTACCAAGAACGGCTGGACAAAGGCTTTTATGGGTTCCTCTGACTTCAGTGCTTTCCTTGACAAGACCAATATGGAATACAAGGAAATACTTCAGGAGATAGGTTTCTACAAAGGAAATTAGGATAATACAGAGTAAGGAATAAATGATGTTTAACCCGCAGGGAGGTAACCCCTGCGGGTTTATAAGGAGAATTAATCATGCATCCTGATCTTATCCCGGGAATAATATCCGTAATTTTCGGAACAGTCTATGCTTCACAGGCTATTGTCCTTCCGAAGGCCAATATTGGTAACCCCTGGGCACCCATATATTTCCCCCTCAGCCTTGGAGTTCTTCTGGTCGCCTTTGGTATTGGATTAATTCTGAAAGCCCGTGCGGAAAAGCGTTCAGCTGGCAAAGCTGCAAAACATGTCTACTTTGATCGATCATCCCTGTTCCTGATAGCAGGGACAATTGTAATATGTGTCCTTTACGCCGTTATATTCGAAAAAGTCGGTTTTATCATAGCCACCATGCTGTTCGTAGGAAGTCTTCTTTTTATCGTCAACGGTATCAAAAGCTGGAAGGTAAATACTATAACGGGTGTGACCTTTACGCTTGTCATCTGGTATATCTTCGAGAAGCTCTTTTATATAAACCTTCCTTAGAGTAATAGGAGTGAATATCTCATGGAGACCTTGAATCTTCTTGCAGGCGGTTTTGTTTATGCAGTATCTCCACTGAATATAGTCTGGCTTGTCCTTGGTGTTATTATGGGGACCGTCCTGGGAATGCTTCCCGGACTTGGTCCTGCAACAGGTATAGCCCTTCTTCTTCCCTTGACATTTACCATGTCACCAGATACTGCCCTTATAACAATGTGTGCAATATATTATGGAGCCATGTTCGGAGGTTCCAGAAGCTCCATACTACTCAATGTTCCGGGTATGGGAGGAGCTGTAGCTTCATGTTTTGACGGTTATCCGCTTTCCCAGAAAGGTCAGGCGGAGTCAGCCCTTGCAATGTCGGCTATTGCATCTTTCATCGGCGGGCTGATCGCAACAGTGGCATTTGTTCTTCTTGCAGTGCCTGTGGCCCGATTTGCCCTCAAGTTTGGCCCGCCGGAATATTTCACACTAATGATATTTGCACTTGCTGCTACAGCGTCCATTTCCAAGGAGGCTATACTTAAGGGTTTCGTAGCCCTTCTTATAGGTCTCATGATCTCAACGGTAGGTATGGACTATCAGTCAGGAGTTCTGAGATTTACCTTCGGCATTGGGGAGCTTCAGACCGGAATAGATTTCATAATAGTTATAATCGGTGTCTATGGTCTGGGGGAGGTTTTCATAAATTTCGAGAAGATGACCTCCACTGGAGCTGGAGAAGTGCTGAAGAAAAAATTCGGAAGGATCTGGATAACCATGGCTCAGTGGAAGAGAAGCTGGCTTCCGATCCTGAGACAGACTCCCATAGGTTTTTTCATTGGAGTTCTCCCCGGAGCCGGCGGTACTATCGCTGCTCTTATGGCATACAACAATGAAAAGCAGATATCCAAGCATCCTGAAGAGTTCGGTGAGGGGGCTATAGAGGGTCTTGCTGCACCTGAAGCCGCTAATAACGCCGCTTCAGTGGGAGCACTTATTCCCATGCTGACCCTTGGTGTTCCTGGTTCCGGTACTACGGCTGTAATGCTGGGAGCTCTAATGATCCTGGGACTTCAGCCAGGTCCCCTTCTTTTCCAGCAGCATGCTGATATCGCATGGGCAGTTATGGCAAGTATGTTCCTTGGTAATATTGTTGCAGCTATAATAAATATACCCCTGGCAGGACTTCTTGTAAGAGTACTTGCAGTACCTCCCAGGGTGCTTTATCCTCTCATAGTAGGCCTTGCCTTTGTTGGAGTCTATACCATAAACTTCAGTGTGGTCGATTTCTTCCTTCTTATGATCTTTGGCCTTGTGGGTTTTTTCATGAAGAAGTTCAAGATCCCGCTTGCGCCTTTGATACTTGCGGCGGTAATAGGACAATCCATGGAGCAGTCCTTCAGGATGTCCCTGATGCTTTCCGACGGAAGTCTGACCATATTTTTCAGAAACGGGATCTGTCTTACTCTTCTTACACTGGCCTTACTGTCGATTATCTGGCCATTTTTCAATGACTGGAGAAAGCAGAAAAAAGCACAGGAGAGTGCCTGAAAAAAGAGGGTAAATGGGAGTTGAGCTATCATGTATGAAGAGCGGGAGATAAATCTTTCTCTTCCCTTCGAATACAGTGAACTTAAGGATTTTCTGAGTTCTGTCGGTCTTAAGGTTCCTTCCGGGATAGATCATTGTGTTGGAATATATGATCCCCGGGAGGAACTTGTAGCCGCAGGGTCCCTTGTTGGTAACATTATCCAGGGTGTTGGAGTACACTCATCTCTTCAGGGAGAGGGGCTTTCTGCGAGAGTGGTTAGTCTGCTTTTGAAGAAAGCTTCACTGCTGGGGAGGGACAAGGTCTTTATTTTCACCAGAACGGAAGAAGCCCGGAAGTTCGAAGACCTGGGATTTCATCTTGTCGAGTCAGTAAAGGATTATGCTTCATTGCTCGAATGGGGTCGCCATGGGATTGAGGAGTTCAAGTACTGTTTGAGAAAAATTGCGGAAGATAAACCCTCTGATTCTGCAAGTATTGTTGTCAACTGTAACCCCTTTACCAATGGTCACAGGTACCTCATAGAGAAGACAGCCAGTGAAAATCCCCATGTCTATGTTATCGTGGTAAGGGAAGACAGATCTCTTTTCCCATTTGAAGCAAGGTTTGATCTTGTTGAAAAAGGGGTGCAAGACCTTAAGAATGTTACTGTTATCAGTGGCGGTGACTATGTAATTTCCAATCTTACGTTCCCTTCCTATTTTACAAGAGATGACAGTATGACGCCCTATCATGCCACGCTTGATCTCAAGATCTTTGCAGAGCACATAGCGCCATCTCTGAAAGTGGTCAGAAGATATGCAGGGGATGAGCCATATTGCCCAGTGACCTCGACGTACAACAGTTTTATGGAAAAAATACTTCCTTCCTGCGGTATAGAAATGATCATTATCCCGCGCCTCATGGATGGGAATAAGGCTGTAAGCGCATCCACGGTGAGGGATCTGATAAAACAGGACAGGATGGAAGATATAAAATATATAGTACCAGAGACCACCTATGACTTCCTTGTCTCGGAGGAAGCTTCCGGGATAGTGGAGAATATCCGTAGAAGCAGCTCGAGACATTGAGCTGACAGGAGGTAAGTTTATTTGAATATTACCGGAAAAGTGACAGCAGGCTCCCTTGAGTCCAGTGATGTAATGATATCTCTTGAGCCTGGGGAAGAAGGTCTTGAGATAATCGTTGACAGCCTTGTGGAAAAGCAGTTTGGCAGAAGGATCCGTAATGTAACCCATGAAATTCTTGAGAGGGAAGGTATTTCCGGAGGAGTAGTACGTATCCAGGACAGGGGAGCACTTGAATGTACCCTTAGAGCCAGGATAGAGACTGCTATTGAAAGGCTGTCGGGTTGAAAAAAGATATTTCAGGAATACTGGAAGCAAGGGAAAAACGCTGGAAGAAAAAGATCAGGCTTGCAGGTAAATTAAATGGGACCGTGATCTGTATAAGACTAAATATCCCCGGGCCTGATAAGACCCGGGATATTTTTGTCAAATTCCATGAACACTTGACGGAGGAATTTCTTGAATTGTTTTCCCGGACAGGGGCTGACATATTATTCAGTGAAAAGACGGTAACTGCCGATGGTCCTGAGTATCTTATGGTTTGCCCTGTTGATGCTGTCTGGATAAAAAAAATGGCGATAGAGTTTGAGGATAGTAACGAGGGAGGAAGACTTGCCGATATAGATGTTATGGACAGTGATTCCCTTCCACTTTCAAGGGAGTCTCTGGGTATACCCCCAAGGAAATGTCTTCTCTGCAACAGTCCAGCCAGAGATTGTATAGTACTCGGGTCTCATGATATCTCAGAAGTTATGGCTGAGGTTATAAGGATCATTCGAAATAAAAGGGAGTCCCGAAGGACTCCCGCCGGTTAAAAAAAGCTGTGCCAAAAGGAGGACAGCTTAAGGGGCTGTTTGATAACATAAAACTCCTGTTATTATATTGCTTAACGCAGTGAATGCAACAGGAGTTTAAAAAATAAGTTAAAGATAACTACATTATTTCTTGCACATAAAGTATAGAGTTAGCATAAGGGGAAGGGAAAAGATATAATTATCTTTTCGGGAGGTATTCAGAATATGCAGGCCCAATGGAGCATACAGGTTACTACCAGAAGGAAGATAGAGGATAATGTGAAGGTTGTTTTTTCAATGATCCCATCGAAGGCCCTTAAAGAAAGCGGTGTAGCCGAAACGGATTTCTGGGAGAATATCAGGCAAAAGCTTATACGGAAGGCGTATCTGGAAAAATTGCCTCCGCAGGCTGTAAGCTCCTACATAATAGAAGCTGGTAAAAACAGGTCAAATGAAGTATCCCTGGTAATTGAATATTGAGAGAGGAGATCGATCATATTGCTTTACAGATCAATGAAGAGATCACCGGATAAAATTTCCATACTTGGTTTTGGATGCATGAGATTACCCGTAAAGGATCAGCGCATAGAGAATATTGATGATGAGAAGTTCACAGAAATGCTTCATTATGCCATAGATAATGGAGTGAATTATGTCGATACAGCCTGGCCATATCATAACGAGGCGAGTGAACCGGCAGTTGGACGTGCTCTTTCAGGAGGTTATCGAGACAAGGTCTTTCTTGCTACAAAACTGCCTACATGGCTTATAGAGTCCAGGGAAGATATGGATTTCTATCTTAATGAGCAGTTGAAGAGGCTGCAGACAGATCATATTGATTATTATCTTGTCCATGCTCTTACGAAAACTCGCTGGAAGAAGATCACCTCACATGACGTTTTCGATTTTCTTGATTCTGCCAGAAAAGATGGGAGGATCCGTAATGCAGGTTTCTCTTTTCATGATGAGCTACCCCTTTTTAAGGAAATAGTGGATTCCTATGACTGGGATTTCTGCCAGATCCAGTACAACTACATGGACGAGAACTACCAGGCGGGAAAAGAAGGACTCGATTACGCTGCATCAAAAGACCTCGGGGTCATAATCATGGAACCTCTCAGAGGAGGACACCTCGCGGGTAATATCCCTGAGGATATACGCAGTATCTGGGAAGAGACTAATGAAGGGACATCCCCGGCAGGATGGGGACTTCGCTGGGTCTGGAGCCATGAGGCTGTAACAACGGTTTTAAGCGGTATGTCTGATATGGAACAGGTCAGGGATAACGTTGATACTGCCAAGAAGGGACATGTTGATAACCTTTCGGCAGACGAGGTAGACATGATCTCCAGGGTAAGGGATATTTATCGGCAGAGAATGAGAGTTCCATGCACTAACTGCCGTTACTGTATGCCATGCCCGGCAGGGGTGAATATACCCGAGTGTTTTAACAGGCTTAATATAGCCTACATGTTCGAAGACCCCGAGTTTGCAAAAACCACATATAAGATCTTTACAAGGGAAAATGGTAAGGCATCCCTGTGTATCGAATGCGGCAAGTGTGAAGAGGTGTGCCCCCAGAATATTGCAATAAGGGAAAGTCTCAAGGAAGTTGTCCACCTTTTCGAGAAAGAGTAGATAGCTTAAGGTAAAAAATTATGGCCGGGGAAAGATCCCCGGCCATTTTTACGATTCTGTCATCAATAAAGGAAGTTATAATTTCCCCGGATACCTTAAAGCAAAAAAAACTGGCCCCACAGGGGCCAGGGATGAAAATCTTTTCAGGATCAATGAAGGGCATATATCTGTCTGAGAAGGTTTTGAAGATCCAGCTTGTTATAATCGCGATCCCAGTAATAAACAGTTTCTCCGTTCACCTGAATGTAGCTTATCCAGACAGGTTCCGCACCTTCCCGGTAGAAAGAGATCCTCAGTTTTGACCGAGCTCCATCTATCATTGCCATTCCAGCCATCACTACGTTGTACTCATCGTAGTTCCACCATCTCGAAGGACCGAAGAAGTTATCGAATTTCTCACCAATATCCCTGTAGGAAGAAGAGGGGTATTCCCTGAGATAACTGTTCCTGAAATTCTGAAGAAGTTCCATATCCTGAGGAACTGCGCCATCGTCAAAAACAGCCCTTGGGGAAGCTATATGGCTTGGATATGCTAAAGCTAAAGTCGCAAAGAACAGAACCATGACCAGAGCTGCCGAAAAACCATGAATAAACTTTCTCATAGTGCTCCCTCCCGCTTATTTCCCAGTCAGTGTGCGAACATTGTTCCTTCAGGCAAAATATCTGACTGAAAATTATTCAAAAAAATCTAATCTATGCTGACATATATAACTTTACCACAAATCCTTTGATTCTTGTGAAAAGGTTAATTTCAGACGATGCATATTATTTTTCACAGGGTCGTTAACGGGCTGCCTTGTGACCTCTTTCTATCTCCCTCAGGGTTCTGGATATTCTTTTTTCGTTTGTCTCTGGAGGAAAAGGATGCGGTATCCGGGTTAAATCAAGTGCATGTAAGCCCATCTTCCGGGATTTCCGGGGATTTTGCGAGGCCATGTTCGACTTATGTCGAATTCTCCTTAAACCTGACAAGAGTTTCGAAGATCTGTTTGTAGATATTGACCCTTTCTCCCCCTGTTAAACTGTCTTAGAGTTGTGGTTTCAGGGTCAAGTTTTTACATTCGTGATGATATGCTGCAAATATTAACTTATGTTCTGACCGAGGCAAGTATTGGATGATCAGATTGACAGTAATCGTTTGAAGTCCTAAATTAAGTATGTAATTGACTATCCTGCTCTTAAGATTCAGAAAACCTGTTTTAATTTTTACGTAGTTTTTTCTGTCAAATACTGCACAGGAGTGATAGCTATGGATAAAAAACAGGCTCCAACAAGAGGTAATATGGTCAGGGCCGCTGCCGGTCTCAAACTGGCGGCAAAGGGTCATGATCTTCTTGAACAGAAAAGACAGGTATTGATGATGGAGCTTGTTGGTCTGATAAAAGAAAGCAGGGAGATCCAGGAAAATATTCAGACAGTGTTTTCAAATGCCTATTCAAGCCTTCAAATGGCTAATCTGTCTCTTGGTATAGATACCGTTGAGGAGATAGCGAATTCAGTTCCCGAAGAAAATGATTTTACCATTCGTCTTCATTCTGTAATGGGAGTGGAGATCCCCGATGTTGACAGGATAGAACCCGATCCCAAACCATGTTACTCCTTCTATGGAACTTCTGGAGCCATGGATAACGCCTATGTAAAGGCCAGAGAAGTACTTGCCCTCCTCGCCCGTCTTGCAGAGGTTGAGAACAGTGTATATAGACTCGCCGTCCAGATAAGAAAAACCTATCGAAGGGTTAACGCTCTTGAAAAGGTAGTTATCCCTTCTTATAAACAGACTATTTCTATGATATCAAGTGTTCTTGAGGAAAGTGACAGAGAAGATTTTGTCAGGATGAAAATTGCCAAGGGCAATTCTTCCGGGAGGGAGGATAAACAATAATGGAACTTAAGGATATCCTTACAGAGCTGTTGGGAGCTGAACAGGAGGCAAAAAGGACAATAGGGGATGCAAAAGAAGAGGCTGAAAAAATCGTCAATGAATCCAAAGAGAAGTTCAGCAGAGAAAGGGAGTTAAAACTCAGAGAGGCCAGAGAACAGGCTAAATCCATTATTGAATCTGCGAGATCTTCAGGGGAGGCAGAAGCAGAGCAGATACTTCAAAAGGCTTCTGCTGAAAGAGAAAGAATAAATAGAAGATATGAGGAGAAAGCGGATACAGTCATAAAAACCATGGTCAATGAAATAGCGGATGAGTACTCGAGAAAGGGATCTGCATAGGATGATACCTTTTGTTTCTCTGGGTCGCAGGGCTACTATGGCTTCGAAGGCCAGAGTTCTTAAAGGCAGGATGCTTCCTGACGAATTTTTCTGGGACCTTCTCTTTAAGTGTAAGAACATAAGGGAGATAGCCTCACAACTGCGTAACAGTTTTTCCTACGGTTCATACCTGGGGCATATTGATATTTCAGAAGTGCACAGATATCAGCTTGAGTCGGTCCTGTCTATGATCCCGCTTTATGAAGCCATGCGTTTCCGGTATTTTGCAGGCAGGTCCGAATGGTCAGTAATAGATGCCTGGAGAGCTGGTTATGAGTCCGATCTTCTTAAAAGAATAATACGGCATGTATTTTCAGGAAAGGGTGATAAAGCAGCCCTTGCTGAAAGGATCCATACCATTGGGGAAATATCCTTTCCTGCGGAGAAGCTTCTTGAATGCGAGACTTTTGATGATATTCTTCTTGTCCTTAAAGGTACTCCATATTTTGATGTAACCAGGGCTCCGCTTGAAAAGATAGAAGAACAGGGAGCCACTCTTTTCCCTGTTGAAATGGCCATAGACTCTTACGTGATCAAAAGACTTTTTAAATCCATATCCGGTTTGCACGGTAATCAAAAGAAACAGCTTGCAGCTCTCCTTGGTACAAAAGCAGACCTTCTTAACCTTTACTGGCTTTACAGGTCAAGAAAATTCTTTGGGATGAGTCCGGAAGAAATGATAAGCCGGATCCTTCCATTTAATTACAGACTGAGTAAAAAAGATCTCCAAAAGCTTGTATTTGCCCCTGATCTTGAGTCATTTATGGATCTTATGGAGGATACATGGTACGGAAAATTCCTGGAATATCCTACAGATATGGATCAGGGTACATTGGAACTTGTTCTGGAGAGAAGTATAAGCAGAATAATTACTGACAGGGCTGTCAAAATATTCATGCAGGGTTCTCCCGGCGTGCATACGGTCCTTGCCTACCTGATTTTGAGAGAATATGAAGTGAGGGACCTGACAACGATCATAGAAGATGTCCGATATGATTTCAGCCGTAGAATGGCTGTTCTTTTTCTTGTGAGGTCCATGAAGGCGGAGGGAGGTTCCTGATGGCTGTTGTAGAGATGTCCGGCCTTACCGTGGTCGGACCCAGAAGTGAGGTCGTAAGGATCGCAAGAAGACTTCTGGTAAAAGGTTGTTTTCAGCCAGTACCTGTTGATATGGTAGTTGCTGACAGGGACATAAGGTCCAGACTCAAGACGAAGGGAGAAAATCCCTGGGACGAGCTTCTGGAGGAAATGAGATGTGTGTGGAAAAGTGCCGGAAGAGAAATACCTGAAATACGTGTTTATGAACGGAGTGAACTTCCCTCCTACGAAGAAGCCAGCAGTCGTGTGGAAAGGATCTCCAGAAGACTTCAGATATGGGCTGGCAGGGGAAAGGTTCTCGCATCCGAAGAGGAGGAGCTGGAGGCCGCAAGAATTTATGTAGAAGCTCTCCAGAAGTCAGGGATAAGCGGTAGCGACGCATTCAACACTGAAATTCTGAAAATATTTGCGGGGAATCTGTCTGAAGATAATTATGAAAGGCTTCAGGAAGCATCTGCAGAGGTGCCTCTTATTGTATTTCCGCTTAAAAAAAGCGGAAATACAATGTGGATTATCGTTATAACTGTTTCAGGTTATCTTGAAGGTGCAGAAAAACTTCTTGATTCTGTCTACTTCAGGAATTCACCGATAGAAGAGGTTTTAAAGGATGCTGATAGTGACTGGAAAAGTTATCTTGATACCAGGATAGAGAAACATAAAAGGGCTATTTCAAAGCTGAAAGAAGCTGCAGCAAACTATCTTGATAAGAATAACAGGGATCTGGAAGAACTTTATTCCCGGGTATACTGCATGAAGCATGTATATGATATCTGCAGAAGAAGGGGGCAGGTAGGTGACCTTTTTGTTGTTTCAGGATGGTTGCCTTTATCCGAGATAGAAAGTGTAAGAAAGATCGTGGATGAAGAGGCCCCTGAAACAATAATTATTTCTGAATCTACAGAAAAGACCAGAACAGATCTTGGCAGGATACCTGTTCTTCTGAAGAATCTTCCATTCGTAAAAGATTTTCAGGATGTTGTAGCCCTTTACAGTATGCCTTTATACAACGAGAGCGATCCCTCTGTTTTCGTAGCTTTCACTTTCTGCCTGTTTTTCGGTTTTATGTTCGGTGATGTGGGCCATGGTCTGATGATAATAGCCGGGGCTATGTTTTTTGAGCACAAGAGACTGTTGAGCAGGTCTTTTGCCTCAGTTCTGCGTTTCGCGGGTCTTTCGTCAGTTTTGTTCGGTTTTCTGTATGGAAGTATCTTCGGAAATGAGAACTTGATCAATGGGATCTGGCTGTCTCCGCTGGAAGATATGCAGACATTGATACAGTCTTCACTTGTACTGGGTATAGCTGTTATAAGCGCCGGGATGATAATCAACATTTCAGTCCGTTACCGGAAAAAAGAGTTTGGCAAGCTGTTTTTTGACTCAAGTGGTGTAGCCGGTCTTGTGCTTTATTGGCTTTCTGTTGCCCTGGCCTGGTCTGCACTTGCAGAGAGAGCCCTTCCAGTACCTTCATCTCTGCTTGTAGTTTTTGTTCTTCTGCTGCTTGGAGTTATCTTTTTTTCAGATGTTCTTGCAATACGCCTCCTTAAAGAAAAAATAGAGATGGAGAGTCCAGTGGTCCATGTCTTTCACGTTCTTCACAGCCTCCTGTCATTTCTGAGCAATACAGTTTCCTTCGTGAGACTGGCTGCTTTTGCACTCAACCATGTGGGTCTAAGTCTTGCGGTTCTCATGCTTAGCAGGATGGTTACCGATCTACCTGGAGGTTCTGTGATCACATGGATTATCCTTATCGTCGGGCACCTTGTTATAGTGACTCTTGAGGGACTTATCGTCTTCATCCAGACTTTAAGACTGGAATACTATGAATTCTTCAGCAAATTCTATACAGGAGGCGGAAACAGGTTTGATCCTGTAACCTGGGAAGGAGGCAAAAAGAACAGATAGATGAACTTTGATCTTAAGTCAATTTTTATCCCATGTCATACAAGGAGATGATGTTAAAAGATGAACTCTCTGTTAGTTGTAGTATTATCAGCAGGTGCTCTTATATTTTCAGGAATATTTATCAGGGGCAGAAGAGTGGCAAAGGGCAGGAGAATAATAAAATTCTGTACAGGGGTATGTTTACTTTCCCTTTTAATGATGGCAGCGCTCCCTTTTATGGTCGGACCATCTCTTGCACAGGAACAGGTGGCAGCTGCTTCAGGACTTGGTTACCTCAGCGCCAGTATATCCACAGGTCTGGCCTGTCTTGGTGCCGGTATCGCCGTGGCTGTAGTTGGGGCAGCAGCACTTGGTGTAATAGGAGAAAAACCTGAGGCATTGGGGATGACGCTCATCTATCTTGGTCTTGCAGAGGGGATAGCTATCTATGGAGTGATCATTTCTCTTCTTATCCTGGCAAGGTTGTGAGTGAGTTTGAGGGCTTTCCTGATAAGCGATAATCACGATACCCTCGTAGCTCTTCGTCTCGCTGGTATCAAAGGTACATTGGCTTACAGTAAAGATGAGATAATAAATGCTATCTCAGAAGCTCTCAAGGATGAGTATCTGGGGATCCTTGTTGTTACCGAAAAGATCTCTTCTTACGTCCCTCATGTTGTTCGTGATCTGAGAGAGAGGGGGGAGCTCCCCCTGATCGTTGAGGTACCGGACAGGCACGGAAGCAGAAGGGACAGGGATTTCCTGACAAGCTACCTCAGAGAGGCCATTGGGGTGAATATCGAATGATGGACGAAAAGACAAGAAAACTGAATGACCTTAGAGAACTTATTCTTGCCAAAGCTGAAGCAGAGAGAGGATATTCTCTTAATAATGCAAAGAAAGAAGCGCATGAATGGCTGGAAGAACAGAATTCCAGGTTGGAGCAGACCATAAAAGGGATAATCATGGATGCAAAGAAAAGGTCAGAGGAGATAAGACGGCGAGAAATTATGTCGGCTGAGAGGGAACAGGAGAGAGAAAGACTCCGTCTCCAGAATTCTCTTCTGGCTGATTCCATCAACAGGTTGGAGGCCGCACTGGATAATATTCGCAGCAGGAATGACTTTCTCGATATTATGACAGGGATCATACTTGAGGGTATTGGATCAATGCCGCCGGTAAGCAGGGTTTACATAAGGTTGTCCGATTCTGATAAACATATTGGAGAAAAACTCGCAGAGAGACTGAATAAGATGAATTCAGACGTAGAATCTGTCTTTGATACATCTCCAGCCCCTATAACCGGAGGTGCATGGTTAAAATCCGGGGACGGGAAATGGCAGTCTCAGCTTGACTGGGGAGTAAAGGCTTCGGAGATGGCGGATACTCTTGCGGAGCGGCTTCTCCTCGCTCTCTGATACCGGAGGTGTTCACTTGGATAGAGAGGGAAGGATAGTTACAGTAAATGGCCCTGTTGTAAGGGCTGAGGGTATGAGGGACTTCGCCATGAGGGAAATGGTCGAAGTGGGAGGGCTTGCACTGATCGGTGAAATAATCCGAATGGACGGTGAAGAAGCTCTAATACAGGTTTATGAGGATACCGGGGGACTTAAGCTCGGCGAGAGAGTACAGGGAAGGGGAGAGTCTCTTTCCATGGCACTTGGCCCGGGACTCATAGGTACAATAATCGATGGTATCGGAAGACCTCTTGCCACGCTTATGAAAAACGAGGGTACTTTCATATCAAGAGGTTTTAAAAGCGACCAGATAGATCTTCAGAAATCCTGGGAAGTCAGGCCTGTTGCCAGTGCCGGGGATATTGTCACTCCAGGGACTGTTCTTGCTTCTGTAGAGGAATCACCCATGGTGACCCACAAGTTAATGGTACCTCCGAATATTCAGGGAGAAGTCATCTCCATTATCTCTGCAGGATTTCACAAAGCCTCTGAAAATGTAGCTACTATAAGGGATTCCAGAGGAAGGGAAAGACAGATCCCCATGGTACAGAGATGGCCGGTAAGAAGAGCGAGGCCTTACAGGGACAGGCTCCTTCCGGATGAACCTCTCATAACCGGACAAAGGGTAATAGACGGACTTTTTCCTATCTCCAAGGGAGGCGTTGCCGCAATACCAGGCGGGTTCGGAACTGGCAAGACAGTTACTCAGCACCAGCTTGCTAAATGGAGCGATGCAAAAATAGTCGTGTATATCGGCTGCGGTGAAAGAGGCAATGAGATGACTCAGGTTCTTGAAGAGTTCCCTGTTCTTGAAGATCCCCGATCCGGAAGGCCCCTGATGGAGAGAACAGTCCTTATAGCAAATACTTCAAATATGCCTGTAGCTGCAAGAGAGGCATCAATATATACAGGTATTACCATAGCCGAATATTACAGAGATATGGGTTATGATGTTGCAATGATGGCAGATTCAACTTCTCGATGGGCGGAGGCTCTCCGCGAGATCTCCGGTAGATTGGAAGAGATCCCGGCAGAAGAGGGATTTCCAGCCTATCTGCCTACCCGTCTGGCTGAATTTTATGAGAGGGCGGGCAAAGTAGTGACAAGAGGTGGAGACCAGGGAAGTATTTCAGTTATAGGTGCAGTTTCACCGCCAGGCGGTGATTTTACAGAACCTGTGACACGTCATACAAAAAGGTACATTCGATGTTTCTGGGGTCTTGATAAACAGCTTGCTCATGCAAGGCACTTTCCTGCGATCAACTGGACAGAATCCTACAGTGAGTATGCAGACGAGGTCAGGGAATGGTATCTTGCCAACGTAGATCCTCGATGGGTTGAAATGAGAGATGAGGCCAAAAAGATACTTGTAGAAGACGACAGGATCCAGCAGATAATCCGCCTTGTCGGCGAGGATGTCCTCCCTGATGATCAGAGACTGATAGCTTTTACGGCATTTCTGCTTAAGAATGGCTATCTGCAGCAGGGTGCATTTGGTCCGGATTCCTTCTGTCCTCCGGAAAAAGGATTTATTATTCTTGATACGGTGATAGCCTTTCACCAGAAAGCGAAACATCTCATCGAAAAGGGATGTCCCCTTTCACTGATAAAGGACCTTGATGAGGTAACGGAAATTACACATGTCAAGGAGATCCCCCTGGATGACAAGGAAAAGATCTCTGCTCTGAGAAATAATCTTATGAATAAGCTGGATGAAGTTGGCCGGGAAAGACTTGCCAGGCCCGGGGGTGAAGCAAAATGGCGGTGACAGAACATATTGGAGTGGAAAATATCAATGGCCCTTTTGTCCTTCTTGGGGGAGTCGAAGGTGTCGGTTACGATGAGATAGTTGATGTTATAGATTCTTCTGGTGCTGCAAGGAGAGGAAGAGTTATTCTGATAGATGAAAAAATGACCCTGGTTCAGGTTTTTTCCGGGACGGGAGATCTTGTACCGAACAAAACAAGAATTCGTTTTGCCGGAAAAGGTCTTGAGATGTCACTTTCTCCATCTATTATAGGGAGGACTTTCAATGGTCTCGGAGAATCTCGGGATGATTGCGGCAGGGTTCTGGGAGGAGTCAGAAGAAATGTCAACGGGTCTCCCATAAATCCAATGGCGCGTGTTTACCCCAGGGATTTTATTCACACAGGGATCTCGTCACTTGATGTCTTGACTACGCTTATAAGAGGGCAGAAACTTCCCATTTTTTCGGGAAATGGTCTTCCGCATAACAGTCTGGCAGTTCAGATAGCCACTCAGTCAAGGTTGATGGGAGAGGAAAATTTTGCAGTTGTTTTTGCAGGAATAGGAATAAAACATGATGATTCCGCTTATTTCATGAACGAGCTTTCGCACAGGGGGCGAACCTCGAATATTATAATGTTTTTGAATCTCGCGGATGATCCTGTCATTGAAAGGCTTGCTACACCGAGGTTTGCCCTTACAGCTGCTGAATATCTTGCTTTTGATCTGGGTATGCACGTGCTGGTTATAATGACCGATATGACAAACTACTGCGAGGCTCTCAGGGAATTGAGTGTTGCCAGGGGTGAAGTTCCAAGCAGAAAGGGCTATCCTGCGTATCTTTACAGCGACCTTGCGTCTCTTTATGAAAGGGCGGGAGTTGTAAAGGATAGCAGCGGAAGTGTTACCCAGCTTCCTATCCTGTCTATGCCCAACGATGATATAACTCATCCAATACCTGATCTGACAGGGTTTATCACAGAAGGCCAGATAGTGCTTTCCAGGGAACTTGCCAACAAGGGTATGTATCCGGCCATAGACAGTCTGACCAGCCTTTCAAGACTCATGAAAGACGGAATAGGAAAAGGTTACACACGCGAAGACCACCCCGGTCTTTCCAGCCAGTTATTTGCTTCCTACAGCAGAGTTCAGGAAGTAAGGTCTCTTGCAAGCGTTGTTGGAGAAGATGAACTCAGTGATAACGACAAAAAGTATCTGGAGTTCGGGAAGGTATTTGAAAAGGAGTTCCTTACGCAGGACAGGGATGAGGACAGGGAAATCGGCTCTTCCCTGGATAAAGGATGGGATCTCCTGTCTACGCTGCCGCGAATAGAACTGACAAGGGTTTCAGCGGAGGATATCAAGAAATATATACAGAAAAGAAAATGGTGAGACTGTTCTTTTCTGTATTTTGAGGAAGATTGACAACCCCTGGCGGTGCTGTTATAAGTTAGCTCTATCATTTACGAAGAGATGGAGAGAGAGATATTTTATTACAGCAGATAAGAGATCTTGGCGACAGAGGTAAAACAAGAGTTATTTCCTCCTTTTTGCCTGTTGATGTCCAGACTGCAGGGGCAGTATATATTGAATCAATACCTGCTGAGGGGGCTACATTTCTCAGCAGGCAGATCGTTGTAGTTAAAGCCTCTGCGATAAAGAAAGATCCTGGATTCTTTGAAGAACTTAAGGCAAGTCAAAGATATCTTGGTTATTCGGCTATAGGAATACTGAGAGATATTGAAATTGAAACGTCGGATATTATTTCTCTTCAGTATGGGAAAGAGAATACTTTCCCCATACTGGTGCTTCCTCCAGTAACAGGAAGATCCGGGGATCCTGAATTTAAGCCTTTTGATTCACAAAAGCAGGATTTTCCTGAACTTTCAGGGGATTTTGGTGAATTTGCGGACATAATATTTGGTGATAGAAAGATCAGTTCAGTTGTGGAAAGACTCTCCAGGATATTACTTCATGACGTTGCATATAAAGATATCTTGAGTAAAGACCTCCATATTTCTTCCAGTTCAGACGAATTCTCGGAAAACCTCAAGCTCTATCCCTTAAAGGAGATCCTGAGATTCTTTCCATCCTGCAGTATTATGCACAGTAAGAGAAAGATAGGGCACCTTGTTGTGAGCCCGGATAAAGGAAATTTTATAAATATCAGTCTCAGGGAGCTTGGGATAATTGCAAATGCAATGATAGCAATAAGGCTTCTTGCGGAGAGACAGCTTCAGTATTTTGAGCTGGAGAAAAAATACAGGGACCAGCTTGTAAAGGATCTTCTGTATAACAGGGTTCACTCCAGAGAAGAGGTCGAGAATCGGGCTCAATCTTTTGGCTGGAGTTTTGAAAACAGGGTAGTCGTTATGATCATAAGTCCGGAAACTTCTGAAAGATCTCTGCTCGATACCTCAATAGTAAAATCCAGAGTAAAAGTCTTTTTCCCATATGTAGCATACGCGGAGGTCAGGAATTCTATAGTTTTCCTGATATCTCCAGCTCAAAATGATGACAGGGTAAAAGATAATGAATCATTTTATGAAACTGTCCTTCAGATAGCTGATGAACTCAACTCCGATTCGTCAGGTAAGGTTTCTATTGCAGCAGGTGGATTCAGAGACGGTATCCTGAAAGTACATGAGAGTTACCTGGAAGCCCAGAGAGCACTTAAAGTCCTGAGGATGTATTCCCTTGAAAACAATGTTGCGATATGGGACAGACTTGGATCTTATAAATTATTGTCAACTCTTGATATTTACAGGGAAGCCTCGACATTTTGTGAAAAACAGCTTGGTCCTCTTGTAAAATATGATAAAGAACATAACAGTGACCTTCTTGCGACCTTATATGCCCTTGAAAAAAATAACTGGAATCTCAGTAGCACTTCTTCTGAAATTAATGTCCATTACAACACGATGAAATACAGATATAAGAATATTGCTGATATTCTTTCGATAGATCTTGAAGATAGCGAGAATCGTTTTAACCTGGCTCTTTCCCTGCGTTTGTATAAAATGAGCAGGTCCTGACCTTTTTCTGTTTGTCCATAATGGACAAAAGTCCTACCGATTTTTTTAGCCTTTCAAGATAGTGTATGCATTTCTTTTCTTGGTATCCTGTTTTAGTCAGAAAGGATAGATTCCTTTTCAGGATAATTGAGAGAGGTGTTTTTCATGAGTTCTACCCCTGCTATGCCCACTGAAAAAAGAGTTTTGTCAGTTCTTCAGCAGCTTATTAGAATGAGGACCCATCAGCCATATGGTAATGAGAAGGATATTGTCAAGTTTATATTATCTCTTTTTCCTGAAGATAGAGTGGAAAAAAGGGTAATAGATCATGGGAGCAACAGAGCTTCACTTATTATTACCATTCCCGGAAGTGACCGTTCAAGAAGCCGAACGATCACAGGCCATATAGACACCATTGGTGTGGACAGGTTCGAAGATTGGCAGCATCCTCCCTTTTCTGCGGATGTCGAAGGAGATCTTGTCTATGGAAGAGGATCTGCCGATATGAAAGGCGGGCTTGCTTCCATGATATCTGCAGCGCTTGCCTTTGTCGAAAACGGACAAGAACCCCCTGTAGATATACATTTCTGTTTTACTGCAGACGAGGAAGTTTCGGGTATAGGCGCAAGGTCAATGATCAGGGGCGGTTTCCTTAAGGATACTGAAGAACTTGTCGTCATAAAACCAACAGGTGAAAAGATAGGGCTGGCAGAAAAAGGGGCCATATGGCTGGATATAGATGTAGCGGGGAAAAATGGCCATGCTGCGATGCCACACCGCGGGGTTAACGCAATTGACGGGTTCAATGAACTTGTGGCCGAGATCAAAGCCCTTCTTTCCGAGGCAAAAGAACACCCTCTTCTTGGATATTCAACCTGTGTTGTCACAAGCCTTTGTGGGGGAGGACATGCCAACATTGTCCCTGATTCCGCAGCGGGCAAACTTGATATCAGGACACTTCCCTCCGTAGATCATGATCAGTTTATCGCAAAGATAGACTATCTCTCAAGGGAAAAGATAACCAGAAAGTTCCCTGGCCTTGAGATATCTATCAAAGTTACCAATAACAGGCCCCCCGTAGGGATGAGCAAGAGATCTCCACTGATAAGGCGCTTTCGAGAGATCTATGAGGATCTTGGTTTCTCTGCAGAATATACACATATACCATACTTTACCGATGCTTCGATATTCATTCCCTACCTTGGCATTCCTTTTATTTTTCTTGGTCCCGGGGACAGCAGGTTCTACGACCAGACTGACGAGTACGTGTCAATAACTTCAGTGATAAATGCAGGCAGGATCTTAATAAATTATATGAGCGGCAGCCGTTAGGATCGCTCTTACTATATCCAGGAAAGGTTAAGGTGATGGGAAATTGATAAAAATGCTTGCGACGGCGAACAGTTACTTTGAAAAGTTCGAGCGGTTTGCAGTTTCATGGAGCATTATAGTGATGGCCAGTGTCTCCATTATCAACGTAATAGGCCGCAATGTGTTTCAGCACAGTTTTACATGGGCTGAAGAGGTAACCCAGTTCGCTATAGTCTGGGTAACCTTTATTGGTATCAGCTATGCAGCACGCCTGGGTGTTCATATAAGAATGACAGCGCTTTTTGACTTTCTTCCGAAAAAGGGCAGAAAGATCCTGATGATAATAATAGCTTCGGGTACTGCCGCTCTAATGTTTTTTCTTGCATGGTACGGCCTGCAGTACACCCTGAATCTTTATGCCATTCAGCGTCGCACCCTGGGTCTGAGAATTCCTCTGTACCTGATCATAATGTGGGTCCCCATCGGGTTTGTTTCCGCAGGTCTTCAGTATGTTCAGACACTTTTTATGAACATAGCCAGTAAGGATGTCTATATTTCGCCTACACATATAGATGAAGAAGAGGACGATGTGTCCATGCAGTTCGAGTTATAGGCAGGAGGTCTGATAATGCTTACTTTACTTATGGGTACAATGATAATTCTTTTGTTGCTGGGTTTCCCCATGATGGTTCCCCTTGCCGTAGGAGCCTTTGTTACCATGATGGTCTATTTTCCGGCAGTTGATCCCTCAATGCTTGTCCAGCAGATCATTGGAGGAGTGCAGCCGGTTTCGCTGATCGCTGTTCCCATGTTCATTTTCGCAGCGGATGTAATGACATCCGGCCAGGTAGCCAAAAGACTCCTGGACTTTGTCGTCAAGTTCGTTTCTCACAAGAGGGGAGGATTGCCCATAGCAACTACTACCGCATGTACTCTCTTTGGTGCTGTCTCGGGTTCCACCCAGGCCACAGTTGTAGCTATCGGTGGACCCCTGCGTCCTCTTCTCCTGAAAGCCGGGTACAAATCGTCCTTCTCAACCGCCCTTATAATCAACGCGGCAGTAATTGCGCTGCTGATACCGCCAAGTGTTTATATGATAGTCTACGGTGTTGTGGCAGGAGCTTCGGTAGGGGAGCTATTTGTGGCAGGAGTCGGCCCCGGGCTGCTTATCTGGTTGTTGTTCTGTATTTATTCCTGGCTTATCTCAGGCGAGGATATGCAGGCTGATCCAGCGCCCTGGAGCGAACGTATTGCTGCCCTGAAAAGAGCCCTGCTCAGCTTTACCTTTCCTGTGATAATCTTCGGCGGAATATACTCGGGTGTTTTCAGTCCCACTGAGGCAGCAGCTGTTTCCGTGCTGTATGCGTTCATCCTTGAGTATTTCGTTTACAAATCAATAACCCTCAGTGATGTGCCTAAAATAGCTCTTCGTACAGGTGTTGTAACGGCAATAGTTTTTGTGCTTATCGCAATGGGTCAGGTCTTTTCCTGGACAGTCTCCTTTGCAAGGATACCAAACCTTATACTACCGCCGCTTCTCGGAGCAGATCCCACTACTTTAAGGATCCTGGTAGTACTTAGCCTTGCCTATTTCCTTGGCTGTATGTTCGTTGATCCCATAGTGGTAATAATGATACTTACCCCCATATTCAAACCGGCCGTCACTGCTTCGGGCCTTGATACGGTTCTCGTGGGAACTATAGTCACTCTGCAGGCAGCTATCGGTTCAACCACACCTCCTTTCGGGTGCAACATATTTACGGCTATAGCAATTTTCAGGCAGCGTTACCTGGACGTGGTAAGAGGAGTATTTCCCTTTATTGCAATAATGATGTTCGTGTCCCTTCTTTTGATACTGTTCCCGCAGATAGCCCTGTTCCTCAGGGACATGATGGTTCAGTAATTTGCAGGCGAGAAAGCCGGGAGGAGGTTGGTAGAGGAATTGGATCTCCTTGATACAGGTTATTCAGGAAGTTAATTTTTTAAAGACAGGTTAGCAATCTCAAAAAACTCAGGAGGATTAGATCATGAAAAAGAATTTTTTACGACTGGTAAGCCTTTCCCTTGTAGCAGTATTTCTTTTCGCCTTTGCAGGCGGAGCCATTGCAGCACCCAAATATCAGTGGCGTGCAGCCACAGAGACAATAGCAGGAAGCGTAGCTGACATGTATGCCCAGGAGTTTGCCCGTCTTCTCAAGGAGAAGTCAGACGGTGATATCCAGCTTGATATTTACCACTCCGGAACTCTTGGAACACCAACAGAGATGTTCGAGTTGACCCTTAATGGAGCAATAGAGTTCTGCTTCACCGGGCCCAGCCAGTCAAGTTCCATTGTTCCCGAGAACCAGATACTGGGGCTCCAGTTCCTTTTCTCAGATAACCCCTTGGCAAACAGGGACTTCCTTGCCGAAAGCAAGGCTCTGAACGAGATGCTCAACGAGAAATACGAGAAGAAAGGTATCACAGCACTTTCCTACTTTGCCGAAGGTGCAATGTTCTGGACTGCCAACAAGAAGATCCATAAGCCAGAGGATTTCGAGGGAGTCAAGATCCGTGTAATGCCATCCGAGCTTCTTGTGGAAACATACAAGGCATATGGAGCTAACCCTACGCCTCTTTCTTTCACCGAGCTGTACAGTGCTCTGCAGCTCAACATAGTTGAAGCCCAGGAGAACGCTCCTGTTACAACCCAGGAGATGAAGTTCATGGATGTTCAGCAGTACCTTATCGGTTCCAGGCACAACGTTTACGTAATGCAGCACCTTGCAAATCTCAATTTCATGGAGTCACTTCCCGAGGATATCCGCAATATCGTACTTGAGTCTGTTGACGAAGTTCGCCCCTACATCCATGAAGTTCAGGTACAGCTCAACCAGGAGCGCCTTGAAATGATGGTAGAGAATTTCAAAGAGGGACAGGATTACTATGACCTTACCAGCGATGAAAGAGAAGCCTTCAAGAAAGTTGCCAAGAAAGCTGATGAAACCTACTACAAGCTTTCAGGCGATCCAGATTTTGCAAAAGATCTCCTCAAGACCTTGAGGGAAGAAATGGCAGCTATAGAAGCCCGTTACGAGAACTAAAGTATAAGGATCAGGAATAAAACAGAATAGATCAACAAATAAGGCGGGTATCCATTTACAGGATGGATACCCGCCCGAACAAAGAAAAAGAATTTTTACTGATTATATAGAACAGCAGGGAGGAATACAAGTTGTCAGAGAAAAAGCAGTACATTCATGCAGTACCCAATTTCAGCAATGGGCGGGACAAAGAAGTATTCGAGGCAGTGGTTGACCAGATCAGGAACAGGCCTGGAGTGCAGCTTATCAACTATTTCCCCGATGCGGATTTTAACAGGACCGTTATAGAATGCATAGGAGAACCTGTACCACTTAAGGAAGCACTGCTTGCTATGGCCGGCAAGTCATACGAGCTTATTGATATGGAAAAACAGGAGGGAAAACACCCCAGGATCGGAGCCCAGGATACTATCCCGGTGTTTCCACTTTTGAATATAACACTCGAAGAGTGTACAGCTTTTGCTGAAAATATTGGCAGGGAAGTCTGGGAAAAATATCAGGTCCCTGTTTATTATAGTGGAGAAAATGCAAGAACTCCGGACAGAAAAGAACTCGCATATATTAGAAAAGGCCAGTACGAAGGTCTTAAAGAAGTGGCCCATCTTCCTGAAAGGGCTCCTGATCTCGGGCCTGCAAAGCTTCATTCCTCAGCAGGTGCGACGATCGTTAGTGCGGGGCAGAGGAATCTTGTGGCTATAAATGTTCTCTTGAATACCGAGGATCTTGATGTGGCCAAAAAGATCGCTAAAATGATGCGTGGGCCAAGCGGAGGTTTCAGCACCATTCGTTCGGTTGCTTTCAAACCTGACGGTTATGAAAATGTAGCTGTGTCAATGAACATGTTCGATATAACAAAAACCCCTGTTTACAGGGCAGTCCAGGTGATAGAAAATGAGGCAAAGAGATACGGACTTTCAGTGGTGGGAACCCAGATCTGCGGTACTCTTCCACAGGAAGCCCTGATAAATTGCGCAGAGTATTATCTTAAGCTTGTGGATTTTGACTACAGTCAGATAATCGAGAACAATATTCTTGCTATCAAGTAGAGGTGATAACAAATGCTGGTAAATTTGTCACTTCAGGATTTCAGCAAAGAACTTGGCTCCGATTCTCCCGCACCTGGAGGCGGAAGTGTAGCAGCACTATCGGGAGCCCTGGGGGCAGATCTTGTTTCCATGGTCTGTAATCTCAGCATAGGTAAAAAAGGGTATGAGTCCTTTCAGGATGAACTTGAAGAGGTTCTGGAAAAGAGTCAGTCCCTGTCGGATAGTCTGCTGAAGAGAGTGGATCTTGATACTGAAGCTTTCAATGGAGTAATGCGGGCTTTCAAGATGCCAAAGGAAACGGATGAAGAAAAAAGAATTAGAAAAGATGCTATACAGCGTGGCTTCAAGGAGGCGATAAACTCTCCTCTCGATATAGCACGTGAGTGTTTAGAAGTTCTGAGGCAGGCAGAAAACCTCCTTGGCAGATCCAATACAAATGCAGTCAGTGATCTTGGCGTTGCATCGCAGCAGGCCTATGCTGGTCTTGAAGGAGCAGTTATGAACGTGAAAATAAACCTTTCTTCCATAAAAGACGAAGTATTCGTTACTGATACTTCCTCAACTATAATTGCACTTCTCGATGAAGGCGGACTGACAAAAGACAGGATATATAAATATGTATCCGAGAATATTGGTTAGACTTAAATATGCCAGAGTATCCTGAAAAGGTTTAACAGGAGGGATTTAATTGTACAGCGATATCGAGATAGCGCGTCAGGCAGAGATGGAGCCCATAGAGGATATAGCCTCGAAGGCAGGGATAGAGCCCGGAGAGCTTGAGTTATACGGCAGATACAAGGCCAAGTTGTCTTACAGTCTGTGGGAAAGGATCAAGGACAACCAGGACGGCAAGCTGATACTGGTGACA
>Ga0209947_1000066_pt1 | contig 50577 bp, 40 predicted proteins | sample SalPonR2_B_D2_MG_FD_185706 | JGI IMG/M metagenome (GOLD analysis project Ga0209947, IMG submission 185706) | Salt pond soil microbial communities from South San Francisco under conditions of wetland restoration - Salt Pond MetaG R2_B_D2_MG... ...
CACCGACCGGCCCGAGAGGGCCTGTAGCCAAAGCTACGGTGAGGATTCGCGACCGAGTGAAACGCTTCAGATGCGGGGCCTGGCGGCGGCGCAGTAGAAAGGGTGGTGGACGATGCCGGTGTATTCAAGCGGGCGTCTCCGGGGGCATCCAGGCGTTGATGCGGAAGCCGGAATCCGGCCGCGTCATGATTTCCAGCCGCCCGCCCAGCTCCTTGATGCGCTCGCGCATGCCGGTCAGGCCGTTGCCGGGCAACAGTTCGATTGCGCCGCGACCATCGTCCTGTGCTTCCAGCCGCAGCCCTTCGTCATCGGCGGCGAGACGAATCCAGAGATTGCGGGCCTGGGCGTGCCGGACGGCATTGGTGATGACTTCCTGGGCGCAGCGCAGCAGGATCTGGGCGCGCTTGGGGTCGGTCAGTGAGAGCTCGTCGGGAATGTCGAGATGGATTGTCGGCTCGGGCACACCGGACGCCAGTTCGCGAATGGCTTCGCGCAGATCGACGCGGTCTCCCTGGCGCATGTCGCTGACCACTTCGCGCACGTCCGACAGCAGCAGCCGGGCAATCGAACCGGCGCGCTGGGCGTGCTCCTTGGCCTTGCCCTCGGCGGTATGGCTGGCGACTTCCAGGTTGAGGCTGAGTGCTGTCAGGTGATGACCGATCAGGTCGTGCAACTCGCGCGCAATGCGCACGCGTTCGGCAATGCGCGTGTTCTCGGCCAGTAGCGACTGGGTGGCGCGCAGTTCCGAGTTGACGCGCCGGAGCTCGTCGCGTGCCTTCAACTGGTTGAGCGCCAGCATCGATGCGGCGTAGGCGAAAAGCATCAGGCCCAGCGTCATCATCAGCTGCGGCAGCGCATAGGCGAGGCCGAACTGCGGCAGAATCGCGGCCCAGACCGAGAATGCGAGCGCAATGCCCAACAGCCAGGCCGTGGCGATGAGGCGCGGCAGAATCCACGGCAGGATGCCGGCGACGATGGTCGAAAGAATGACGCCCAGCGACGAGCGCGTAAAGTAGCTGAGCGCGAACACCGAAGCGGTCATGACCGTCATCACGACAAGTCGTTTCCATAACGGCGCCAGCGTCCTGAGTCGTGCCGCCGGATGCAGGAATGCGAGGATGAACAGCAGGGCCGCCGACCACCAGCCGAAAATGCGCGCGGCATCGACGTCTTCTCGTGCGATCAGCGGCAGCAACATCAGCGTCGCCGCGACCAGCAGCCATGTGGCGATGCCGGCGTAGCGCAGCCAGTTTGTCGGGTGGATCTCTCGCATGGGGCGGTTCTTTACCGAGAATGTCATAATTGTAGTTGTTTACAGACCCCGGCGATATGGGCGGGAAGTCACGTTTTTTCGAGGGATGGGCGGATGAGTGGACCGTCAGTTGACCAGGCGCCGGACGTTGTCCGGTGGCAATCGGCCGATCAGGCGTCGGTTGACGCGCTGCTCGCCGAATTCGGGTTGACGCTGGTTCATGTGCCGGTCGCCGAGTCGATCCCCGGCAGCTACTGGGGCGACGACGAAGCCGGCCTGATCGACAACCGTCTATATGCGCGTGCCGATACGCCGTTGCATTCGATCCTGCACGAATCGTGTCACTACATCTGCATGGACGCCGAGCGCCGCGAATCGCTGCACACCGATGCGGGCGGCGATTACGATGAGGAAAACGCAGTGTGCTACCTGCAGATCCTGCTGGCCGACAGGATTGATGGCTACAGCGCAGAGCGCTGCATGCTGGATATGGATCGCTGGGGCTACACCTTCAGGCTGGGGTCGGCCCGGGCCTGGTTCGAACGTGACGCCGAAGATGCGCGCGCAGTTTTGAAACTTCGGGGTATCGATCCGGCCAACGGTAGCGTCATTCAAGAACGGCGCTGATGAATCGCGCGTTCACTGCGCGAACTCGGTAGACGGGTGGCGTGTTTCGCGGTTCAACGCCGTAAAAGGGAGTAGTTCGGTCTCAACTATCCGGTAGGCCCATGAGGGTCGATGAAGGGAGAAATGCAAGATGAAAAATTTCGCGATTGGCTGTGCTGCGGTGCTGGTGATCCTCACGGTGGCCGGCGTTGGCGTGGTCTGGTTCAAGTTCGGCGATGACATTTCTGCCGGCATAGATGCGGTGCAAGGCGTGGCAAAGCTTGCTCCGCAGTTCGAAGAGCTCAACGAATCCATAGACAACCGGGCAGGCTATACACCGCCGGTCGACGGCGAACTCGGCGAGGACACCTTCCAGCGCTTCCTGGCGGCTCAGCGCCAGATGCGCAGTGAACTCGAAGGCAGGCTGGAAGAACTGCAATCGAAGTACGATGCCCTGGAAAAGGAAATCGACGAACGCGGCGGTCAGGCCGGCGTCAGCGATATGATGGGTGCCTACGGCGATCTCAGCGACTTGTTGATCGACGCCAAGCGCGCGCAGGTCGAAGCGATAAACGACCAGAATTTCTCGCTGCAGGAATACAACTGGGTACGCGACCAGGTCTATCGCGCCATCGGCGAAAGCGTTGCCGTGGCGGCTGTCGCGGCCAATCCGAATGCGTCCGGCGAGTTCCAGGCGAGCGTGCCGGAAACCACGCGCGAAATGGTCGAACCTCATCGCGAGGAGTTGATGAAGGCCCATGTACTGGCCTGGTGGGGGTTGTAGGCCGGGTTTTCGCACCCGGCCGGGTGCAGCCGTCTTTTTGATTTCAAGTTAAAACTTGAAACTTAAAACTTACCTGACTAGCGTCGTGTCTGAGTAGCGTTCTCGCGCCGTGTCATTACCCGCCGAGAAAGCCACTGGACCCCGGCTCAAGGCCGGGGCGACATTGTTGGAGCTTGCCCCTGGTTGTCGTCCCGGACCTGATCCGGGACCCAGAGACTTTCAGCGCAAATTTTCCATTGGCTTGAGTGTGTTAGAGACACGACGCTAGTCAGGGAAACTTAAAATCCATTTCGCCTGCAAGCGCGAAGCGCGTGGCGAAATGAAGTTGATTCAAGAGCCGATGCACCCGACTTGGTGCCCTCATCCGCGTGAGGCGAAAAAGGCTGGATTCTCGTCTGTGATGGCGTCATGCCAACCCGTCGGGGGTGCCGCCCCGACCGGCGGGTCGGAAAGCCGAGCCCGCGTTCGCGGGCCCGGCTGAAGACCAGCAATCAGCTTTCGATTCGGACTTTCTTGGCACCCGCTTTTTCGGCTTGCTTCACGCGCGGCACCTTGATATCGAGCACGCCGTTCTTGAAGTCGGCCTTGATGCCTTCGGCGTCGGCGTCTTCCGGCAGCGTCAGGACGCGCCTGAATTGACCGTAGCTGCGTTCCATCCGGTGGAAGCCTTCGTCTTCGTCGTCGGATTCCTGGCGCTTTTCGCCCGACAGGACAAGGGTGTCGCCTTCGACCTGCAGGTCGATCTGCTCGGGGTCTATGCCCGGGACTTCGACCGAAATGCGATAGGCCTTCTTCGACTCGGCGATATCCACGCTGGGGCGCAGCAGAACGCTGCCGCCGGCCGGACGCGCGCTGCCGAAGAAGTCTTCGAACATGCGGTCCATCTCGCGATGCATCCGGGAGAACGGATCGTTTTCCCTGGCGGCGGGCAGGAATTCACGGCCGCCTTCGTTTTCGCGTTTCATCCAGTTGAATGGTGCGATCTTTTGAGGATTCATGGTGATGTACCTCCTTGACCACGATTCGTTCGGTATCTGAAACAGGGTTCGAATGGCACCGTTTTCAAGGCCGGTATCCAGGCCGAATCGGCGCCAACTACCCCATTTGATATTTTAGTATTATCTCATATAAAGCAATTGAGCGGAATCAAAAAAACCGCGTCGCTTATAGTTCGTGAATTCGACCTGGAAGGTGATCCGGCATGACCGAAAGCCCGCACAATCCGCCCTCACTTCCAAAGATCGCGCAGGGCTGGTTCCAGCGCGGCGGCCTCGAGCAAATCGCCGGGCTCGATTGTTTCGTCGTCGACCAGGGTGACCCGCAGTCCGATTCGGCAACCGTGTTGCTCCACGGCTTTCCCTCGAGTTCGCTGGACTGGCGGGCGGTTGCCGATCAACTGCCCGACAACCAGCGCCTGCTGACGATCGATTTTCCCGGCTTCGGATTCTCGGCCAAGCCCGCTTCAGGCTACAGCTACTCGCTCATCGACCAGGCCGACCGGGTGCTGATGATGCTGGCCGCTCGGGGCATCCGTCGGATCCATCTTGTGGCCCACGACATGGGCACCAGCGTGGCCTGCGAACTGCTGGCGCGACGCGAGATGGGGCTGCTGCCGATCGCTGTCGACTCCGTGGTATTCATGAACGGAAGCGTGTTCATCGAGCTGGCCCGCCTGACACCCTCTCAGAAGCTCTTGAGGTCGCCGCTGGCGAAGCCTTACACGAAGCTGGCCTCGGCGCGGCTGTTTCGATGGCAGATCAGGAAGATTCTTGGACGCGCCATCGATGACGGGGAACTGGAAGCGATGTGGGCGCTGATGCGCTACAACGACGGCATCCGAACCCTGCCGTTGACGATTGCCTACGTAAGCGAGCGATACCGCTTCTACCAGCGCTGGACCGGACCACTGGCGCGCCTGGACATCCCGGTGCGGGTGATCTGGGGCCGCCTGGATCCGGTGGCCGTGCCGGCGATCGCCCAGCGGCTGGCCGATACCATCCCGACCGCCGGTCTGGACTGGCTGGACGATCTCGGCCACTTCCCGGTGCTCGAGGACCCGCCCGCCGTCGCGGCCGCGATCCGGAGATTCTGGGACGCGGGTTGATCGTGTGCGGCGCAAGTTGCACCGCGTTCAGCTACGGGTGTGGGAGCGGGCCTTGCCCGCGATGAGGGTGGCCTGGCTGGTTGCGCGGCCGAATCCATCGCCGGCAAGGCCGGCTCCCACACCCGTAGGGAGCGCAGTGCCTTACCTAATTAGCCGCATGGCCCACTAGCGCTCGAGACCACGCCCGAAGTGCGGACTGGCAGGATGGACAGGTGAAGTGCGTCCGCCAATCCGGGCGGCAAACGGTGGATGCGCTTCGCTTATCCACCCTACCAAAACGCGCGAACCGAAAACCGCAGCCCCAACCAGCAACGACTTTACCTAACACCTAACACCTGAAACCTGAAACCTGAAACCTTAAACCTGGATCGGCGCAAAGCGCCGTTCCTATCCCGCGCGTAGAATTCTGACCGGCGGCGTCGAGAGCACGCTGCGGTTGCCCAGCCAGCCGGCGCCGACGACCAGCAGGGCTGACGCGGTGAAACCGAGCGCGAAAAGCGTCACGCCCGGCTGGTAGTCGAAGCCGAACAGCTCGTCGGCCATGATCCAGCCGGTGACCGCCGCGCCCAGGGTGGCCAGCGCCGCGGCGATCGCGGCCATGATCGCGTATTCGATCAAGAGCCCGTTGCGCACGGTCGCATTGTCGGCCCCCAGGGTGCGAATCAGCGCGGCTTCGGACCGGCGCTGGTCGCGGGTGGCCTCCAGCGCGGCCAGCAGCACCACCAGTCCGGCGATCAGCGTAAAGGCGAACACCACTTGTGCCGCCTGGCTGACCTGGTTGATGATCTCGAATACCCGTTCGATCAGTGCACCCACGTCAAGGACGCTGGTATTGGGCAGCGAGCGCGCCAGATCGTCGAGCGCCTGCGCACCTTCCGGCGGCAGGTAGAAGCTGGCGACGAACTGGTGCGGCAGCATCTCGCCGGCCTCCGGCGTGACCAGCAGGAAGAAATTGACGTTGAAGGAATTCCACTCGACGTCGCGGATGTTGGTGACTTCGGCGCTGAATTCCCGCCCGCCGCTGTCGAAGGTCATCCGGTCGCCCACGCTCACGCCGACGCGGTCTGCCCAGCGCCGGGCCACCGAGATCTGCCCGCTGTCGCCGGGCTGCCAGAATTCGCCCTCTGCAATCTCATTGGCCGGCGGAATCCGGTCGATCCACGACAGGTTGACCTGCCCGGTGAAACCGCCTTCGGGCGGCGTCTCGCCGCTGATCTGCGTCAGCTGGGCATTCGCCATGGGCCGGATCTGAAGCTGCCGCGCGCCGATTTCTTCGAGTTCCTCGCGAACCCGGTCGGCCTGGTCGGGCTGGATATTGACCATGAAGTGATCCGGCGTGTCGGCCGGCAGGCTGGCCCGCCACTGGCCGATCAATTCGCCGCGCACCACCATCAGCAGGAGCAGGGCCATCAGCCCCAGGCCCAGCGCGGTGATCTGCAGGATGCTGGCGCCGCTGCGGCGGCTCAGGCCCGCCAGGCCGAAGCGCCACGCACCGCTGGCGGTAGCAGAGAGCTTGCGCGTGGCAAGCATGGCGCCCCAGGCGGCGAGCGCCAGCAGGCCCGCCAGCAGGGCGCTGCCGCCGAGCATCAGCAGGGCCAATTGAAGGTCGCCCAACTCATAGACCGGGATCGCCAGCGCCGCGATGATGGGGATCAGCCAGGCGACGCGCTCGCGCGCCCCCGGCACGTCCAGCGAGCGATTGAGGATACGCATGGGCGGCACGCGCTTGAGCGACAACAGCGGCGGCAGGGCAAAGCCGACCGCCAGCAGCAGCGTGAACAGCGCGCTGCCGGCCAGCGGTTGCAGCCGCATGCCGGGCAGATCGGTGGTCAACTGGGTGGTCAGGATCTGGGCGATCAGATGCTGGCCGGCCACGCCGGCGATACCGCCGAGCACGACGGCAAAAAGGACCAGCCAGAGCAGCAGCAGCGAGATGGCCCGCATGACCTCATTGCTTTCGGCGCCGAATGCCTTGAGGATGGCGATCAGGTCGCGCTGGGCGCGCGAGAACCTCATCGCCGCCAGCAGCACGGCGACTGCCGCCAGGATCACCGCGGTGAGTGCGGCGACCGCCAGGAAGCGCCGCGCCTGCTCCAGCGCCTCGTCGGTCTGGGCCTCGGCCTCGCCTGCGGTCTGCAGGCGCTGGCGGCCGGAAAGCTCGGGCTCGGTGCGCTGGATGAACCGGTCGACGGCGCGTTCTTCGCCGGCGGCCAGCAGGCGATAGCGCGCACGCGACCCGGCGCCGAGCAGACTGGACCCGTCCAGATCGGCCAGGTTGACCAGCAGGCGTGGCGAGAGCATGAACGGCCCGCCGCCCTGGTCGGGTTCGTAGGTGAGCAGTTTCGCTACCGTCAATTCCCGCTCGCCCAGCAGCACCGTGTCGCCGGGTGCGATATCCAGCGAGCGCAGGCCGCTGGGCGCAATCCAGGCCTTGCCGGGCGCCGGGATCGCAGCGGTGGTTGTGTCGGGCTGGTCCAGTGCGTCGGCAACCTTGAGCGCACCGCGCAGCGGATAACCCTCGCTGACCGCCTTGACGTCGAACAGCGCGCTGGTCTCATCGGAGAACAGCACGGTCGACAGGGTGATCATGGGCGAGGTCGAGAGCCCCAGTTCGGCGGCCCGGGCGGCAATTTCGTCGGGCAGCGGGTTGCGATCGCTGACCACCACGTCGGCGGCCAGCACTTCGCCGGCCTGGCGCTCGAGCGCTCGACCGACCCGATCTGTAAACAGGCTGACCGCCGACAGCGCTGCGGTGGCCACGGCAAGACCTGCAATCAGCATCCACAGCGCACCCGACCGGCCCTGGCGCAGCAGCAGGCGTCCCGATAGCGCGGCGCTGTTCATGCGCCGTTCTGCCCGGCGGCCTGGCGCGAACCGTGGGCCTGGCTGGATTCATCGGGTCGGGCCGACGTCAGCCGTCCGTCGTCCATGGTCGCGACGTTGGCGCAGCGCTCGGCCAGGCGGGGATCGTGGGTGACAAGTACCAGCGCGGTGCCGTTCTGCTTGTTCAGGTCGAACAGCAGGTCGGCGACCGCGTCGCCGGTCTTGCGGTCGAGGTTGCCGGTCGGCTCGTCGGCGAACAGAATGGCCGGGTTGCCGGCAAATGCGCGGGCGATCGCCACGCGCTGCTGCTCGCCGCCCGACAGCTGTCGCGGGTAATGGTCCAGGCGATGATCAAGGCCCACCTGTCCAAGGGCCTTCAAAGCGCGCTCGCGCGGCTTGTCGATGCGCCCGATCTCGAGCGCCAGCATCACGTTTTCCAGCGCGGTGAGACTGGGCAGCAGGTGAAACGACTGGAACACGAAGCCGACCCGGGCGCGCCTGAGACGCGCTCGACCATCCTCGTCCAGATCGTCCAGGTTCCGGCCGGCCAGCCGGATTGCGCCTTCGGTGGGTGTCTCCAGCCCGGCCAGCAACCCCAGCAGCGTCGTCTTGCCCGATCCGGAGGCCCCGACGATCGCCAGCGTTTGCCCTGCGTTCAGGTCCAGGCTGATATCTTTGACGATCTCGAGCCGGCCGCCCGGTGCATCCACCGCGTAGCCGACATTGCGCGCCACCAAAGGTTTCTGGTTGCGCTTGTCTGAATTTGGAGACGATTCGTTCATGAAATTTTCGGGACTCCCGGTCCATCTATTCGTCTTGATGCTGGCCCTGGTCGGCAACGCCGCCCAGGCCGAGCGTATCGTGATTCTGGGCGATAGTTTGTCTGATGCGTATAACATGCCGCGTGAAACCGGCTGGGTGCATCGGCTGGATGAACGCCTGGGTGAACGGCACGACGTGATCGACGGCAGCATTTCCGGAGATACGTCCGCCGGTGCCGTCGCGCGAATCGATGGTCTGCTGGACGCGCATCAGCCGCAAGTGCTGATCGTCATCCTGGGCGGCAACGACGGCCTGCGCGGCCTGCCGCCCAGCGCACTGGAGCGCAATCTTGCCGAGGTGATCGAGCGCGGCCGGGCCGCGGATGCAAAAGTCGCGCTGATGCAGATTCGCCTGCCGCCCAACCTCGGGCCGGTCTATATCGAGCGATTCGAGGGCGTATATCCGGCGCTTGCCGAACGCTACGACGTGGCGCTCATCCCGTTCTTCCTCGATGATCTGTTCGACAAGCCCGGCATGCTGATGGACGACGGCATCCACCCCACCGAAGCCGCCCAGCCGAAACTGGCCGATTTCATGGAGCCCAGGGTGCAGGATCTACTGCAGGATCGGGCCGGATCGGCCAGCCGGTAGCCGCACTTCTGGTTCCACCAATGACGATAGGCGACGAAGCCCTTGGTCGTTTGGTCGTTTGGTCGTTTGGTCGTTTGGTCGTTTCGGCATTTCGGCGTGACCGGCTTCGCGGACGCGTCGCGGATATCGCAGCGACCAAAGGACGAAGCGACGAAGCGCCCCATGCGACCAAAGTCTAGGCGCGAAGAGCCGATTCGGCCTTTACAAGCGCGCAGAGGTTGGTGGAAACTGATAACAAGGCCATACCCGCACGTCACAGGAGTCATCGATGTCCGCCTCGCATGATCTGAAAGAGCGTTACCCGGTATTTGAATCCATTGCCAGCAAGGCGCATGTCGACGCGGCACGTTTCGAGGAAATGAGCCGCAAGGCCGGCGAGGATCCGGAGGGCTTCTGGGGCGAGGTCGGCAAGCGGATCGACTGGATCAAGCCCTACAGCCGGGTCAAAGATGTCTCGTTCTCGCTCGACGATCTGCATATTCGATGGTTCGATGATGGCACACTCAACGTCTGCGCCAACTGCGTGGATCGCCACCTGGAAAAGCGTGGTGACCAGACGGCCATCCTCTGGGAAGGCGACGATCCGGAGCGCGACGCGAAGATCACTTATCGCGAGTTGTACGAGCGCGTCTGCCGGTTCGCCAACGTACTGAAAAAGCTCGGCGTGCAGAAAGGCGACCGGGTCACCCTGTATTTGCCCATGATTCCCGAATCCGCTGTGGCCATGCTGGCCTGCGCGCGCATCGGCGCGGTGCACTCGGTGGTGTTCGGCGGCTTCTCGCCCGACGCCCTGGCCGGTCGCATCATCGACTGCGATTCGAAGATCGTGGTCACCGCGGACGCCGGCGCTCGCGGCGGTCGCTCCAACGGCTTGAAGAAGAACGTTGACGCCGCGCTGAAGAATCCGGAAGCCGCCAGCCGGGTCGAGAACGTGCTGGTGGTCAGGAACACCGGCGACGAGGTGGCATGGGATTCAAGCCGGGACCACTGGCTGCACGATGAACTCGAACAGGTCGACGCCGACTGCGAACCCGAGGAAATGTCAGCCGAAGATCCGCTGTTCATCCTCTACACCTCGGGTTCCACCGGCCAGCCCAAGGGCGTGCTGCACACCTCGGGCGGCTACCTGGTCTACGCCAGCTACACGCATGAATATGTATTCGACTACCAGGAAGGCGAAACCTACTGGTGCACCGCCGACGTCGGCTGGGTGACCGGACACAGCTACATCGTGTACGGACCGCTGGCCAACGGCGCCACTTCGCTGATGTTCGAAGGCGTGCCCAATTACCCGGACCACAGCCGCTTCTGGCAGGTTTGCGACAAGCACCAGGTCAACATCTTCTATACCGCGCCCACGGCTATACGGGCGCTGATGCGCGAAGGCAACGACCCGGTCGAGAAGACATCGCGCAAGTCGCTGCGAATTCTCGGCTCGGTCGGCGAGCCGATCAATCCCGAAGCCTGGCACTGGTACTTCGAGGTCGTCGGCGACGAGCGCTGTCCCATCGTCGACACCTGGTGGCAGACCGAGACCGGGGGCATTCTGATCAGCCCGCTTCCGGGCGCGACGGAGCTCAAGCCCGGTTCTGCCACCCGACCGCTGCCCGGCATCCAGCCGGCGCTGCTGGGCCCGGAAGGCGAAACGCTGCAAGGCGCGGCCGAGGGCAACCTGGTCATCACCGACAGTTGGCCGGGCCAGATGCGCACCGTCTACGGCGATCACAAACGTTTCGGCGAGACCTATTTCTCGGCTTATCCCGGCTACTATTTCACCGGCGACGGTGCACGCCGCGACGAAGACGGGTTCTACTGGATCACCGGTCGGGTCGACGACGTCATCAACGTTTCCGGCCACCGGTTGGGCACGGCCGAAGTCGAATCGGCACTGGTTGCGCATACCGCCGTGGCCGAAGCCGCCGTGGTGGGTTTCCCGCACGACATCAAAGGCCAGGGCGTGTACGCATACGTCACGCTGATGGAAGGCTGCGAAGGCGACGACGAATTGGCCAAGGAACTGGTCAAGTGGGTTCGCACCGAGATCGGCCCGATTGCCACCATCGATCATTTGCAGTGGGCACCGGGCCTGCCCAAGACGCGCTCGGGCAAGATCATGCGCCGCATTCTGCGCAAGATTGCCGCCAACGAGCACGATCAGCTCGGTGATACCTCGACGCTTGCCGATCCCGACGTGGTCGATCACCTCGTCGCCAACCGCCGCCAGGATTAGACCCGGATTATTCATGACGCCTTCTAATGCGACAACGCCAGGCCCTGCATCTGCGACGTTTCGCTATGCCTGGGCCATGGCTGATCCGGTCTGAAGGCAGCATGAAATGACCCCGGCCCCGGCGTTCGTCTCCCCCGAAAAGCTGGTGGTGGTCGACGACCACCCGCTTTTCCGTGAGGCGCTTTCGGGGTCGATCAAGACCCATCTCCCGGACTGCGAAGTGCAGGCCGTTGGCACTTTCGAGAAGCTGCAGGCGCTGCTCGCCGAGCGGTCGGACATGGACCTGGTGCTGCTCGACCTGCATCTTCCCGGCAATCACGGGCTGTCCGGCCTGGCCTGGTTGCGTGGACATTACCCGGCGCTGCCGGTGGTGCTGATTTCTGCCCACGACGAGCCCGACATCATCCAGCGCGCGCTGGCCGACGGCGCGGCCGGCTTCCTGTCGAAGTCGGCCGAATCGGCGGTCATCATCGAGGCCATCGGCCAGGTCATGGCCGGCGAAACCTGGGTGCCCGATGGCATGCAGGCTTCAACCAGGGAACCCGACCAGACCGAACTCGCCCGCCGCGTCGGCGAACTCACGCCGCAGCAGTACCGCATCCTGCTGATGCTCGGGGAAGGGCTTCTCAACAAGCAGATCGCCTGGGAACTCGAGATCACCGAAGCGACCGTGAAAGCCCACATGACCGCCATCATGCGCAAGCTCGGTGTACACAACCGCACCCAGGCCGTCACGCTTTTCAGCCGGCTCGACGTCGGCCGTCAGGAGTGGGAATAGGCGAAGATTCGCGGGTTGGTTGGCCGGTTGGCTCGTTGTCGGTTGTTGGTTTTGTGGGAGACGCATCGTGCGCCGATTCCGGGGCTGAGTCTTTCGGAGAGTGCTCCCGGCCGCGATGCGGCCCGGGAGCGAAACAGGCCTTCGAAGGTTTCCCTTATGCGGCGGCCTGGTGTTGGTCCATCATTCGGGTCAATGTGTCCTTGGTTCTGAGTTTTTCCCTTTTCAGTTCATTGAGGGCCAGGTCTTCCATCGGAGCGGTGCCGTTTTCGGCTGCCATGACGCGCTTTTCAAGCTGCTGGTGATGGTTGTAAAGCCGGCGGAATTCTTCATTTTCTTTCAGCAATACTTCCATCGGCTCGCGATGATTTTCAAACATGGCGCTTCTCCTCTTGCTTGGTTTGTCGAAATGAGCGTTTTGCCGGCACTGGTGTTGACGGAATACAATAAGCTGGCGTCCGCTTGCATAACGCAGTTCCGGGGGGTGTTTTCGCGTGCTTCAAGCGACTCCGGGGGGCGGAGCCGGCGTGAACCTGTTTTCAGATGCTGATGACTGGCTAATTCCACATTGCATTCCAACCAGCTCGGAATATATTTGTATCGCATTTCGACGCGATTCGCAAGCGATGGTGGACGGAATTCCCGGTCCGGATCGCACGGACGTAATCTGCTCGAGCGACGTCAGATCCGTGTTGTGGAGATCGCGGAAGATAGAAGAGCGGGCACGAGGGAGCATGGAGGTGAAAATTAAGTCTTTCAATTCAGAGGTCTGGCTTCTCCAGGCGCTTCGCCAACTCACTCTTCCGGCGTGTCGGAGCCGGATGAAGCAAACAATAACCGAATAGTCGGCCATGTCGGGTCACTTCTCCGGCGTGGCGAGTTCAAGATTTACTCATTGAGGACGATCACATCTACCCTGCGATTTCGGTCGCGCCCGTCCTCGGTCTGATTGGTGGCGATCGGAAAATCTTCTCCCATGCCCACGGCGTTGAGGCGCGTCGCGTCGATGCCGAGTTCGATCAGCGCATCGCGTACTGCATTGGCGCGCGCCTCGCTCAGCCTCAGGTTCAGCGACGCCGGACCGGTCGAGTCCGTATGCCCTTCGATCCGAATGGCCTTGTCAGGTTCACTTTCCAGCAGTTCGATGACGTCGTTGAGGCTCTGTTCGGCCGACGGCAGCAACTCGGTCTCGCCGACCGCGAACAGCACGTCGCCCAGCGTCACCACCACGCCGCGGTCGGTTTGGCGGTATTCCATGTACTCAAGACGCCGCTGCAGGCTCTGGGCCTGCTGCGACGCCAGCTCGGCCTCGCGCCGGGCCAGTTCCATCTCGGCCGACTGAGCTTCGGCCAGGCGCAGGGCCTGATCGGCTTCCTGGCGCGCTTCCTGCGCCTGTTGCGTCGCCTCGTCCCGTTCCAGCTCCGATCGCGATGCCATCTCCCGAGCGCGCTCCATTTCTTCCTGGGTGGCGACCGAGTTCAACAGCGCGTTTTCCGCGGCGCGCCTGGCCTGCTGAGCTTCCAGACGGCTTGCCCGTAGCAGCAGTTCGGTGCGGCGCTGGTCCGCCTCGTCGATTTCCAGGCGCGCGCGTTCGGCAAAGCCTTCGGCGCGCGCGATTTCAAGCTGCTTGCGCGCCAGCCAGACGCGCTGCGAACGCTCTTCCTCCACAAGCCCGTCGGTCGCGGCGCGACGGACCGCGCTGCGGGCATCGGCCAACGCCTGCGGGGCCAGCTCGGCCAGTTCCGTGTTCTCTTCCAGCGCCGCGAGGTCGGCGCGCAGGTTGTCCAGCACACCCGGCGGTGGGGGCGGCGTGGCGCAGCCGGCAAGGACGACAATCGCGACGACGGCGGCGGCAGGCAGTACGCGAAAAGCGTTGCGGTCGAATATTGCGCTCACGATTCGTCTCCCGCGTCGATTGCATCACCGAAAGCCTGGCGCAGTTCGTTCTCGAGCCGCTCGAGGTCCTGGCGCTTGCGTTCCAGTTCGCTGCGGGCACGCCCGCCCTCGGCGCGGACAATCGCCAGGCGGGCCTGCACCGCAGCTCGCTCGGCCAGCCGGGTCGCCGCTGTTGCCTCGTCGGCCTCGATCCTGGCGGCCGCCTGATTGCGCAGTTCGAGCGCTGCGTCGAGTTCCAGCGGCGCATGGTCGCGCGCGCCGGTACGTTGGGCCAGTTCGATTGCGTCGTCGGCTTCCAGCAAAATGTCTGGATCGGCCGGCGTGGTGGCACAGCCGGCCAGAGTCAACAGCGCAAGCAGCGTCAGAAAAAGCGCAAGAAATGATTTCAGCAGGTTACTCGGCATCGGGTTGTTTCTCCGGGGCGGCGCGGTCGATTGCTGCAATCGTGTCCAGATGCGCGCAAATTCGGCGGATGTTCGGCCAACCGGACTCATCGCAGCTGAATCTGCGGGCATTATAAACTTGTGGCAGGAGGCAACAATCCGCCAGCGTCGGTGCATCGCCGTGACAGCAGTCACCGGTTTCCTCGCTGCCGGCGAGCATCGTCTCGAACGCGTCCAGGCCCGCGGCCACCCAGTGGCGATACCACTCCAGCTTGGCGGTCTCGTCGATCCCCAGCGTTCCGGTCAGGTATCTAAGCACTCGCAGATTGTTGACCGGATGCGTGTCACAGGCGATCACGGCTGCAAGCGCCCGTACCCGTGCCCGACCGTCAGCGTCGCCTGGAAGCAGGGCGGGGTCGGGCAATGCCTCCTCAATGTACTCGAGAATGGCGGGTGATTGAGTGAGTACGCGCTCACCGTGCACCAGGGTCGGCACCTGGCCCTGGGGATTCAATTTCCGGTATGAATCCGAATGCTGCTGCCCGCCGTCGCGTACCAGGTGCACGAAGCGCTGTTCGTAGTCGACCCCCTTGAGATTCAGCGCCATGCGCACCCGGTAGCTTGACGAAGACCGCCAGTAGCCGTAAAGCACCAGCGGCGCGTCATTGGCGTCGGAAATGATTTTGTTTTCGGTTGTCATGCGCCCAATCGTAACGGAACCCGTGGTGGAAGGGGGTTTACGGTTTCCGATGAAACGCAACCAAAACCACTAATTGCCCGATGCCTTTGCCTGCGTAAAGCGTAAACCGTCATTAAAAATGGCTCGCGGTGAGAATGCGCGTCGTTTTGTCGTCCAGTCTCTTCGAAAAGACCAAACGACTAAACAATATCGCTGAGCTTCCCGATCAACCGCTCCAGCACCCGATTCTCCTCATCGCTCAGCGCGGCCTTGATCCGTCGTTCGAAGGCGAGTGCGGCCGGCACGATTTCGTCGTGGATATCGCGCCCGGCGTCGCTCAGCCGAAGATGCCGCGCCCGGCGGTCGGCGTCGTTGTGCTCGCGCTCGATCCGGCCCTGGTCGAGCAGCCGGCGCACCGCGCGGCTGATGGCGACCTTGTCCATCGCCGACCGCTGCGCCACCTCGGTGGCCGACAGACCGGGGTAACGGCCGATGATGGCGATCACGCGCCATTCGGTCACCGACAGGCCGAAGCGCTGCGCGTAGGTCCGGGCGATGCCCTGGCTGACGCGATTGGACAGCACGGAAAGCCGGTACGGAAGAAAGTGTTCAAGATCGAGCGCGGACATCGGGGTATCCCTTGAATTTAGTTTCAAATGTAACTAATATTGATCCGGTCAGCAACCGCGAACGCCCGCGCGTCCGCATCGAACCCAGTTTCAGGAGAATCGCAATGGCCGATCCGCGTCCGAATCCCCTTGGCGTCCAGAAATTCGAAGTCATCGAATTTGCTTCCCCGGAGCCTGAAAAGCTGCACGATCTGTTCAAGCACCTTGGTTTCGTCGCCGTGGCCCGGCACACCGACCAGCCGGTCACCCTCTATCGCCAGGGCGGTATCAACTTCATGGTCAACGAAACGCCGGATTCCTTCGCCAGCGAATTCGCCGCCGAGCACGGCCCGTGCTGCACCGGATTCGGTATACGCGTCGACCGGCCCGAGTCGGCCTGGGAACACATCATGGACAAGGGCGGCAAGGATTTCGAAGGCGACGCCGATTCACTGCCCCTGGATTGCCCGCGCATCACCGGTATCGGCGGCAGCGTTCTCTATCTGACCGGCGGCGTGGAAGATATCGAGCAGCACTTCGAGTTCGATCCGGACGTGGAGCGCAACCCCAAGGGCGCAGGCTTGACCTTCGTCGACCACCTGACCCACAACGTCTACAACGGCAACATGGCCGAGTGGGCGGATTTCTACGAAAACCTGTTCGGCTTTTTCGAGGTGAAGTACTTCGACATCAAGGGTCAGCAGACCGGGCTCAGGTCAAAGGCCATGACCGCACCCAACGGTGCCATCTCGATTCCCATCAACGAGTCGGAAGACCCGAAGAGCCAGATCAACGAATACCTCGACGAGTACAACGGCGAAGGCGTGCAGCACATCGCGATGTACACCGAGAACATCTATGAAACCGTGGAACAGTTGCACGAAAACGGCATCAGCTTCCTCGACACGCCGGGCACCTATTACGACGTGATCAATGAGCGCATCCCCAACCATGGCGAAGACCTGGAGCGTATGCGCAAGAACAAGATCTTGATCGACGCCGAAAAAGCCGACCAGCAAAAGCAGTTGCTGCAGATCTTCACCGAAACCAACATCGGCCCGCTGTTCTTCGAGATCATCCAGAGAAAAGGCAACGAAGGTTTCGGCGAAGGCAACTTCCAGGCGCTGTTCGAAGCCATCGAGCGGGATCAGGAACGGCGCGGCGTTCTCTGACGAGTACGGCGAACGCTTTACGGTTTACGGTGGAACGCAATCAAAAGCCATACAGCGCTTGATGATGTTGGTTGCGTAACGCGTAAACCGTAAAGCGTAAACCTGTTTATCAAGAACTGAATATTGCCAAACCCAGGGCCAACCATGAAAAACTGGATTACACATCCGAAAGTAGAGGGCGACGCGTCCCGCCAGGCGCATTGCGATCTGCCGGAAGGCACGTACGAGCGTGAGCTCGGGAAGGAGGGATTTTTCGGTCCGGCCAGCCATATGTATCACGCCAACCCGCCGACCGGCTGGACAAACTTTGACGGCCCGCTGCGGCCGCGCGCCTTCGATACCACCCGGCTGGAAACGCCGTCGGGGTCGCCCTGGGACGCCGCCGAGTTGATGCACAACGCGCATACCCGTATCCGGTCCTGGCAGTCGCCGGGCGGCATGGATCACCTGGCGCGCAATTCCGACGGCGACGAACTCCTGTTCGTCCATGCCGGCGCCGGTGAGCTCTACTGCGACTACGGCCGCATGGAATTCAGAGACGGCGATTACATCATGCTGCCGCGCGGCACCATGTGGCGGCTGGCCAGCGACGCTGCGCTGGACGTCCTGATGATCGAGGCGACCAATTCCAGTTACATGCTGCCCGACAAGGGCATTCTCGGACCGCACGCGATCTTCGATCCGGCCATGCTCGATACGCCGACGATCGATGAAAAATTCAAGGCGCAGCAGGGCGAGGCGCAGTGGGACGTGGTGGTCAAGCGCCGCAACCAGCTGTCGACCATCAGCTATCCGTTCAATCCTCTGGATGCAGTGGGCTGGCACGGCGACCTGGTGCCGGTCAAGATCAACTGGCGCGACATCCGCCCGCTGATGAGCCACCGCTACCACCTGCCGCCGTCGGCGCATACGACGTTCATCGCCAATCGATTCGTGGTCTGTACCTTCGTCCCGCGCCCGTTCGAAACCGATCCGGGTGCGCTCAAGGTGCCTTTCTTCCACAACAACGACGACTACGACGAACTGATCTTCTACCACGCGGGCAACTTCTTCTCGCGCGACAACATCCACCCGGGCATGATGACCCTGCACCCCTGCGGCTTCACCCACGGCCCGCACCCGAAAGCGCTGAAAAACGCCTTCGAGCCGAAAGCCGAAGGCACCGAAGAAGTCGCCGTCATGATCGATACCCGCGACGCGCTGGATGTCACCGACGAGGCTGGAACCGTTGAATGGAAGGAATATGTTGACAGCTGGAAAGGTAAATAAAGGTTTACGCTTGACGGTTTACGGTGGAACGCAAGCAAACCCAAAGACCGCCCCATGCCATCGGCCGCGTCAAGCGTGAACCAGGCGTTACGACGCCGCAGGCGAGGCCTTTGAATTGGATTGCGTAAAGCGTAAACCGTCAAGCGTAAACCGTAAACCGCAAGCCCGATCGAATCCCCAAAACCCCGACCAGCTTCCGACCCAACAGAATTCAATAACGAGGACGAACGAATGAAGTTAGCAACCCTGAAGGAAGGCGGACGCGACGGCATGCTGGCCGTCGTCAATCGCGAATTGACGCGTGCGGTGCGGGCGATCGACATCGCGCCCACGATGCAGATTGCGCTGGACAACTGGGATTCCGTTGCACCGCGCTTGAACACGCTTTACGAACAGCTCAACAACGGCGACTGCGACACAGATTTCGCTCTCGACATCGCGGCGCTGGCCGCGCCGCTGCCGCGCGCCTTCCAGTTTCTCGACGGCAGCGCCTACCTGCCGCACGTCGAGCGCGTCAGGAAAGCCCGGGGCGCCGAAGTGCCCGAGAGCTTTTTCACCGATCCGCTCATGTACCAGGCCGTCAGCGACGGATTCATGGGCCCGCGCGATCCGATCGCCATGGCGGATACCTCGTGGGGCATCGATTTCGAATCCGAGATCGGTGTCATCTGCGACGACGTGGCCATGGGCGCTTCACCCGACGAGTGCGCCGACCGGATCCAGCTGGTCACCATCCTCAACGACGTTTCGCTGCGCAACCTCATCCCCGGTGAACTGGCCAAGGGCTTCGGGTTTCTGCAGTCCAAGCCGCGCTCGGCGCTGGCGCCGGTGTTTGCGACGCCCGACGAACTGGGCGACGCCTGGCGCGACAGCAAGCTCCACCGCCCGCTGGTGACTCGCCTGAACGGCGAGTTGTTCGGCGAGCCCGAAGCCGGCGAGGACATGCAGTTTTCGTTCGCGGAACTGCTGGCCCACGCTGCGAAATCGCGCCCGCTTGCCGCCGGCACGCTGCTCGGCTCGGGCACCATCGCCAACCAGGACACCAGCAGGGGTGCCAGTTGCCTGGCCGAAAAGCGCATGCTCGAAATCATCGCATCCGGCGAAGCCAGGACCCCGTTCCTCGATTTCGGCGACCACGTGCGCATCGACATGACCGACCCCGACGGCGTCAGCTATTTCGGCGCCATCGAGCAGGACGTGATCGAGTACAAGAAATAGGCGGTCCCTGCGGGCTGGGGGAGGGGCTTCCAGCCCCGATGCCCTGGAAAGTTGCAGAAGCAGGCTCCGACCGCGATTGTTGGCCAATCCATCGGCGCAGGATGCACCGCCCACAAAACCGGCAACCCAACTTGCTACCGGTGCAGGAACCGGCCCTGCCGGCGATTGCGGCGCCCCGAAAACCCGAAGCCTATTTTTCCGAATCCGTCAACCGGCATCTCCACCATCCTCCGCTATAATGGCGGATTATTCATTCAAACCCCCGTCTCGGGGGCTGGGCTGGCGCCAATGCTGTTCGAAAACGTGGTCATCAAGTCCGTGGTCTCGGTGGATCCGCCGAACATGGTCTCGAGCGAAGAAATCAACGAGCGTCTCGAGCCGACGCTCAGGCGCCTGCGCGTGCCGGGCAACCCGCTGATCGACCTGGCAGGCATCCAGGAGCGCCGCTACTGGGACGACGGCATGCAGCCGTCCGACGCTGCCACGCTGGCCGGCCGCAAGGCGCTGGAGCAGGCCGATATCGACCCGCGCCAGATCGGCATCCTGATCAACACCTCGGTCTCGCGCGACTTCCTCGAGCCGTCGACGGCCTGCGTGGTCCACAACAACCTCAAGCTGGCCGACACCTGCGAAAATTTCGACGTCGGCAACGCCTGCCTGGCCTTCATCAACGGCATGAATATCGCCAGTCGCATGCTCGAGCGCGGCGAGATCGACTACGCGCTGATCGTAAACGGCGAATCCAGCCGCGAGATCCACGAGCACACCATCCGCCGGCTGCTGGAGCCGGGCGTCACGCGCGACCAGTTCAAGGGCGAGTTCGCCTCGCTCACGCTGGGTTCGGGCGCGGCCGCCATGGTCATGACACGCCGCGAATTCGATGCCGAAGGCCACGCCTACAAGGGCGGGGTCACCCGCGCGGCCACCCAGTTCAACAACCTGTGCCGCGGCTGGAATCACCAGATGTGGACCGACACCCGCACCCTGCTCACCGAAGGCATGAAGCTGGCCAACCTTACCTACACCGCGGCACGTACCGTGTTCGGCTGGGTGATGCACGACCTGGACCACATCGTGATCCACCAGGTCTCCAAGGCGCACACCGATTCTTTCATCCGCAAGTTCGGCGTGGACCCGGCGCGCGTCTACCGTATCTTCCCGATGCTGGGCAACATCGGCCCGGCCTCCATCCCCACCGTGCTTTCGCGCATCGTCGACGAGGGCAGGGTGCAGCGCGGCGACAAGATCGCACTGATGGGCATTGGCTCGGGCCTGAACTGCTCGATGGCCGAAGTGGTCTGGTAGCCGCGCTTGCGGCCTGAAGACCTGCCATTGATGTCGCGATGACCGCACTCCCGGGCCTGGACACCACGCTTTATCCGTTCGACAGTCACTACCACGAGCTGTCCTCGGGGCATTGCATGCACTTCGTCGACGAAGGTCCGGCGGCCGCCCAGCCGGTGGTGATGGTGCACGGCAACCCGACCTGGTCGTTCTATTACCGCAACCTCATCCGCGGCCTGGCCGATCGCCATCGCTGCCTGGCCCCCGACCACATCGGCATGGGGCTGTCCGACCGTCCGTCTGACAGCGACTACGACTACACCCTGGCCTCGCGCGTCGATGACCTCGGCGAGTGGCTGGACACCGTCGAGCCGGAGCGGCCGATCGACCTCGTCGTGCACGACTGGGGCGGCGCCATCGGCCTGAGCTGGGCCGCCGCCAACCCCGGGCGCGTGCGCCGCATCTTCATCCTCAACACCTGGGCGTTCACCATCCCCGACGACGCCGACCTGCCGCGCTCGCTGGCATTCGCCCGCACCGGCCTGGGCGCGTTCCTGATCAAGGGCTTCAACGCGTTCTCCGGGCTCGCGGTGAGAATGGCCACCGAAAAGCGGCTGACGCCGGCAGTCGCAAAAGGCCTGGTGGCGCCGTATCGAGGCGGCGCCCAGCGGCGCCTGGCCACCCTGCGGTTCGTCCAGGACATCCCGCTGAAAGAATCCGACCCGGCCTGGAAAGTGCTGGCCGAAACCGAGCGCAAGCTCCCCGGCCTCGCCGACAAGCCCATCGCCTTCGGCTGGGGCGCCAAGGACTTCGTGTTCAACGATCGCGTGCTCGAAAAGTGGCGCGAAATCTTTCCGAACGCCGACGTCGACTACATCGAATACGCCGGCCACTACGTCCTGGAAGACGCCGCCGACCGCCTCGTCCCGGGGATTCGGGAGTTTCTGGCTTAGCGCCAGTCCCCACCCCCATCCCCATCTACAGGTGTGGGAGCCGGCCCTGCCGGCGATAGCGGAGGCCCGAGCGCTCAATCGCTTTCAAGGCAAGCTCCCACACCCGTAGCCAGGACCCGTGGTGATCGACGACTGAGTTCGGTGTCGCAGAGCCCTCTGTCGGTGTCCGAGCCAGTCCGCCGGCGACAGTGACGCCCGATGGCACGCCCGCCCCCTTTCCCGTAAACTGCCCCGTCCGGTTGGAGTGAAAGAGGGTCCTGCGTGCTGGAAGTCAACAACATTGCCGAAGCCCTGCGTGCCCAGGCGGCCGACAGGCCCGACGGCATTGCGCTGATCGTCCCGACGAAGCGCGGGGCGAACGGGCGCTGGCAGGATCGGCGCTGGACCTACCGGCAACTCAATGATCTCAGCGACCGACTGGCCGCCGGCTTTCAGCGCCGGGGTATCGTGCCGGGCACACGGGTGGCTTTCATGGTGCCGCCCTCGCTTGAATTCTTTGCACTGTTCTTCGCGTTGCTCAAAGCCGGTTGCGTGCCGGTGTTGATCGACCCGGGCATCGGAATCAAGCCGCTCAAGGCGTGCCTGGGCGAGGCGCGGCCCGAAATTTTCATTGGCATCACCCGTGCCCAGATCGCGCGCATGGTGCTCGGCTGGGCGCGCGGGCACATCAAACGGGTAATTACGGTCGGGCCGAGGCCCTTCGCGCTGGGGATACGCTACCGCGACCTGCTGACCGAGAACGCCACCGATTTCAACCCCCCGGAAACAGACCCCGAATCGCCGGCCGCCATCCTGTTTACTTCCGGCTCCACCGGCATACCGAAGGGGGTGGTCTACCGGCATCGCCATTTCGCCGCCCAGGTCCGCCTGGTGCGCGACAGCTACGGCATCCGCGCCGGCGAGGTCGACCTGCCGACGTTTCCGCCGTTCGCGCTGTTCGACCCGGCGCTGGGCATGACCACGGTCATCCCGAAGATGGATTTCACCCGCCCCGCACGAGCCAACCCCGAGATGCTGGTCAGCCTGATCAAGCAATACAAGGTGACCAACCTGTTCGGCTCGCCGGCGCTGATGAATACACTTTCGCGTCATTTAGAGGCGCATTCGGCGAAATTGTCCACGGTTAGACGTGTGTTATCGGCCGGTGCGCCGGTCTCCCCGGCCGTCGTCGAGCGGATGCATCTGGCGCTGGACGCCGCCGCCGACATCCACACGCCATACGGGGCAACCGAATGCCTGCCTGTTGCCACCATCGCGGGGCGGGAGCTGATCGGTGCACTTTCCGAGGGCAACCGCCAGGGCAAGGGTATCTGCGTCGGTCATCCGCTGGCCGCCAACCAGGTTCGCATCATCCGCATCACCGACCAGTCACTGGCGCGCATTTCCGACGGCGTCGAGGTCAAGTCCGGCGGTATCGGGGAAATCTGTGTGGCCGGTCCTACCGCCACCGACAAGTACTGGCAGCGCGAAGCCCAGACCCGCCTGGCCAAAATGCAGGACGAACAAGGCACGGTCTGGCATCGCATGGGCGATCTGGGTTGGTTTGACGACGACGGCAGGCTCTGGTACTGCGGGCGCAAGAGCGAGCGGGTGGTGACCACCGAAGGAACTCTATACACGGAGTGCGCGGAAGGCATCGTCAACGCAGTACGCGGCGTCTATCGCTCGGCGCTGGTTGGCGTGGGCGAGGACGGCAGCAAAATACCCGTGGTCATTGTCGAACCGGAATCCGGCCAGCAGCGCGAAACCCTGATTCCGCGCATCGCGGCGCGACTTGCCGAACATGAAATCACCCAAACGATCAAGCACATCGAACTGCGCAAGGCCCTGCCCGTCGATATCCGTCACAACGCCAAGATCCGCCGCGGCGACCTGGCCGCCGAGCTGGCGCGAAAGAGATAGTCACTCGCATCAGCCGGCGATGCTGGCGGCGAAATCGCCTTTAAAGTTGCCTTCTAAGTTCTGGTTGCAGTCGACACCAAAAGTCCGGCCGTGCCCCGGCTTTGTGCTATTCGCCGGCCAGGCAGAAAAAAAAACAAAATCTAGCAGTCATTCAAACCTTCCGCTCCGAACGCGCATCATGAGAGACATGGAAGCAACCGTTGCCGAGGCCGTGCAGGCCGCCAGTACCGACGCCGACAGGGTGCAAGCCGCCAGGCGCGGGGATCAGCAGGCCTTTTCGGCTCTTTACCGGGCGCATGCCGGTCGACTGATGACGGTGCTCTGGCGCCTGGCCGGCGGCGACCGGGGCCTGGCCGAGGACTGGCTGCAGGATGCATTCGTACAGGCCTGGAACAAGCTCGACCAGTTGCGCGATCCGGCGGCCTTCGGTGGCTGGCTCAAGCGTCTGGCGATCAATATCGCGCTGGGCGAGAAGCGACGCGGGCGATTGATCAGCGTCGATGTCGAAATCGACGCCAGCGCACCCGAGCCGCCCTGGCCGGCCGCGGACCTTGACCTGGAGCGGGCGATCGCCCGGTTGCCGGAACGTTCGCGCCAGGTGCTGGTGCTGTTTCACCTGTCCGACCTCGGGCACGCGGAAATTGCCGAGATGATGGGCATCGAGCCCGGAACATCGAAAGCGCAGCTGCACCGGGCCCGCAACCTCTTGAAGGAGATGCTGGCATGACACCCGATGATTCCCGAACCGAGAATTCTCCAATGGACGACAGGCAATTGGACCGCAGGCTGGATGCGTTGACCCGCACAGCCGAAGCCCCGCCCGGCAACTGGGCGGCGATCGAGCGCCGGATTGGCAAGCGTCGCCGGTCATGGGCGCTGCCGGCCGGATTCGCCGCAGCAGCGGTGCTGAGCGGCGTGGCGCTGGTCGTCTCGCAGATAGGGCCCGCGCCGCCGCCCGTTGGTGGACTTGCCGAAACGATGCATGCGGAGGTGCAGGCGATGCGCGTGGCGGCGCCGGAGGCCCCGGCGGCATCGAGCACCGATTCGCCGGCGACGCTCATGGCGGCCTGGCAGGACAACCAGCAGGCCATCGCGCAGCTGGAGCAGGCCCTGGAGCAGGACCCGGGCAACAGGATGTTGCTGGAATTCCTGACCGAGGCGCGGATGCGCCAGGCGCGACTGGTCAGGTCGATCGATCGCAACGACGGCCACAACCAAACCCTCAACAACGAACGGAGCATGAACCTGTGAAAACACTTTTCAAGACAACCGAGATGGCAAAGACAATTCTGATCGGGGGCCTTTTCGTCGCAACCGTTGCAGCGGCTGCGGAGTCGGTCGACGAGTCGCGATCCGCATCACCCGACGGGCGCATCCAGTTCAGCGGCGTCACCGGTGATTTCGAGATCATCGGCCACGATGCCGAAGAATGGCTTCTGTCCGGAACGCTGGGCGACGACGTCAAGGAACTCGTGATCGAAGGCGGTCCCGACGACTGGAAAATCCGCCTTGAAATGAAAAAGAACAGGTCCGGCTGGAATCTGAAAAAGACCTCGAGCGATCTCAAGCTGCTGGTCCCCCGGGGTAGCGAACTGGATGTTCAGACCGTCAGCGGCGATCTGTGGCTGCGCGAACTCGAGGGCCGGTCGGTGGAAGCAAAATCAGTCAGCGGCGACCTGGAATTGGTCAACGTCACACCCCTGCGCCTGACTGCAAGCACCGTCAGCGGCGATCTCAGCGCAAAGGGAAGCGCATCCGAAGTCAATCGGATGAAGTCGGTCAGCGGCGACGTCGAAACCTCGGGCGCAAGCGGTCGGGTCGAACTGGAATCGGTCAGCGGCGACGTCAGCGTCGAAGGCAGCGCGGTTTCCGAGTTGTCGATCGAATCGGTATCCGGCGACGTCGTGGCACGGATTCGACCGACTGACCGTGCGCGGCTCGATGTCAGCAGCCACAGCGGTGACGTCGAGCTTTACCTGCCGCCAGGTACCGGCCTGCGGGTCGAGGCCGAGACCTTTTCCGGCAGCATTTCCAGTGCATTCGGCGGTGATGTCCAGGCGGGGCGCGGCCCGGGCGAAAGCCTGTCGATGGAGGCGGGGTCGGCCGGCGTCGCGATCGAGGCAGCGACATTCAGCGGCAATCTTCGGATCGGCCAACTGGACTGATCCGTCTTTCCCCAAGCAAGCCGGGCAAGATCGGTGCGGGCCTCCAGGGCCCGCGCTTCAGTTCACCGGGGCCGGAACCGGCAGCAAGATGCTGTGCGCGGGTCTCCGCAGCGGATTTGGGACCGCTTCAGGCGGGCGAGCGTGATCAGGCCGTCTCATCCGCGTGGCCCACTACCGCTGGCGCCTGCGGTAGTCGCTGCGCCCCCAATAGAGAATCATGCCGAGGCCGAACAGCATCCCGCCCAGGTGGGCGAAATGCGCGACGCCGGCCATGGTGCCGGTGACACCGAAGAACAGCGTCAACAGCCCGTAGCCGATGACGAAATACTTGGCCCGGATCGGCACCGGCGGAATCAGCAGCAGGATGCGCTGGTTCGGATACATCATGCCGAAGGCCAGCAACAGCCCGAATACGCCGCCCGACGCGCCGATTGTCGGATAAACGCCGCCGGTGGCCGCGGCCGTGGCCAGCTGCACGATGCCGGCCCCGACGATACAGACGACGTAGTAGATGACGAAGCGGCGCGAGCCCCAGGCCTGCTCGATCGGAAGACCGAACATGTACAGCGCGAACATGTTGAAGAACAAGTGACCGATACCGCCGTGCATCAGCCCGTAGGTGAGCAGTTGCCACGGGCCGAACCCGGTGTTGAGCACGCCGATGCGGGAGAAATTGATCTGATCGGGCGTGCCCAGCGGCCACAGCGCCAGCAGCCGCATCGATTCGACCTGGTTCATCGACTGGAGCAGATAGGCCACGACGGTGATGCCGAGTATCACCATCGCCGAGGGCGGGTTGGTGACGGGGCGCAGCCCGTTCACGGGGCCACCTCGTCGAGCAGGCGCTCCAGCGCCTCGCGGCTCTCCAGAAGGGGCTCGTCGGCGATTCGGGCGCGCAGCGCGACGATGTCCTCGGTCGCCGGCACACGTGCCCAATCGGCCCATTGCCGATCGATGTAGTCGAGTATGAGCTTGATTTCCGTGTCGTTGAGCTGGCGCATATTCGGCATGTAGCCGCGGTAGGTGCGTCCGGCAACCTCGATTTCGCCGCGCAGGCCCAGCAGCACGATCAGCGATACCGCTTCGGGTCCGAGCTCCAGCCATTCCGAACCCGCCAGCGGCGGAAAGGTCGGCGGCCGGCCGGAGCCGTCGCGGGCATGGCAGGCCGAGCAATATTGAGCGTACTGCGCTTCGCCCGGCTGCAGCGGCTCCTCCGGTTCGCCGGAACATCCGACAAGGAGCAATCCGGCTGCGACCAGCGCGACGGCGCGTCTACAATAGCGGTCAGTGGTTGTCTTTTTCTTCATCTGGGCTCGAGAGGTTGTTGGTCTGTGTCAGTTGAGCGCGTAACAGTCTACGCCGCATCCAGCCAGGCGCTGGCGCCTGAATACTTCGATGTCGCCGCGCGCCTGGGCCGTGCGCTTGCCGTCGCCGGCATGCCGATCGTATACGGCGGCGGCAGCACCGGTTTGATGGGCGCGCTGGCCGACGCTGCCGGCGAGGCCGCAGGCGAAGTCCACGGCGTCATCCCCAAGTTTCTCATGGACATGGAGAAGGGACATCAAGGCCTGACCTCTCTCGAGGTCGTTCCGGACATGCGCGTCCGCAAGCACATGATGCTGGCCGACAGCCGGGCGGTGGTGACATTGCCGGGCGGCTGCGGGACGTTCGAGGAAGTGTTCGAGGCGATGACGCTCAAGCGCCTCGGCCAGTATTTCGGTCCGATCATCCTGGTCAACAGTAACGGCTACTACGATCTGTTGCTGGACTTCCTGCGCCACAGCGTGCGCGAGCGATTCATGAACCAGGCGCATCTGGATCTCTGGCACACGGTCGAGCACCCCGAAGATGTCCCCGAGGCGATAGAACAAGCCGAACCGTGGAGCGCAGATGCGCTTCGGTTTGCCGGCGTCGAGGCCGAGCGATGAAATCTCCGTATATTCACAAGGCAACTTTCGGCGACGGTACCGGCTGGCTGATCAGCGGCGGAGAACTGATGTCGCGCGGCGGAAGCGCGCTGCTGCGCGTGGTCCTGGTGCTGCTGGCGATTTCGCTGGTGCAGGTCGTGCCGCTCATCGGCACGTTGGCCCTGATGCTGATTTCGCCGGCGCTGACCGCCGGCATGCTCAACGTGTTCAGGGCGATTCAGCAGCGCGAGACGCCGGGCGTGGAAACGGTCCTGGCCGGCCTGACCGATGGCCGACGGCGCGGCGCGTTGTTGATGCTCGGCGCATTCTTCATCATTGGTCTGCTTGCCGCACTCGGCGCGCTGAGCGCCTGGCTGGCGCCGCAGATGGACATGCAGGCGCTGACCGAATTGCTCAATGATCCGGAAGCGATGAACGACAACCCCGAACAACTGCTGGCGCTGTTCCAGGGGGTCAACGTATTCGGCGGTCTTGCGCTTGCGACGGTTGTCCTGGGGCTGGTCCTCGGCGGGCTGTATTTCGCGGTGCCGCTGGTGTTCTTCTGGAACTGGCCGGTACTCACGGCACTGCTCTGGAGCCTGCGCGCGCTGGCGATCAACTGGCTCGCTTTTCTCGGGTTCGGCCTGGTCCTCGTCGGCGTTTTCCTGCTGGCGGGGATCACCTTCGCAATCATTTCCGGCATCCTCAGCCTGGCGCTGGGCAACGCCGGGGTCTTCATTGTCCAGCTGCTCTCGATGGCCTTGTCGCTGTTTCTCCAGTTGCTGGTCGCCGCGGCGCAGTGGCGTTCTTTCGTTCAGGTCTTCCCTGCCGGAAACGACGGCGATGCCGGCCCCGACACCGATGCCCTGGAGTCTTGAGACGCCCTCCTGGACTTGTGGGGATGAAGGGAGAGGCATAAATTCAAGACAGCTCTCGCGAAGGCGCAAAGCCGCTAAGTAAAAGCAGGTCAATAGCAGACGGCCTGGCATTTGCGGAGCCTTCAATCCCATAATGGGCCCGGCTGCCTCGCAGCGAACTCAACGGTTCTTTTCGCCGTTCTTCGCACCTTGGCGAGAGCTGTCTTCAAGCTTTTGATGTTCGCGTTCGACTCGGCGGCCATCACTTACCGCGCGGCAATTTGCACGCGTCCAGCAGGCGGGCGCGGCTGTGTGCGGCCAGGACCAGCGCGACCTCGGCGCAGGAAATGGCATCGTCCAGCGCGTTGTGCGCCGAACGCGCATCGAGTCCGAAGGCTTCGCGCACGGCGTCCAGCCGGGTCGATGCGCCTGCGTCGTCATGATCGCGGTCGGCCTGGCGCCGCCTGAACCAGGCCAGCGTGTCGATCCACGGAATCCGCCAGCCGGTGCCGAATTCGCGTCTCAGCGCGCGGTCCAGAAAGGCCGTATCCAGCGGCGCATGATGGAATACGGCGATTCGGCCCGCCACGGCCTGCATCAGGCGATCAAGCGCCTGTGAGGGCTCGAGGCCGTCGACGCGGTCGCAGTCGCGGATGCCGTGGATAGTGGCCGAATGGCCGACCGAATGTGAAGGGTCCGGTTTCAGACCGACTTCCGAGGCGCCCGCCAGGTCTATGGCGCCGTTGTCGACCGGTACCCACCCGATACTGACAATGGCATCTGCGGCCGGATTCAGGCCGGTCATCTCCAGATCGACGGCCAGCAGCGGCGCGGCGTTGACGCGCAGCAGCGCGTCGGGTAGCCCGCCTCCGCGGTCGGCGGCGCGTAGCGAGTGGTCCAGCGCGCGCCATCGCCAGCGCTTGAGGAAGTGTAAACCCACCTTATCCAGTCCCCGTTAGTCGCGAGACGCAGTAGAACGGATGGTGGATAAGGTGGGTCAAAGAAGATAGCGCAGGGCCAGCGCCTTCTGCGCCTCGCTGACGATCCCGAACGCCGAGCGGAGATAACGCCGGTGCAGTCCGGAGAGCTCGTCCGGATCGACCAGGTGATCGGGCGCCCGACCGGCCTCCAGCTGGCGTGCCTGGTGCTTGAGCCGGATGTCGGCGATGAATTTCAGTGCATGGATCAGGTCGTCGGCGTCGCTGGTGGTGATCAGTCCGGCGTCGGCCGCCGCCTGGATACGTTCCTCGGTATGAATCACGTCCAGCGCGCCCTCCAGCGCGCGTACTCGCGCCATATCGACTATAGGAATCACGCCGCGCCGCTTCAGATTGAGCCCTCTGGATTGCTTGCCGCCGTGTTCCTGGACGAACTGGCGGAACAGGCCTACCGGCGGCCTGTGTCCCAATGATTCGGCGGCCAGGAAGCGGCGGAAGATCTCGCTGTCACGCGCCTGCGCCAGCACTTCGTGATGAAGCCGCTCGGCCAGTTCTTTGCTGCCGGCCACGGCGCGCATGTCGAAAAATATCGACGACTGCATGACCGACTTCGGCGCCGGCTCCCGGATCCAGCCGTCGAACCGCCGCCGCCATTGCTGAAAATCCATTCGCCACTCGCCCTTGGCCATCACGCCGCCGGGGCAGAAGACGTAGCCGCAGGCGTCGAGTCCGTCGCACACGCGCGTGGCCAGGGCCTCGAAGTAATCGGCGGCCGCCGCGTCGGGCGCTTCGGCCAGCAGCAGGCCGTTGTCCTGGTCGCTGATCAGCCCCTGTTCCAGTCGTGCCTGGGAGCCGAAGGCGAGCCATGCGTATTCCAGCGGCGGCGCGCCCAGCGCTTCTTCGGCAAGCGCGAGCAGCCGGCGCGTGCAGGCGTCGGTAATGCGGCCTGCGATTCGACCCACTTCCGCCGCCCCGGCACCCGCGCTGGCCAGTCCGGCGAGCATTCGCGGCCCGCGCCGCGCCAGGTCGGTCACGGCCGAAGTGTCACCAGCGCGCTGAATATCCCGCACCAGGCGCAGCGGGTGGGGCGACTGCACGCGCATCAGATCGCCCGAACTGACCACCGCGGCAAGCGCGCCGCCTTCTTGCGTTACCGGCAGGTGGTGGATGCCCAGCCGCATCATCTCGACCAGTGCGGCCTCGATGCGGCCGCCAACCGAGACCGTTGCCGGATGCTGCGTCATGATCTCGCGCACCGGCGTATCCGGATTCAGGCCCTTGGCCAGCACCCGGTTGCGCAAGTCTCTATCGGTGATGATGCCGGTCAGTTCACCGTCTTCCAGTATCGGGAGGCAGCTCACGTGATGCTCGGCCATTCGCCGCGCGCATTCTGCGATGCGGGTGTCCGGTTCGGCGGTGATCGGCGGTCTCAGTTTCAGCTCGCGCAGGGTTTCACGCCGCGCATGGGTCAGGCTTTCTTCGCGCAACCGCGCACCCGGTCCGCCTTCGAAGAAAGCGGCCAGACGCGGTTCGCGTTGAATAATCCAGGTCACGTCATCCGGCGCCAGGTGCCAGATCAGGCAGTCTTCCGTGGCGCGGACGGCATAGCCGGAAATATTGCTGCCGAAGGCGATGGTATGGCCGAACAGGTCGCCTTCACCGCGCTGTTCGAGGGTTTCGCCGGAACGGTCCAGCAGTTCGACCGCGCCTTTGCGAACGATGAAAAGCCCGGCCCGGCCCGGTGGGTCGAATTCGCCCAGCGACTCTCCGGCCGTGTGGTAACTGATGCGCAGCCTGGCGGCGACCGAATCGACCGCGTCGGAACCAAGCTCGGAAAACGGCGCGACCGATTGGAGAAACCGGGAAATATCGGGTGATGGACCTTTCATGGCATCCATTCTATGGGTTCTGAAACAGAATCCGGCGGTGAATGACACCGCCGGATCCGTAGACTGCCGGTTCGACCGCCGCGGCGGCGCTCGAGACCGGGGTTGTTGCGCTTTGCCGCGCGCGGCCCGTCAGTGGGAGTGAGCACCTCCCGCGCCGCGCGGCACGCGGATATCCTCGATGAGTTCGCGGATGTGCACCGGCGGGGCGGCCGTGAACCGACTGACGGTGAACGCGACGCCGAAGTTGAGCAGCATGCCGACCACGCCGATGCCTTCGGGCGAGATGCCGAACAGCCAGTTGGCGGGAATGTTCTCAGCCAGCGGAGTGATGAATATACCCTTGAAGTAGAGGATATAACCGAAGGTGAAGATCAGCCCGGTCAGCATGCCGGCGATCGCGCCTTCGCGATTGATCCGGGTCGAGAAGATGCCCATGATGATCGCGGGGAACAGCGAGGCGGCGGCCAGGCCGAAGGCGAACGCGACCACCTGGGCGACGAAGCCGGGCGGGTTGTAGCCCAGGTAGCCGGCCACGCAGATGGCCACCGCGGCCGCGATGCGTCCCGTCAGCAGCTCGCCCCGGTCGCTCATGTTCGGTGCAAATATATTCTTGACCAGATCGTGGGATACCGCCGAAGAAATCACCAGCAGCAATCCGGCCGCTGTCGAAAGCGCGGCCGCGATCCCGCCGGCGGCGACCAGTGCGATGACCCAGTTCGGCAGGTTGGCGATCTCGGGGTTGGCCAGCACCATGATGTCGCGGTCGACCATGAGTTCGTTGCCCTCCCAGCCGTTTGCCTCGGCAGTCGGTGCGAAGTCGGGATTGCCGTCGTTGTAGTACTGGATCATTCCATCGCCGTTCTTGTCGGTGAAGTCCAGCAAGCCGGTGTTCTCCCAGGTCCGGAACCATTCGGGCCGGTCCTCGTAGGCCAGCGGCTGGCTTTCGGCGACCTCGCCCGGCCAGATCGTTTCGATAAGGTTCATGCGGGCCATCGCACCGACGGCCGGGGCGGTGGTGTAGAGCAGCGCGATGAAAAGCAGCGCCCAGCCGGCCGATTTGCGCGCATCCGAGACCTTGGGGACCGTGAAGAAGCGAACGATCACGTGCGGCAGCCCCGCCGTACCGACCATCAGCGCCAGCGTGATCGCAGCGACGTCGATCATGGCCTTGCTGCCGTCGGTATAGGCGCCGAACCCGAGATCCTGCACAATGAGGTCCAGCTTCTGCAGCAGGTACATCGACCCGCCGCCGTCCGTCACGGTAGAGCCGAGTCCGAGCTGGGGCAGCGGGTTGCCGGTCAGCTGGATCGAGATGAACACCGCCGGCACGGTGTAGGCGAAGATCAGGACGCAGTATTGCGCCACCTGGGTGTAGGTGATGCCCTTCATGCCGCCGAGGACGGCATAGATGAAGACGATGCCCATGCCGACCAGCAGGCCGGTGAGGATATCCACTTCGAGGAATCTCGAGAACACGATGCCGACGCCGCGCATCTGTCCGGCCACGTAGGTGAACGAAATGAAGATCAGGCAGATTACCGCCACCACGCGCGCGGTCTTCGAATAATAGCGGTCGGCGATGAACGAAGGCACCGTGAACTTGCCGTACTTGCGCAGGTAGGGCGCGAGCAGCAATGCCAGCAGCACGTATCCGCCGGTCCATCCCATCAGGTACACCGAGCCGTCGTAGCCGAGGAAGGCGATCAGGCCCGCCATCGAGATGAAGGAAGCGGCCGACATCCAGTCGGCGGCCGTGGCCATGCCGTTGGCGATCGGATGCACGCCCTTGCCGGCCACGTAGAAGTCGCCGGTGGTATGGGCGCGCGACCATATCGCGATGCCGATGTAGACGACGAAGGTAAAGCCGACCACGATGTAGGTCAGTATTTGAAGATTGTCCATGCGGTGCGCTCCTTATTCTTCGTGCACGTCGTGTTCGCGATCGAGCTTGTTCATGCGCCAGGCATAGAAGAAGATCAGGATCAGAAACGTATAGATGGAACCCTGCTGGGCGAACCAGAAGCCGAGCGGGTAGCCGAACAACTGGAAGTTGTCCAGGGGTTCGGCAAGGACGATGCCGAAGCCGAAGGAAACGACGAACCAGACGATGAGACAGCCCGCCATGATTCTCTTGTTGGCGTTCCAGTAGGCGTCACGGCGATCCTGGTGTTGCGATTGCTGCGACGATTGCTGCGACGATTGTTGCGACATCTCTCTACCCTCCGGCATTTGTGCTGTTGTGCAGCGAAGATAGCAGCGGGGGTTCGCAAATGCGCTTCGACTTTAGTCGACAGTCGGGCAATGCAGTGCCAGTTGTTCCGCTTTCGACCGGCGTTTACGCACTCCCGGTCGGCGTGTTCACGGCCGGTGGCGGTGCGGAAAGGGCGACTGCTATGATTGAGCACTCGCCATTGCCCACGGTGTAGCCGTCGATGTTCTCGCCGCAACTGATCGCGCTGATTGCGCTGGCCTACGTCGGCCTGTTGTTCGGATTGGCGTGGTTTGGCGACCGGCTGCCGGCGCATCGCCTCGGTGGACGGGCGCGGGCGGTCATCTACAGCCTTTCGCTGGCGGTGTATTGCACTTCGTGGACGTTCTTCGGCGCCGTGGGGAGCGCGGCGTCGGACGGCTGGCTGTTTGCGACCATCTACATCGGGCCCATCCTGGTGCTGGTGTTTGGGCACGACCTGATGCATCGCATCCTGAAGCTCAGCCGGGAACAGCGATTGACCTCGATCGCCGACTTTATCGCCCACCGATTCGGCAAGTCGCGACCGCTGGCAGTGCTGGTCACGCTGGCCGCGGTGCTCGGTTCCATTCCGTACATTGCTCTGCAGCTCAAGGCCGTGACCAACGGTGTTGTCGTCATTGCCGATGATTCGACAACGCTTTCGGAGTCATCGCTGGCGCTGGTGCTTGCGCTTGCGCTGGGCGTATTCGCGATCCTGTTCGGCGCCCGACGGCTGGAGGCCAGCGAGCACCACCGCGGCATGGTGATGGCGGTGGCGTTCGAGTCGGTGATCAAGCTCGTTGCTTTCGCGGTAGTCGGATTATGGGCCTTGTTCGCACTGCTGGACGGACCGGCCGGCCTTGCACGGACGGTTTCCGACAGCGACGAGTACCGGCTCTTGTTCATGCCCGACGGGCTGCCCGACGGCTTCTGGATACAGACGCTGCTGGCCGGCGCGGCCATCCTGTGTCTTCCGCGGCAGTTCCAGGTGACCTTCGTCGAAAACGAACGCGCCGACGATCTGAATACCGCGCGCTGGCTTTTTCCGCTGTATCTGCTTCTGTTCACGCTGCTGGTGGTGCCGATTACCGTCGCCGGCCTCGAGCGCTTCGCCGGTCAGGCGGTCAACGCAGACATGTTCATGCTCAGTCTGCCGATGAGCAGCGGTCGCGCGGATCTTGCACTGCTGTCCTTCATCGGTGGGTTCTCGGCGGCCACCGGCATGGTGATCGTCGCCACCGTTGCGCTGGCCACCATGGTGAGCAACGACCTGATCGCGCCGCTTCTGATGCAATTCAAGCTGCATCGGGGCCGGGATTTCGGACGCTGGCTGTTGCAGAGCCGGCGCATCACCATTGTCGCGCTCGCCGTCATCAGCTGGTTTTACTACCTGGCACTGCCATCTTCCGATGCGCTTGCCGCGATCGGGTTGATGGCGTTTGCGGCCGTCATCCAGTTCGCGCCCGCGCTCGTGCTCGGGGTTTACTGGGCACGGGCCAGTCGCGAAGGGGCCATGGCCGGGTTGATTCTTGGTCTGGGCAGCTGGTTGCTGCTGATCTTCATTCCGTCGATCTTGTCGGGCTGGCCGGCCTGGGCGCAGCCCGGTCTCAATACCGCTGTGCTGGTAGGGCTGTCGTTGAACGTCGTCGCACTGATCGCAATTTCGTTATGGGTGCGGCGGCGACGGCCCACGTTGCCGATGCTGCTAGGCCGGCGTGATTCGCTGCGGCCGGTGACCGTGGGTGAACTGCGGCGCCTGGCGATGAGCTTCATCGGCCGGGAACGTGTCGATCTCGCTTTTGCGAACGCACTGGATCACGGTCCCGAGGCCGGATTCGGCGAGCTCGAACGGGTACCGGCCAACGCCGAGCTTGTCGGTTTTACCGAGCGCCTGCTGTCCGGATGCATCGGGTCGGCATCGGCCCGCAGCGTCCTGACCGCCGGTCTGCGCCGAAGCGGCATGAATACGGAGGAGGCGCTTGCGTTGTTGGAGCAGACGTCCAGCGCAATTCAGTTCAACCGGGACCTGCTCGAGGCCACGCTGGATCACATCAGCCAAGGTGTGAGCGTGGTGGATGCCGATCTTCGACTTGTCAGCTGGAACCGTGCCTACGTCGAACTCCTGGCATACCCGGCAGACATGGTCTATCTCGGACGCCCGGTGGAGGAACTGATCCGGTTCAACCTGGAGCGGAGGCACGGCGGCGGCAGCGGGGAGGTCGAGGCGGCGATCGACCGAAGAATGCACCACATGCGCCGCGGCACTTCCTACGTTTTCGAGCGCCGCCATGAAGACGGCCGCGTGATCGAGATTCGCGGCAACCCGATGCCGCGCGGGGGGTACGTCACGACCTACACCGACATCACCGGCTTCAAGCAGAACGAAGTCGAACTGAAAAGCGCTTACGCCACGATGGAGCAGCAGGTCACTCGCCGAACGCGCGAACTTCGCGCCACCATGCAGGCGCTGGAAGTCGCCAAGCACGACGCCGAGCAGGCGAATCGGAGCAAGACCAAGTTTCTCGCTGCCGCGAGCCACGATCTGCTGCAGCCGCTGAATGCCGCTCGCCTGTTTTCGGCCAATCTGAGTCAGCGCGTCGGGCACCTGGATTCAGACGAAGCGCGGCTGGTGCGTCGGGTCGATCACAGCCTGGGCGTGGCCGAAGAACTGCTTTCGGCGCTGCTGGATATCAGCCGGCTCGATCAGGGTGCGCTGCAGCCGAAATGGAGCACGGTTTCGGCCGCGCAGCTGTTGGACAAGATCGAGCGACAGTTTTCGGCGCTCGCCGAGCGCCGCGGCCTCAGGCTACGGGTGCGACCGAGCGCGCACTGGATACACGTCGACCCCAAACTGCTGCAGCGCATTCTGTTCAATCTGGTCAACAACGCGCTGAGATACACGCGCCGCGGCGGCGTCCTCGTAGGGTGCCGACCACGGGCGGAGTCGCTGCGCATCGAGGTCTGGGACACGGGTCCGGGTATCGACACCTCGGAACAGGAGCGCATTTTCGAAGAATTCGAGCGGCTCGGCGGCGAGGGCGATGCTTCGGAGTTCGACCAGGGGCTGGGTCTCGGCCTTTCCATCTGCCGCCGGATCTGCCGTATGCTCGACGTGCCGTTGGAATTGCATTCCCGTCCCGGCCGCGGCAGCGTCTTTGCCGTGTCGATTCCCTTCGCGGAAGCCGCAACGGGGCAGTCGTCGGGCGATATTTCAGCTTCTTCGACACGCGCGCTGGCCAGCTTCGAGGGGCTTCAGATCCTTTGTATCGACGACGACCGCGAGATTCTGGACGGCATGCGCATGCTGCTGGAGCGCTGGGGTTGCCGGGTCCGCGTTGCGACCAACCGGGTAGAGGCCGTCGACTGTGCGCATGCCGATATCGACCTGATCATCGCCGATTATCACCTGGCCGGTGGCGACGACGGGTTGTCGGTCAGCGCCGAAGTTCGACGTATGGCGGATCGTGATTGCCCCGTTGTGGTGTTGACTGCGGATCGGGAGGATGAGCTGGGCGAGCAGCTCGAGGTGCTCGGCTACCAGCGCCTGTTCAAACCGGTCAAGCCCGCCGCTTTGCGCGCATTGATGCGGCATGCGGTCGGCGGTGCGCGAGACTGAACGGGGGCGACGCTCAACACCGTCGAGCAAAGCGCCAGACAACACGGCATGCCGCTGTCGATCATGCTGCTCCGTCCCGATCATTTTCAAACGCGCCAATGCCGAATTGGACCATCAGTTAGGGGCCAGCGTGCTGTTCGAGATCGCCTATCGGGTCGGCAAGGTCACTCGGGCCACGCGGCAGGAATCGTATCCGAGGCGATGTATCCGTCCTGATTGCCGGCATGGGTGACCCGGCATCGGCGGACGCGGACTACCGGGTTTCATATATTTTCGAGTCCGCAAAGGTGATCTTTGGCGATATAGTCGAAGCCTGATCGACTCGACTTGCCGGACTGGCGAAAAGGAACCCCGATGTGTTCAATCCTCGGCATTCTCGATATCCGTGACAAGCCGGCCTCGCTAAGGGCCGACGTGCTATCTCGATCGCGCCGCCAGCGCCACCGCGGCCCGGACTGGAGCGGGGTGCACGAGGACGACCGGGTGATCCTGGCCCACGAGCGCCTGGCGATCGTCGATCCGGAAAGCGGCGCACAGCCGCTGTACGGTCATGATGACCGGGTCGTGCTCGCGGTCAACGGCGAAATCTATAACCACGCCGAGCTCGAGCGCGTGCATTCGCCGAGCTACCCGCTGCGCACCGGCTCCGACTGCGAAGTCATTCTCGCTCTTTACGAACAGATGCAACCGGGTGCGCTGGCGCGCGCGCTCAACGGCATCTTCGCTTTCGTGCTGTGGGATGCGTCGTGGGATAACGCCGATCATGGCAATCGCGGACGCTATCTGATCGCGCGCGATCCGATCGGCGTGATGCCGCTGTACTGGGGGCGCGATTCGGCCTGTCGGCGCGTGGTGTCTTCGGAGCTCAAGGCGATGCATGATCTGTGCGACGAGTTCGAAATCTTTCCGCCGGGTCATATTTACGACTCGGAAGAAGATCTGCTGCTGCGCTACTACGACCCGCCCTGGCGCCACGAAGTGCCGTCGGCCGGCAGGATGGAGACAATTACCGACGAGGACGAGGCCGTGCAGGCCCTGGCCGATGGTCTGGAGGCAGCCGTTACCCGCCAGCTGATGTGCGACGTACCGTACGGCGCGCTGCTTTCGGGCGGGCTGGATTCGTCGGTGATCGCGGCGCTGGCCGCGCGCCATGCGGCGCGCCGCGTCGAGGCCGGCGAGACCGAGCCGGCATGGTTTCCGCGCCTGCATACGTTCTCGGTGGGCCTGGAAGGCAGCCCGGACCTGGCCGCCGCGAAAGTCGTCGCCGATCACATCGGCTCGGTACACCATTCGTTCATCTACACCCTCCAGGAAGGGCTGGACGCGCTGGAAGACGTGGTACGCCACCTCGAGACCTTCGATGTGACGACCATCCGCGCGGCCACGCCGATGTTCCTGATGGCGCGGCGAATCAAGGCCATGGGCATCAAGATGGTGCTGTCGGGCGAGGGCGCTGACGAGATGTTCGGCGGATATCTTTATTTCCACAAGGCGCCCAATCGGGAAGAGTTCCATTACGAGACGGTGCGCAAGCTCGCCGCACTGCACCAGTTCGACTGCCTGCGCGCCAACAAGGCCACCGCGGCCTGGGGCGTGGAGGGGCGCGTACCGTTCCTGGATACCGAGATGCTCGACATTGCCATGCGCATCGACCCGAAGCTCAAGATGACCGGGCCAGAGCGGATGGAAAAATACCTGCTGCGCCGCGCGTTCGCCCACCTGCTGCCCGAAGAGATCGCCTGGCGACAGAAGGAACAGTTCTCCGACGGCGTCGGCTACGGCTGGATCGACGCCCTGCACGACTTCGCCGACGGCCGGGTCACCGACGCCGAACTGGCCGATGCCGAAAACCGCTTTGCCGTCTACCCGCCGGCGACCAAGGAGGCGTATCTGTACCGGATGCTCTTCGAAGAGCACTATCCGGAAGCATCGGCCATTGCCACGGTGCCGGGCGGCAAGTCGATCGCCTGCAGCTCGCCGGCCGCACTCGCCTGGGACCCGGCATTTGCCAACCGCGCCGACCCTTCAGGGCGGTCGGTGGCCGGCGTTCACCGCCAGGCGACGTAACCGGGAAAAGTCAAACCAGTTCTCGCGAAGGCGCAGAAAAGATCTGGGACAAAAGGTCAAGGCGGCCCTGGCCGCGCGATGGACCTTCGAATCAGGTCGCCCCGGACTTGATCCGGGGCCCAGCGGCTTTTGAATTCGTATAGACGCTTGATCCAGTCTGGTCCCTTGGGGTGTCCAGATGTTTCTACGGGTGTGGGAGCTTGCCCTGCAAGCGATTCGAGATCTGGGCCGCAGCCATCGCCGGCGAGGCCGGCTCCCACCCCCGTAGCAGGCGCCGAACCGGTTTCAGATTCGAAAGTCGGCGCCGTAACCCTCTACGGATGTAGGAGCTTGCCCTGCAAGCGATTGGACGTCAGTTCGGTTGGAGAAGTACCTTCCCGGTCAGGAATCGCCTTCGAGCTCCCTCGCGTATTCTTCCATTGCATCGGCCGTCGGATCGTCCGGATTGGAGCAGTCGATGTCGTGTTGCGCCGCCAGGCGCGCCCAGGCCTCGATCTCGCCGTGTTTTCCGAGCATTTCCATGAAATTCCGGGCGTCGGATTCGTCGATATTCTCGAGATCATCCGTCAGCGCCGTTGCGCGGCAACTGTTCACTGCGCGCTCAAAGACCTTGCGTTGCTCCAGCAAAGCGACCGTCGCCTGATCGCCGCGCGCCTCCGCACGTGATGACGCCAGGCTGTATCCCATCAGCTGGCCGATCAACGTCTGCGAATCCGAGATCATCCGGTCTGCAATCCGGCCGCAGGCCTTATCGAGTTCGCCGCCAGGCGTGATTTCCTCCTGGCAGGCCTTGATAACTGGTCCATAGGCTGGAATCCCGTAGGCCATGCTGATACTGAAAGCGGCGGTCAGTTTTAGATCTGGCCGGGTCAACACGGCGGCACCGGGACCTTCGTCGAGCGCCTCGAACCACACGGCCGTCAGTTGGCTGGCGTAGTTCCGGGTGTTTTCGGCTTCGATGATCAATCGCTCGCTCGTCCCGGCTTCTGCATCTGGAACCAGCGTCAGGCGGCTGAGCAGGTTCGCGCCGTCGTGCCGCACGATCGTATCGTCCAGCCCGGCGTCGATGCAGAACGTCTCGATATCGGCGGTCGCGCACGCGGTCGCGAGCCAGGCCAGCGCCGCGCCGTCGGTGGTAGTGCGCACGGCCTTTTCGAACCGGTCAAGCAGTTCGGCCGGTTCCAGTGCCGGCAGATCTTCGTTTCGGGCTTCGGCCCTGTCGAGTGCGTCGAGCGCGGACTGGCGGATCGAGTCGTATTCCTGGAGATGCTCATCGGTTGTCGCGCGCTCCACCATCGCCGCCTGCGCCTCGAGCATTCCGCTTTGGCTGACGCTGTACAGCAGGCCCGCGGCGCGCTTGCGCGGGTCGTTGTGCTCGAGCAGCCATCGGGCGGTTCGCGACTGCGCCTGGTCGAACTGGCGGCCCTGTTCTTCGGCCGCGGCGAGATCCGGGTCCGGGTTCGCCGTCGCGTGGTTTGCGTCGTCGGCAAACGCCGGCCCCCCGCTCGACGCAAGAAAAGTAACAAGCACGAATGAATACAGCTTTTGCATGATCAAGTCCCCGTAACCGTCAACAGGGCCAGATTAAGCGCGCGACCGGAGGCGGTCAAGCCGGCTCGATGCTGCACTCCAGCTTGTTCAGCCGCCCGTCGGCCAGCGCGTAGATCATGCCGTGGAGTTCCACTTTCCGCCCTTCGCCCCAGGCGGTGCGCAGGATGGGCGTTTCGGCGATGCGCGCCACGCTCTGCACCACGTTGAGTTCGGCCAGCCGGTCGCGGCGGGCTTCATCGTCCAATTCGTCGAGTTCAGCGGCGTGGGTGTGATTCAGGCTGCGGATCGGCTCTATCCAGTGGTCGATCAGTCCATGCGACCGATCCTCGCAGGCCGCGTGCACGCCGCCGCAGCCGTAGTGGCCGCAAACGATGATCTTGCGAATGCTTAAGGACTCGATCGCGAACTGCAGCGCGCTGAGCAGGTTGAGATCGGCCGAGTGCACAACGTTGGCTACGTTGCGATGAACGAAGACCTCGCCCGGCTCCAGACCTGCAATCACATTGGCCGGCACCCGCGCGTCGGCGCAGCCGATCCAGAAGTAGTCCGGCTTCTGCAGCTTGGCCAGATGCGAAAAATAATCCGGGGACTGCGACCGGATGCCCTCGGCCCATTCGCGGTTTCGGCGGATCAGTTCTTCGGGCATGGCGTGCGCCGGCGACTTGAAAGTAACGCGATTGTAGCCGCACGCCGGGCGAACATCATCCGGCGCGAAGCGCTTCGAGTTCTTCTTCGGCCTCCAGCCATTCGCCTTCCAGCGATTCCAGTTTCTGCTTGATCGTGCCGCTTTCGGCCAGCAGCCGCTTGAGTTCGTCTGCCTTGTCGGGCTGGTAGAGGTCGGCGTCGGCGAGCTGTTTCTGGAGTCGGTCGTGCTCGGCCTCGAGCTGTTCGATCCGGACGGTGAGCTTCTTGACCTTGTTCGCCAGCGGCTTGACGCGCTCGCGTGCGGCCGCCTTGCGTTGGCGCTCGGCCTTGCGGTTGCCGCTGGCCGTGCCCTTGCCGCCGCCGGTATCGGGCTGGCTGACCAGCTTGCGGTAGGCCTCCAGTCCACCGTCGAAAGGCCGCACGCCGCCGTCGGCGACCAGCCAGTATTCGTCGACGGTCGAGGCCAGCAGGTGGCGGTCGTGGGAGACGGTCACGACCGCGCCCTCGAAACCCTGCAGCGCGACGGTCAGCGCGTGGCGCATTTCCAGGTCCAGGTGGTTTGTGGGTTCGTCGAGCAGCAGCAGGTTGGGCGCCTTCCAGATGATCAGCGCCAGCACCAGCCGCGCGCGCTCGCCGCCCGAAAGCCGGGTGCACGGGTCGGTCGCAAGGTCGCCGGAGAACGCAAATCCCCCCAGGAAATCTCGAAGTTTCTGCTCCGGCGTATCCTCGGCGATCCGCGACAGGTTGACCAGCGGGCTGACCTGGCGGTCGATCTGTTCCATCTGGTGCTGGGCGAAATAGCCGATCTTCAGGTTGCGCGATTGTTCCAGCGTGCCGGCCTGGGGTTCCAATTCGCCGGCCAGCGCCTTGACCAGGGTGGATTTACCTGCGCCGTTGACGCCCAGCAGGCCGATCCGGTCGCCGGCGGCCAGGTTCAGCGATATCCCTTCCAGCACCCGGACCTTGCCGTATCCCAGTTGCACGTCGCGCAGCGCCATCAGCGGGTCGGCGGCCCGCCCGGGTTCGGGAAACTCGAAATCGAACGGGCTGTCGGCGTGGGCCGGCGCAATCTTCTCCATCCGCTCCAGCGCCTTCAGGCGGGCCTGGGCCTGCTTGGCCTTGGACGCCTTGTACCTGAAACGGTCAACGAAGGCCTGCATGTGCGCGACCTTTTTCTGCTGTTTCTCGAACTGCGCCTGCTGCAGTGCCATGCGTTCGGCGCGCTGGCGTTCGAAATCGCTGTAGCCGCCGGCGTAGCGGTTGAGCTGTTTGTGCTCGACATGCACGATCCCGTCGACGACGTTGTCGAGAAAATCCCGGTCGTGCGAAATCAGCACCAGCGTGCCGGCGTAGCGCTTGAGCCATTCCTCCAGCCAGATGATGGTCTCGAGATCCAGGTGGTTGGTCGGCTCGTCGAGCATCAGCAGATCGGACGGACACATCAGCGCCCGCGCCAGGCTCAGACGAATACGCCAGCCGCCCGAGAACTCGCCGACGGCCTTTTCATGCTCGCCCGCCGCGAATCCGAGACCATTGAGCAAGGCGCCGGCGCGCGCCGGCGCGTCGAAGCCGCGGGCGTCGTCGAACTGCTGGTGGGCGTGCGCGATGCGCTCGCCGTCGCCCGAGGCATCTGCATCGGCCACGGCTTTTTCAGTTCGGCGCAATGCGCGATCACCGTCGAGCACGAATTCGATGGCCGGGCGATCCAGCTCGCTGATCTGCTGGGCCATGTGCGCTACGGTCCAGTCGTCGGGAATCCGGACCTCGCCGGTATCGGGCTCCAGTTCGCCCAAAAGCATCGCGAACAGGCTGGACTTGCCGCAGCCGTTGGGGCCGACCAGGCCAATCTTCTGCCCGGGATGCACGGTGAGGCTTGCATCCTCGAGCAAGTCCTCGACGCCGCGCCGGAGTGTGATGTGTTCGAGCTGGATCATGGCCGGCGAAGATACAGCAAATCGACTTGGCCGGCGCGGGCATGGGCGTCCGGCCGGGGCGCTCGGGCCGGGGGAAGGCGGCCGCCTTTAAGCGACGGCCGCGCAACGTCGTTCAGAGCAGGGGCTCGAAGCCGTCGAGAAACAGCGTCTCGCTAGCTACGCACGCAGCCGGCGTGCTGGCCTCGGTCACCTGGACGTCGTCGAGATAAAAGCCCTCCTCTTCCGCACCCGGATCGGTCGAGAAAGACCAGCGCAGGCGGACGCTCTGGCCGGCGAATGTCGTCAGATCCGCGGTCACGAGTTCGAACGCGCCGCCGGTCGAGCCGTTGAAGGCGCCCTGGCTGGCCGGGAACCCGCAGACGTTGATCGGCGGGTTGCCGGTCTGCGAAAAATCGCCCGGGTAGCCGCCGTCGGGCGTGATCGGCGCCCAGCTGGCGCCGTTGTCGGCGCTGATCTCGAGCACCACCCCGTCCCAGTCGCTTTCGATGTCGTAGCGTGCGGCGAAACTGAGCTGCGGGCTGCCGGCCTGAAGATCGAGTTCGGGGGTCGTGATCGTGGCGCAGGTATTGGGTGAGTAATTCGCTGCTCCGTCCGGGGCCGAGCGATAGCTCAGCACGCCCGATTCTGCGTGGTTGTCGCTGATCGACCAGACTGCGTCGGTTTCCATAAGCGACAAGCCGTCGGCGCCGTCGAGAAAGGTACCGGGCTCGTTGCCGTCGCCCAGCGATACCGCCTTGACACGCAGCGAACCGCTGGATTCGTTGCCGTTGGTGGCATCGGTGCTGTCCTCAGCGCGCACGACGTAGAAATAAGTCGTATCGGCCGCGGCGGTGGAGTCGGTAAATCCGGTGCCTGCAACATCGCCGGCAAGCAGTGAACCGGCGTCGGGCGTGAAGAACGGATCGGTGCTGCGATAGACGTTGTAGCGAAGCGGAACACCGGCCGGACAGGTCGCGTTGCCCGCGGCCCAGGCGAGATCGATACCGCAAACCGGGCCCGGTGAATCGACGGCGGTCACGCTGGACTGGTCGAAGGTCGGGGTCAGATTGCATGCGGCTGCCGAGGTTGCCACGCTTGCCGGTCCGCAGTCGGAAATCGGACCCTCGCTGGCGGCGTCGTCGGCGCGCACCCGGTACGAGTATTCGAAGCCGCCGATGGTCTGCGTATCAAGGAAACCTGTGGTTCCGGTCTGGCCGATGTGGCTGAAGTCGAGTGTCTCGAACGCGCAATCGCCCTCGGCGCGGTAAACGTTGTAGCGCTCGGCGCCGCTCACAGTGTCGAAATCGACCTGGATTCCGGAAGTGCCGGCGACCAGGGCCGACACGTTGTCCGGTGCCGTAAGCGTCGGCGTGCCCGGTGCGGCGGCTGACAGCACAAGCGCGTAACCCTGCCGGTCGGACAGAAGACTGCCGTCGCCTGGAATCGATTGGCCGATCACGCTGATGTCGTAACTGCCGGCGCCTGGATTGGTCAGCAGGACCTGTTCGACGTTGTTGGCCCGGTCGAACGTGCCGCCGGTGGTCGATTCACTGGCGCTGAACACATTGCCCAGGAAGGTCGTGCCGCCCGGTGCCGTGACCTGCAGATCGAGATCGTTGACCAGCGTGACGCCGGCCCCGGGGGCGGCCGCGACATCGGTCCAGACCAGCGTGATGCGCAATTCCTCGCCGCTTGCCACGTCGATGCTGTAGTCGTGCGTGTCCCCGGTCGACAGGCCGGCCTCGTTGACCCGGTCCCAGAACCGTAGATAGCGGGCATCGCCGGCGAAAAACAGGTTGTTGTCCAGCCACACACGGCCCCAGCCGTAGTCGTTGCTGGGCACGTTGAATGCCGGCTGGGCCAGCGTGCCGTTGAGCAGGGCCGCCTTCATCAGGGCGCCGGAGGGCGGGTCGGCATCGGCGGCGGTGCGCGCGCCGGTCGGGTAGAAGCCGTCGGTGAAATACTGGCGCAGCATGGCCGTCGCTCCGGCGACCGTGGGCGTGGACATCGATGTACCGGACTTCGGCGTCAATTGACCGGGCTCGATGTTGCCGTCGTTGGTCGTGTCGCCGGCCGCCGAGCGGATACTCGTGCCGGGGGCCTGGATATCGGGCTTGGTGCGACCGTCGTCGGTCGGACCGCGGCTGGAAAAGCTGACGACCGAGGTACTGTTGCCGTGCAGCAGCGCCCCGACGGTCAGCGCGTTCTTGGCCGTGGCCGGGGCGCCGATGGTGTCTGAACCGGGGCCGGAGTTGCCGGCCGAAAACAGCACAAGGCTGGCTTGCTCGCTGCGGCTGAACGCGTCCACTGTGGCCGAGGTCGATGTATATGCGCCTCTGGCATCGGACCCCCAACTGTTGGTATGAATCGACGCGCCGCCGGCGGCGGCCTGCTGCAGTGTGCCGAACAGATCGCTGATTGCAAGGCAGCCGCTGTTGTCGTTGCCGATGTCCTGGAACAGGATCTGTGCATTCGGCGCCATCCCGTCGCCGTCGTCGTAGGCCGGGTGGGTCGGCGTTGCGGTCGCCAGCCGGTCGGCAGCCACCGTGCCGGCCACGTGCGTGCCGTGAAAGCCGGTGCGTGGACTGGTAGGCGTGCAGGCCTCGTTGTTGTCGAAAGCGGTTGCCCCGGGCTGAACCCAGTACGCGAACACCTTTCGGTCCGGATGCGACACCCCGATCGCCGGCGGTACCGGGCTGACGCCGTCGGTCAGCGCCGTATTGGGGCCGGCGCCGTTGTCCTGGGTGACGAACCAGGCCTCGTTGTTGTCCAGGCCCGAGTCCATCACGGCCACGACCTGGCCGGCGCCGATCAGGCCCTGGTTCCAGATCGGCGTGGCGCTGGGCGGCGTATCGCCGGTCTCTGTGTTGGCCTGGATGGGTTCTACCGAATCGATGTTATGCCATTCGAGCCGGCGCCCGACGTCGATCAGATAGACGTCCCGTACGCCGGCAAGGCGTTCGATCGCCGTCTGCAGCCGGCTTTCGGGCAGCCAGATCGTCAGGGAGGACCAGCCGGCGCCGTCACGGGACTCGACCCGGCGGGCTTCGGGCACGAACTTCGCCACTGCAGCGGCCAGCGCGCGCGGCGATGTTTGCGGAAAACCGATGACTTCGAGACCGATACCCGGCGACGACAGCGCGCCGTCGGCAAGCCGGAAGACGTCGACCGACATCGTGCCGGGTCGAAGAAGCGCCGGGGCCAGTTTCATTTCGGCCGTGTAGTCGCCGGCAAACCGGACGCCGCTGATCCCGGCTGCAAGCGCCTTTTGCTGAGTGTTCCAGCGGACAAGCCAGGCATTGTCCGGCTGGTAGGCGATCACTTCCATGCCCGCCTTGCGCAGGCGTTCTGCGGCGTCGCCGCGGTCGGCTTCGAACTGGACCAGACCGTACCGGGTCGCAGGCTGGCGCAACCGAAAGCCGGAGACCGTCAACCGTTCAAGGACCGGATCGATCACCGCGGTCCGAAGGTAGAGCCGGTTTCCGGCCGGGTCCTGGCGCAGTCCGGAAATCTCGAACGCCGCGATATCGCGCGCCTCGACGGCTGTCCGACGGTCCTGGCCCAGACCGGAAAGGGGTAGTGCCAGCAGTGAGGTGACGAGCAGCGCGACGGCGCCGTGGCGGAAATACAACTGCGGCTGATGCATTTTTATCTCCTTTTTCGCGTTCGGGCGAACGACAGAGTCGAAGCAGCTTACCCGATCGGCGCTCGCGGCACCGGAGACATTTACCCGACCCGCGGCATGCCGGTTGCGCGACAATATCACCCCATGAGCGATATAACCCCCAACCTCCCATTCGAACAGATGCCGCTCAAGGAATACGCCGAGCGCGCTTATCTGGACTATTCGATGTACGTCATCCTGGACCGCGCGCTGCCGCACGTGGGTGACGGGCTGAAACCGGTGCAGCGGCGCATCGTCTACGCGATGAGCGAGCTGGGCCTGTCGGCGGCGTCCCGGCACAAGAAGTCCGCGCGAACGGTCGGCGACGTGATCGGCAAGTTCCATCCGCACGGCGATTCGGCCTGCTACGAGGCCATGGTGCTGATGGCCCAGCCGTTTTCTTACCGTTATCCGCTGATCGACGGTCAGGGCAACTTCGGCTCTCCCGATGATCCGAAGTCGTTTGCCGCGATGCGCTATACCGAGTCGCGGCTGGCGCCTTATGCGAAGTTGTTGTTGCAGGAGCTGGGGCAGGGCACGGTCGACTGGGTGCCGAATTTCGACGGCACGATGAAGGAACCGAAACTGCTGCCGGCGCGGGTGCCCAACATCCTGCTAAACGGTGGGCAGGGGATTGCCGTCGGCATGGCCACCGACATCCCACCGCACAACCTGCGCGAAGTCGCCAGCGCCGTGATCCGGCTTCTGGAAAAGCCGAAAACCACGGTAGCCGAGCTTTGCGAACACATCAAGGGGCCGGACTTCGCGACCGCGGGTGAGATCGTGACGCCGGGGAACGAGCTTCTGGCGATGTACGAGACCGGCCACGGCAGCGTAAAGCAGCGCGCGGTTTCCGAAAAGGAAGGCGAGGCCATCATCGTCACGGCGTTGCCGTACCAGGTCTCGCCGGCCAGGGTGCTGGAGCAGATCGCAGCGCAGATGAACGCGAAGAAGCTGCCGATGGTCACCGACATCCGCGACGAATCGGACCACGAGCATCCGACCCGGCTGGTGATCATGCCCAGGAGCAACCGGGTCGACATCGAAGCGCTGATGGCGCATCTGTTCGCCACGACCGATCTGGAGAAGAGCTACCGGGTCAACCTCAACGTGATCGGTAACGACGGGCGGCCCGGGGTGCGAAACCTGCGCGAGATGCTCACCGAATGGATCGCGTTCCGGCGCGCCACCGTCACCCGCCGGCTCGAGTACCGGCTCGACCAGGTGGTCGACCGGCTGCACGTGCTGGAAGGCTTCCTGATTGCCTACCTTAATATCGACGAGGTCATCGCGATAATCCGCGGCAACGACGAGCCCAAGCCGGTCTTGATGGAGCGATTTGATCTCACCGGCACCCAGGCCGAGGCGATTCTGGAACTGAAGCTGCGCCATCTGGCCAAGCTCGAGGAAATGAAGATTCGCGGTGAACGGGACGAGCTTGCCGAAGAGCGCCAGTCGCTCGAAACCATTCTCGATTCGCCGAAGAAGCTCACCCGGCTGATTCGCGACGAATTGAACGAGGATGCCGAGAAGTTCGGCGACGATCGCCGTTCGCCGCTGGTCGAACGGCAGGCCGCGCAGGCGCTGAAGGAAACCGATCTGGTGCCGTCCGAGCCGGTGACCGTCGTGCTCAGCGAGAACGGCTGGATCCGCGCCGCCAAGGGCCACGATGTCGACGCCGCCGAACTCAACTACAAGGCCGGCGACGGCTACATGCACGCGGCTCGCGGCCGGAGCAACCAGTTGGCTTGCGCGCTGGATTCGACCGGCCGTTCGTACTCGATGCCGGCCCACGAACTGCCGTCGGCGCGCAGCAACGGCGAGCCGCTGACCGGGCGCTTCTCGCCGCCGGCAGGCGCCGCCTTCCGCGGCGTTGCGGTTGGTGACGCGACCGACCGGGTGCTGCTGACCAGCACGGCCGGGTATGGCTTCGTGACCAGGCTGGAGAATCTGTACACCCGCCAGAAGGCCGGCAAACAGCTGCTCAGCGTGCCTGTCGGTTACGACGTGCTGCCGCCTGCGCCGGTCACCGAGGACGAAGAAGCCGTCATCGTCTGCGCCACCAGTTCGGGCCACCTGCTGGCCTGCTATCTCGCCGAATTGCCGGAGCTGAGCAAGGGCAAGGGCAACAAGCTGATCAATATCCCGCCCAAGGCGCGCAAGGACGGTGAGGTCATGGCCGGCGCCATCGCGCTGGTCAAGGGCCAGGACTGCCTGGTCTGGGCCGGCCAGCGGTATCTTCGACTCTCCTGGGCCGAAAGCGAAAACTACTGGGGCGAGCGCGCCCAGCGCGGCGGCCTGCTGCCCAGAGGATTCCGGAAGGTGGATCGGCTGACGCTGGCCGAATAGGCACGAAACGCCTTGCGCGAAAGTCTGTCGCACGGCTCTGGAGCGGGAATGGACTTTGCGCTTCGCATCGATCCCTCTCCCCCAGCCATAAAAAAAGCCCGGCAATGCCGGGCTGATCTTTTTTCAAGTTGCCGAAATGCGGTGGCGTCGGTGAAGTGCTGCGGGATGGCCGGTTTCAGGATTGACTGCGCCGAACTGCGTTCGGCTGGCCCTCGCTGCGCTCGGGTTGCTACGCGCTTTGCGCTTCGCATCGATCCCTCTCCCCCCAGCCATAAAAAAAGCCCGGCAATGCCGGGCTGATCTTTTTATGGCTGGGGGAGAGGGATTGACTTCGCGGCTGAAGCCGCTCGCCCTTCGGGTGTGACGCCCTTCCGGCGTCACATCGAACTCGGCTTCGCCTCGGGTCGAACCTGATTGTTCATTGCGGGGATTCGAACCCCTCTCCCCCAGCCATAAAAAAAGCCCGGCAATGCCGGGCTGATCTTTTTATGGCTGGGGGAGAGGGATTCGAACCCCCGCTGACGGAGTCAGAGTCCGTAGTCCTACCACTAGACGATCCCCCATGAGACCGTTTTTGTCTGTTTCACGCCGTGGTTTTGAATTCGACCAGGTTTCGCTAACGGCATCTGGCGAGCGAGATTTCGTCGCTGGCAAGGCTTGGGTCGGTGCGGGAAGCGCAGTGTACGTTCTGTGTACATGAGCATTCCATAGCCGGCCCAAACGCAGCCAGCGGCGAAAGGCCGCCGCCAGATCAGCGCTTGGAGTATTGGGTCGCCTTCCGCGCCTTGTGCAAACCAATCTTTTTCCGTTCCACGGCGCGTGCATCGCGGGTGAGGAAACCGGCGGTGCGCATTTCGCCGCGCAGGTTCTCGTCGTAATCGGTCAGCGCGCGTGCAAGACCGAGGCGCAGAGCGCCGGCCTGGCCGGTGGTGCCGCCGCCGGAAACCGTGGCGTGGATGTCGAACTTGTCGGCGAGCTTGATGAGTTCCAGCGGCTGACGCGCGATCATGCGCGCGGTTTCGCGGCCGAAGAATTCATCGATCGGCTTCTTGTTGACAATGATCTGGCCGGTGCCGCGGCGCAGGAAAACCCGCGCGGTGGAGGTCTTGCGGCGACCGGTTCCGTAAAACTGTTCGTTGGACATTGCTTGATCCTGGTTTTCTGTTCTTTGCCGGTGACTGGCCGCTTACAGCTCGAGTTCGAGCGCGCGCGGCTGCTGTGCCGAGTGCGGGTGCTGATCGCCTGCGTAGACCTTGAGCTTCTTGAGCATCGCACGGCCCAGCGGGTTCTTCGGCATCATGCCCTTGACCGACTGCTGGATGACCCGCTCGGGATGCTTGTCCAGGAGCTTTTCAAGGTTGATCGACTTGAGGTTGCCGATGTAGCCGGTGTGATGGTGATACATCTTGTCGGTCATCTTGCGACCGGTGACCGC
>Ga0209947_1000068_pt1 | contig 49800 bp, 44 predicted proteins | sample SalPonR2_B_D2_MG_FD_185706 | JGI IMG/M metagenome (GOLD analysis project Ga0209947, IMG submission 185706) | Salt pond soil microbial communities from South San Francisco under conditions of wetland restoration - Salt Pond MetaG R2_B_D2_MG... ...
TCCAGTTCATCCTGAAATCCGAAATCCCTGCCAACCGTCAAAAATGCCGGGCGCCCTGTAAAAACTCGGGCGTCCGGCATGCCTGCTTAAAAATTTTTGGGCCTGCGCACGCTCGCCGAAAGGACACGGTAGGACGGGCTTATCTATAACATCTTAAAGCATTCAACTGGAATTATAAAAAGATTTGAGGGGGCATGTATGAAATCATCCGGAAAATTGGTTCTCCGTTGGTCGCTGACAATGATAGCGGTAGCTGTTGTGATGATAGGTTGTGGTAGCAATGGGCCGGATGATGAAATCAGGATAAAGTTTCAATTTAAAGATGCCAAGGCAATTAATGTAGGTGCACGGGTAATGGGCGATGGGATTAAGGTTGGAAAAGTCATTGCCCCGCCTGAGAGTCCCGAGCCGGGAAAGGTTCTGATAAAAGTCGAAATTGACAATATCAGCAGGGAGAAGAAAAGATTTCTGACCAATGAACTTTCAGCTGAGATAAAAAAAGACAGCCTTGTTGCAGGGGAGGGCTTCATCAATTTGATATTTCCGGCCAAGCCCGGCCAACCAGTAACCGATGGGACTGTTTTGCCAGGCAAGGATCTTAAGGAAGTGGCTCCCGGCATATCTGTCCCCACTCAATCCGGTCAGCAAGTTATAAAGATAATGATGAGCGCGTTTGGTGTTTCTTCAGCGGAGAAGACTGGCCAATTGGTATTTTTTATAAACTGGGGTTCTATCGTAATTCTCGCGCTGGTTCTGTTGGCATTGCTGATTGATTTTATTATACGACTGCCTCAGGGAAAGGATAGGGAGCGATCCTCTCCACAACTTTTACGGGCAGTCTGGTCTTTGTTTGTTATATGCTTACTCCTGAAATTAGTTCTTTTCGTTATGCAGGCGTTGGCAATATTTGGCATAATTCCAATCAGTGATAATAGATGGATTATATTGCCGACAAACATAGCCCAATTGGCTTCTCAGCAGGCCGGCTTTTGGGCATTTGCGTTTATCCTCATTGGATTTAGATTCAAAATGCAGTTGCTGATGAAAGTAAAATGAGGCTTTTTATCCGTCCCATCCCCGAAAGATCTCAATGAACTGGGCATCTGATAAAATTCGGTAATCTTGATGCTTGATATCAAATGTGTAATAAGACAGGTCAACTAAGATTTGTTTGCCATTTAAATTGGCGGCAGCGCATGCATGATGAACATCATCCCCTTTGTAATCTTTTCGCACTGACACATAATTTGCAATGAGTCCGGACAGACGAGCCATAGAGACAAATAAGATAGCCATTTCGCCGCACACCCCTTCATGCTGAAAAAAAACTTCTATGGCATCTCTGTAACCATGCGCGCCTCTCTTTGATTCGCCGTATTGTATAGTTTGGGTAATATAATCAAAGAGCAGTTTTGCCTTATCTGGTTCATGAGTAATATTTTTAGTAATTTCAAATGATTTATTGATAATTGCGGGCGATATTTTGAAAGGAATGTTCATTGATTTTTCAGTGACTACCAAAATATAGGATTCTGTGCTTAGCCCACCGAAGCTTTCTTTGAGGAAGTTCAGATTATCATTTGGATCACCATAATACTTTTTATATTCTTCAAAAGCTTCATATGCCGTCCCATCTAAATCGTAACCGCAATTACCGCAGAATTGGAGATCAGGCAATGTGGCACAGCCACATGCGGGGCAGATGATTTTTCTTTCTGCCCCGCAATTTCCACAAAATTTGTATTCTGGGTCCGAATTATAAAAACCGCAGTTCCAGCATCGCATAATTTTCATTAGCCACTGAAACTTATTAGAGCTTTCCTTTTGCTGCAAGAACGTCCCGAATCAGCTGGGGGTCCAGATCCTTTATTGTATAGTCTGGCTGGCCTGTTTCCGAGTCTTTCCACCCATCTTTCTTTTTGCTCCAATTAGCAGCTTTTGTTTTAAAAATTTTCCAGTTTTCGTAGAATTCATCAAAAGATTTGCCATCAAGGTTGAGTAAATATGATTTAATTTTTTCTTCAAGTCTCTCGAGATACTCTCTGTTTTCTTTTGCCATAAGCCACTGTTTGGTTTTAAGGCGGCCTCCGCCGAGTTCGCCTTGAATGGCAAATCCCGATTCAATATCATTTTTTATTTCACAGAAATAATAAACGCTGCCTTTGCCTTTAGTTTTTAAAAATCCAACCATATTACCCAAGTCAAATGCATGAATAGCCCGCTTGGATACATTTACAGCTTCTTTTGCCTCAGGTGTAATTTCCCTGAAGTCTGAAATTAAGTCGTCATTTAAAGTGTAACATGGATTGTCTCCAGTGCGGCGTTTATGGTCACACTCTTCCTTAAATTCAGACATTTGGCCTACTGAAAACAGCGGGAAACCATGTTTGGTTTGTACCAGGACAATAGAATACATATCTTTTGTTGATGTGGGAATTGCACTCCCCACATTGTCGAGTATTCTTTTATCGATGTTATCCTTGTCTTCGACTCCCAGAATATCTTTTTCAAAGATGTGATCACCTCCACCGGTCCTAAGGGTTCCATTATCAATGGAGATGAAGGGTGAAGAGGGGGTTATTAGATTAGTTCTAATGTAACTATCGAATTTTTTACTGGCATTTAATTCGTCAATAATATTGTAATTACCCAAAATGTTTTCAATTTCGGGTTCGATAAAACTAAGAATAAAAGAGATCAGGTCATTTTTGTTGGGCAGCTTGACATGCCACTCTGAGAGCGGAATTTTTTGATATAATTTTTTTATATCTTCATAAACGGCTGTCTTGCGCAGCAAGTCAAAATCAGACAGTATGCTGTCAACCCCTCCTTTACGTAAAACACTGTATTCGAGCCCGTCTCTGGAGGCAATTTTTTTTCTTTTGCGAAAGGAGGCTGACAATTCTTCGGAGATTTCATCAAGGAAATTTTTATTTTGCCTGATATTTTGTTTGATATCCCCCAATATTGACTCAATTTTTGAGTAGATCCGCTTAATTGCGTCAGTGCGATATATAATTGATTGATTTTTTCCTTTTATGCGCAAGGCGCCAAGCGATTGGTTCTTGTATTTTTCGAGTTCCTTTTCCTTGTCAAAATCGAACAAATCCTTGAACCAGTGCTGGTCTGCAAGGGTTGTGAGATCATTGAGGTTTTTGGAATAGCTTTTTTCATATTGTTCAACGGCGTGTTGCGCGGTTTGATATTCTTCATCCATTTTTGTGGCAAACTCATTCAGATCTTCCAAAATGCCAGCAATTGTGAGTTCGGCTGATGATAGCCCCTTATCATCATAATCGTTGATTATTCCGCTGAAGAAAATCTCAATCTTTTCTTTAAGCTCTTTTTGACCTTGTTTTAAAAAATGTTTATTCGCGTTACCATCAATGTTTTTCTTGATGGTCGAAATTTCTGAGGCCTCCAGATTATTTCTTTGAGATTCAATCTCAGAAACAAGCTTCCCCTCTTTGACACCCCTAAGACTGTTTTCCGCATTTGAGTGCCACCGATCGAGTTGATGCTGTAGTGATGCATACAGGGTTTGCGATAAATCAGTCGCCCTCAGGCCAAACTCGGTTAAAAACTGTTTAATATAGTTTTCACAAATCTGGGGATCTTCTTGTTTTGCTGTAATTATATCACACAAAAGGTTTGCCCTTTTTAAGGCGCAGGCATGTGAAACTCTTTTATATGGATATCGCAGAGAGGCAACGCCAAGACTACTGTAGGCAGTAATATATTCTGTACCCTGCCTATTGGGCGCCTTTATGCCGAGTTTTGAACTGTCATTAACATAATACTCATTGTACGCAACCCGGGTTTTTGAAGCACTTAATCCAAATAATGCTGTGCTGACCATTTTGCATGCTTCTTCGCGGGATTTTAAAGTTACGTTGGTTTCGTTTGGAGAGGATATTAAATAGACATTACTAAATGGAGCTGTTCCAAGAGGCGCACCAAATGAAGGGATCATGTCATAATCTTTATTGTCCATATAGTAATCAAGTTCTTTTAATGCTGCATATGCATTTGCTTTATTCTGAGCCTCGGTTCCAGGCTTAACATTGGTAAAGAGATTAGGCAGTCCTAAAATGCCATAAACCTTAACATTTCTGTCCCTGAAAGCCTGCCGGCTCAAATAAGCTAGATCGATAAACTGTCCGCTGCCAGTACCGCCACACAGTGAAGAAATAACAAAGATTTCAATATCGCTGCCGACAGCGATATCCAATCCCCATTCATTGACAATTGACAAGGCATCTGCACTGGTGATATTTTCTATTTTTCTTTTAATTTGTTCACGAATTGTGTCTTTGGAGAGATGAAATAAAAATCTGCCAATGGCCCGGCATTGGTTAGCACCTTCCACAATTCTCGCCAGATCTTTAAATTTTTCCCATTTTTTTACATCGGGAAGCCATTCGGAAATTTCAGGATAGAGGGTCTCGAGATCTTTTAAAATTGCTCCGGCGTCCTGGATAGCGTTTTCATGAACGAGGGCAATTTTTTCAGTCTGTTCAAGCGGTTCGATATCGGAGTTATCCCTCGAATCAATGCTCAAATATTCAAAAAGTGGGAGATTTTTGGGATATACCTGCTGGTTGCGATGTTTGATTAATTTTAAAGTTTCCAGTCCCGTACCGCCTAATCCGATGTAGAGAGTAGGGGTTAACGTTTCCAGCAAATCCGTTTTCGCCATCTTCGTCCTCCCTTATTTTTGTGTAAGCGTTATTTTTAAAAAGCCCTTAGCCTGATCATGCGTCAAAAGTATATTTTCTTCTTGCCCTATCTTTAAAGCACTCGTGCTGGTCTGTTTGTGTTCGTTCAATACTTGGCCGTTTAATGGTTCGATAAAAAGATGTTTACCTTTCCGATATATTTGGGCATGCCGAACAGGCAAAACAGCCTCATGGTCGACAGGGAAACCGTCAACTTCTGTTTTGGAGATATAGTATGTATCTCCTTTTTTGCGGAAATGCTGTCTTAGAAATGATCGTGTAAAAGTCTCAGATGGCGGCAAGTGATTCCCTTGAGGATTATAACCTAGATTCAAGCGCATCGGTTCAATGGTCCACCAACGCATAAATGGCCTTCGTACAACCAGAGCAAAAAACATTAACGCGAGGATACCGGGAATAATTAAATACCAAAATTTTTCAAAAAGATTTTTCCGCTGCCACAGCAGTTTTTTAGCTTTTTCGAGGCCTGCCAAGGCACTGACGTTGTCAGGCTCCTTTTCCAAAACCGCTTTATATTTATCGATAGCTTCTTTAAGGTTTGAAACGGCAGCTTCTTTCTCTATTCCAGCAGATCTACTGACGAGCTTCTCGGCTAACTGCAGCAGTTGTTTTATTTCTTCTCTTTGGCGGGCGGCTTCTTCAATTTTTTTGCGCTCAGCCTGCAATTTAGCTTTCGTAGCCTCCAGCTCTTTTTCCTTCCTTAACAAGTCCGCTTTTAACGTTTTTATCTCTTCTCTTCTATTTTTGATTTCCTGTAATTCCGAATTTAATTTTGCCCGTGTTTGCGTTTCTTTTTCCGATAAATTTTTCAATTTTTCTTGAATTTCTGCTTGCCTTTTATCCAATTTGTTTTCACGGGATTGAAGCTCGGAGCGCTCATTTTGAACTTTTTGCTTTTCATCTTGAAGTTCTTGACGTTCTTTTTTTATTTGAGCTACTTGTTTGTCTATTAATTCCTTTCCTGCTTCCATTATTTTTTCAAGCTGATTCTGGAGCTGTTGCGGGGAGATGTTCCGGTCCAGTTCATTAACTAAGACCCCATTATCTCGCAATTTTTCAAGGTCTGGATTGTCTTTTTGATGGCTCAAATCATTATAAAAAATCCAGACAAAAGGATTGTTTAGTTTGGTGGACTTATATTTATTGATAACGTCCATGACATTTTTTTCATGCACGTTATCGTTTCCATCTGTGAAAAGGTATACCGCTACAGGCTCTTCCGTTATGCTGGATGTGCTCTCCAGGGTTCTGTAAAGCGTGCCGTATATATTTGTATTTGATCCATCCGCGTTTAACTGTTGTATAAATTTTTGCGCTTTGCCGGAGCCATCGATATTGAACTTATGTTGTTTTCTTGTAGTTTCTGCAAATGGGATGATTGTAATTTCTGATCCTGGACTTAATTCGGATAAATAAACTTCGATGGCATTTTTGACCTGCGGAAATACATTGTGCCCCCTACCATCGCCATAGCCGATCATTGACTTTGATACATCGATTAGAAAAATATTGTTATAATCTTTGGCAAAAACGGTTATACTTGGAATCAGCAGGAAAACAATTAGCAGGAATATTTGTATTTTTTTGAGCATCATCCCTCCATACTGGCACTATTTCTTAAACTCGTAAAATAATATGATGTTTAAATATTTATAATCAAAGCGTTGGGGGTTATCTGTAAAAAGATATTCTAAGAAATTGGAAAGAATCATTTGGAATTAGCCCAATTATTTTAGCGAAATATGAGAGGTAAAGATTGTATTTTTTGAGATTGCAGCAAATGACATGGCATTATGAATATAATAATCATCTTATGATATCAATAAATAATTAGTATTGCCGATTTGCTGAGGCGGTTTTTTAAGTATAAGCAATTTTTATTCGCTTAGAATTTGAGATATAATCAATGCCTATGCGCTTTCGTGTGATTATCTGTTGCCTCCTTATATAAAGAAAGAATGGTTTCTATAAACTCTTCTTGAGATTTGTAAGGCATTTCCTTGAATTTTTCAATAAGCCATTCAACCTTCAGGGCCTCCAGTTGGTCCTCTATTTGAGTCAGAATCTGAGTCGCTATTTCTCGGTGATCGTCAGTCAAGTAAGGCGGTGGAGTAGCGGCTTTTTCATGGAGGCTGTTCAATTCCGAAGTTGTAGGGCTTTTCATTGAATTCCAAGAGTTTTGAAGCTCAGTAATCCATGAACTGCTCATTTTTTCACGATATCCGCTCTTTTCTGCACTCAATATGGAAATGGTTTCCTCGATATCCCAAGGCAACTCTTCCTCACCCAGGGCTTGCAGCATCTCTTTTTGCCAATTGCTGAGGATGGAATCAAATTCGTCCCAAGTTATGTTTTCTTGTGAAAGCCGATTGCAGCCTTTTTGAAAAAGTTTCAATGCCTTCTCCATTAAATCCATATCTTCCAAATCGGTATCCAGGCCTTCGAAAGCTGTCATTAGTGATTTAACTTCTTTGAGGATCGCTCCGAGGTCTTCCTCGCTGCTAATTTTAGAATCCCAAAGATCATTCGCCCGATTCATGATTTTGGCTTCAGTTGCTTTAAGCGTTTCAGTAAATTCAGCTAAGTTTGCCCGCGTATCCTGTAATTCCTGCATTTCGATTCTCTGGGACATACCTCGAAGTTTGTTTGCATAGCCCTTTGCTACATCCTTCAAACCACGAATATCTGAAACTCGAGGGATTCTGGAAACCTCATTATGTTCGTACACCCAATTGTTAACGTCACGTATCAGTTGTCTGGCTTCTGCAGCAATTTCGGCGTTGGCTACCAAATAGTTCACTCTTTCCTTCAGCTGCTCAACTTGATCATCCAATCCCAAGGTTTTCAAGTTTCCGCCAATTTTGTTCAACATTTTATGTTTAAATTCGCCAATGGTATCTGGCCTATCATTAGCAGGGTGCTGACTTTGCAGCCAACTTGGAAACAACTCCACCACCGCTTGGGTTGCCTGCTCTATATCCTTGTCAAGGGCGTCGATTTGCTCTTCCGTCCACAATGGTTGCTCATTTAACATCCGTTTTTGCATCTGCATAAGTGAGGCTGCGCCCCAGCTGAGTACACTTAGATCTGCGCGCTCATAACCTTTTTGCATTTTACGTAATTCTTTTTCTGTTTCCTGCTCTACCTCCTCCAGAATTTTTTTGGCATCCGAAGCACGTTCTACCATATGAGCAAAACGGTCTCGTCTCGCGGGCGGAACGGGGATGCGTCGCTGCAGTTCCACAGCTTTTTCAAGATATCTGACTTGTTCGACATAGCTATCCGCTTGTTCCCAATCTGTAAGCAAATCCTCCCATTCCGAGGATTCACCGCCCGATAGCAGGAGTTCATCTTTGTCTATTGCTTTGAGATCTGCATACTTGCCGCGGAATATGCCTTCATTCAACCACTCACTGATGACAAGAGTCCTTCCATTTCGGGACACCAGCAAATTATTTGCCCTCGGAGCGATATAAGTAGCAAGTAGAAGGGTGGCCGAGGCAACGTTGGCGCCATAGGGAGGGAGGCAAAGACGTCTGATCGCTTGGCCAACAAAAAAACGCGATTCATCCGACTTTAATTCTTGATCCCACATTTCAACTACGGAGCGGACTATTGGATTTTCCGGTTTTCGCGAAACAGAGCCTCGTGAAGTGAAAATACTCCAAGTGTCGCTTAAAACCCGTAAAGCCCGATTTTTTTCCTTAGCAGGTTTGGCAGTAACAGTATCGAAATCCAATTTTCCGTTTAGTAATTCAATAGTAAGCCGGTAACAGGTATCAGCTGCATTCCCTCTTGCTGTGCTAAATCCGTCAAAAGGAAAGGGAAGCGGCTTTTTGTATACACGAGCGAAAAGCTCGGAGCCGAATCGATTACGTCTAGCAGGTTTTAGCTCATTTCCCAACGAAGTCACAAAGCGCTGCTCTTTTAGCATAGATTCAATTTGATTCTTAATGGCTTGCTGCGTTTTTTCCTGGTGAGATGCAATGAGGTTCCCAAATTTAGCACGATCCTCCTCTGAAATGCCCTCCAGCAAAACTGCCATTTCAGCTAATGCTTGGCCAAGCTCCCCTTCTTCATCACACAGAAGCGCAACAAATACCGGAGCCGGGCTGAAACCAGCCTCTTTTTCTATGCGACGGATCAGCTTGCGTGTCTCCAGCGCAGTCTCATTTGGGTCCCTGCCGGCCTCAACATAACAATAAAAAACCAAGCCTTTAGGGGCATCAATGGCAATGGCGTCCTTCCATTCTGCCAAGCCAAGCTTGAGCTGCGTTTCAAGGTTTTGAAGCTGAGTCGTTATCGCTTGAAACCGCCATTCTCGGGTTGAAATCCTATTCTCCTCGGCAAAATCGCAATCCAGGTTTTCCAAAAGATCACACCATTCCTGACTGCGAGTTGCAAAGAGTGTTGCTTTGGCTTGGTCATCGTAACCGGCTGCTACTTTCTGACGAAGATAAGATAAAAACTGCGATCGAGGAACTGCATCTCCAAGTATATCGAATTGATTGAAATTCCCATCCCACTCGATTACATTATACTCCTCCTGTAACCGTTGCAGGTTTTTGCTAACTTGAGGTTGAGGAATTCCGCTTAACTCAGCAATGGCATGGGTCGACTCCTCTCGGTTTTCCACATAGAGCCCTATCTTGGCGGCAAGAACAATGCCCCGCATGATTCGATGGTCTGATTGAGGCAGTTGGGAGCCGTATTTCGAGATCGCGCTCATATAGGCATGCGTAATAGAACCCTGTTGACCAAGCTCTTCAGAAGCTAATAATTCCTCTTGTAACGCTTCTGACCATAGATCTACCGGACATAAGGACCAGGAATCGACTCTTGAAAATTCCGTCTGAGATACCCGCTGCAGGGCTTCTCCAAGTAACGCCAAGGCTGAGCGTTCCTGAAGATGTTTTCCCGCTGAAGTTAAGTGGAACAACAGCCACATGGAATATGGAGATAGTGGCCAACACCCCCTATAGATGACTTGGTGAAAACGCTCTTCATCAGACCATAATCGATGATTTTGTGATTGCGGAAACCACCTATGCACCTGCTGAATTATTTGTTTGCTATATTTTTTTGATTCTTCCTTTTGAAACCAATTATCCAGTAAATCCTGATCTCTTTTCTCGATCAAGTTCGCTACCAGCGTTTCCAGGTTGACGGAAAGATAGGATTTACTTGCGGATTGATAACGTGAAACATAACGAAGGATTTCGTTTTTGAACTCCGGGGCAATGCGTTGCACATAGGCATTCAATTCAAATTGAATGAATCCTACAAATGAAATATACCCGCTGTTTCCTTGAATCCCTTCAAATAGGTCCTGCAGTACGCCGCTTCCGGCAATCTGACTGCGAATTGTAGCGAATTCTGTATAACGCCCAAATTCATCAAAAAGGATGACCATCCCGGCAAATGGTTTGCTTTCCCCACAGTATTCCTTAACGGCGGCATCTAAGACATCCTTGACTGACTCACCGCCAAATGCCCGTATAGGGATACCTTCTGACTCAAAAATCTCCTGGACTTTAGCGTAAATCCCCTCATCCTGTTCACTAAGAGCCTCCAATATCTGTTCCACAGAATCTACACCGCAGGCTTCAATTAAATTAGCGGCCATATCTTTGCTGGCTAATTTAACCAAGGTAGCGGCCTGTTTGAACCGAGGACGTAATTCATCCAGGACGCTTGTGTCGAGATCATGGGCGCGTGCCTGGATTAATATTTGTCGTGTTAACTCTGCAGTAAGGTCGAAGTTCTTCATTCCATTAAAGGCAACTGTGAGAAATGGCCGCGGATCCTCTTTTACTATGGCGCCCACCTCAGCACCGATAACGGAATCTGCCTCATTGATTCTGGCGAGCAATTTTTCCGCCAACTCCCCTCGCGGCTGTTGGAGAAAGTTTGCTAAAGCCAAGGAGAGATGGGACTTGCCCGTGCCATATCCCGCAATGGCCAAGGTGAAGGGTTCCTCCTCCAGTCCGTGGCATCGGCGTAATATTGATCTGGTAAAAGTTGCCGTATCCTGCAAGCGATGTCCATGCTCGGTCCCAACGTCTTTCTGGTCTACGCCATGATAGGAGGGACCATGAAAAATATAAGCCTCGGTCGCTGCATAACTCAGCTCAGGGTTGGTCCATAGCCAATCCAAATTTACCGCACCATGAAAAAGGCGGTCTCCTCGAAATTGGATAACGTCGGCTAATTTCGGCATAATGCAACCTCACACCAAATCTTCATAAAGTCTTCCCCATGCTTCGGATGGCACTGATTTTGCCTGTATAAGCCATGGGTTCATGTGGCGATCTATCGTTATTAGGCCTTTGTTCTCAACTATCGTCAGGGCCCTTTGAGCCGTAGAAGCATCCCATCCGCAGATTTTTTTCCAACCTGCACTTTCCTCTAATTCTGAAACACTCACCTGCGCTGTGTTTGGAAAATGCTCGGTCATTAATTCAAGGAGCCATGCACTATAGGCAAAGGAAAATTCAGCTTCAACCGGTGCAGGCCTTCTAACGAGTTCACCGTTTTCCCCATGAACAGCCCCGCATATTGATAATGCTGCATCCTCCTCATATGTTCGCAACAATGGACCAATTAGGCCTGATTGGTTTGTGGAGTAGGCCTGCTTCAAATAATCATCAAGCCTCTCACGGGTGAAGCGCATCCCCAAAATCGGTGTCGTCTGACAGAAGGCCTTGTGCCAAAGATCAGCTCCTGTCAAAGCACCACAGAGATTTAGGTGCACAACCCACTGTGTTATTGATTCTTTTAAGAAACGATCTTCCAGAAAAACTTTCCTTCCAAGATGAGTCAACCGGGGGCGTTTTACCGAATTCTGTCGTTTGCCCTCCAAAACAACGAGGCCCATTCCCCTGCAATAATCTAAGATGGCCTGGGCCTTCCCGCTTTGCTCTCCCATGGGGATCCCCGTGGCATCCCGGATGTCTTGATAGGTGCCTTCCTTTCCACCTGCTGCAAACCTCAACATCTCAGCAATATACTGGCGCTCAGGAATGAAGGTTGAATGAAAGGTCCGGGGTAGCCGGTTTGATGTCTGTTCCTTATTGACCATTGGTGAACCTTTCCGATAAAGAGGCGACCTGTATCGGAAACGCCTTAAATTCCAACTGGCCTGTTGACTGGTTCACACTTGGTCCCAATGAGTAACATTCACCCTTTTTCAGTCCAGAGAGTCGCTCCATCCAGATATCAACTTTTTCCTTGGTAGATACGGCCGCGATCTCGGCATAGGTTTTGATTTCTGTTTCAGCTGGCCTGAAGAACAGCTTTTGGCCCGCATTGAACATTCGGTCTCTTTCGTCCTTGCTCAGGTTGCTCATTATCTGCGTTGCCATGATTAAGGAAACCCCGAACTTCCGTCCCTCTGTCAGATATTTAGAAAGAGGGCTTCCACTTTTGTGGTCAAGGTTTTGCACCTCATCAAGAACTACCACTTTAGGAATATTTTTACGTCCATGAGTTTGCAGAAAACCGTAAAAATCCCAGAGCACAAATTCTGCAACAAGTCGCCAAGAATGGAAATCAAGTCCCGCAAGTTGAAAAATGTGGCATCGTCGATTCACATCCTCAAAAATGGACTTCCAGTCCAAGGTTTCACCAACTTTGAAGGGATTGTCGTCAACAAAGGGTCTGATTTTGCTCAAAGATGTTTGAACCGCGCTTTTATTTTTTGTGCCATCGTCTATAAAGCTCTCAAGGATTTCTAGCAAATGGGAAAGGGACATATTTTCACCCAGTTCCGATATTCCTTGGGAAATGGCTGCGTACAGAACAGAGAATTGCTGTTCCCCCAAACCGTAGACAGTTTGAAAGATGGCCGCAATTCTTTTGGCTACAGTGCTTACCTTTTCCGGGGCAACAATACCTCCATAATCAACAGACTGCACCCTGAATGGATTTATCGGAAGAGGGGAGTTGACGATGAAATGCTGCTCCGGGTTTAGCTTATCCTTAACCTCCTCCTCAAGTTGATCCGGCACGAATCCATTTGTGTAATCAATTATTAATGAATTTTGCCCATTTCTGCCCAACTCACAAAGCAGGCATTGGATAGCATAGGTTTTCCCCATTCCTGATGTGCCAAATATCAGCATGTGGCGGTTGGAGAGATCCGGGTGGCCAAATTCCCAGTATACATCACGATTTCCTGAAACTGTTTTTCCCAGTAGAATGCGCTCCGGGATACTGGTCGGCTGCTCATTGATGCCCTCAGCCTTTTTTTTCTTTTCTTCACTTTCGGTATTGGGAGTATCATCTATAACGCCTTCTTGCGGCATCTCCTCCTTTTCATCTTCATCTTCATAATCGGTCTCATCTGAAGGTTCCTGCCCCACTTCGACTTCATCTAAATCTTTCCCAAATTGTATAGAGGCTTCCTCCCATGGAATCTCCATTTGCTTTTCTTGTATGCAGAGTCTGCGAACGGCTTCCTGGCCTATCTCGAATATACCAAAAGTCATCGAACCGTTTTCATCATCCGCATAGACACTACTGTCGATTTTTTTGATTTCTTCACCGCTGCTATCCGTCCAATAGGCAAGGACGGCAGCATGCCAGGATATAGAATAATCACCCTCCACCAACCGCTCCATTGCAGCCATCACCGTATCCTGTTTTGTCTGCGAGATCTCCGCCTTGCTAGCGATTAGTCGGTGTAACTGAAGCCACCAATAGCGCTGATCCGGACGGTCATCATCATGCTTTGTTTCCGATTCAGGTACGAAGGCCGGGATTAAGGTCGCTAGGCCGTTTTTGATCTGTTTAGTTGCTTTATCGATGTGATCGCCGTTATGCTCAGCCAGCTTGCACTCGATAATGTACATATCCAGGTAGATACGTCCGTTGGCATCTAATTTGGCCTTAAGCCAAAGCAGATCCGGTCTGCTTTCATCGTCACCGCTGAACCAATGACGGTAGGCATCCAGAGAAATCAGATGATCGCAGAGAAGGTCTTCCCCTTCTCGTAATAGTTTGCGGGTTAGAGCGTATCCCATAAAATCCCGAATATAGGTGCCGACGCCCGTGGCTCGCACTAACGAAAGACCAGAAAGGGTCTGTGCCTCTTTGAGGACAGATTCTGCGACTTCTTTTAGGGTGTTGTTATCCCATCCATAATACAATTCAGAAATTGACCGCTCCAATCTATATAGGATGTCAGAGAGCTGGAAGTGCTCGGTCGAAACTGTGAAGTTCAATTCCCCGTGAGAGCCGACGCCTGAACCGAAGCCGATAATTTCGCGTTGTTGGCCTTCTTCGCTCCGTTTCTTTTTAATCAGCGTATCATCAATGCTGGCATCAATGCATACCACCCATTCGGCATGCTTGTGCAGTTCATCAACAACAGGCTGCCAAGGACTATAATCTCCCTGGCCAATAAGCACATGTTCCTGCCCGGGAGGTATGTGCATATTCCGAATTCGCGCCATAGTTTCCAGATGAAGGGAAGCGATGTCGAACTGAGGGTTGCTGATGACCCGGTAGCGGGTCAGTTCGCGCGCCGGGTTTTTAACCGTGCAAAATGATTTTTCTACTATGGGGAATTTCAGTGTCCTTTCCCTTACGTCATAAGGGGCAACACCATGGAAATCGTCACCTTCGATGCCTGCGCTAACAAAGTCATAAAGAACAGCTATGTCCACATCCAGTCCGTCCTTGATCATCTTCGCGAAATTCAATCTGTCGCCATCCTCGGAAGGCGTGACCCTGTGAGCAACTGAGAATCGGCAATAGCGGTAGACCTCAAACTTGGATTCAGATTCCGCTGCCTCCCAACGATCCTTCCACTGTTCCATCCATCGAGATATGCCAACATCCTCGCCTGCTTCCGAGAATACGGTAATGGAAACAGCATAGGGGCGGGAGCGATTTTCGCCAATTACGCCGGCTTTGCCCAGTTTTTCCAGAAACGCATGCATGCCGGAGATGACCGGTTGAATATCAGTATTCCGATAAATGGCAAGGCTGACACCGTCTCTCGCATGCGGGTGGGTATTGAGATAATCCGACAACAAATTTTCCAGCAGCCGGGATTCCCGTGTTTCCCCAAACATTTCGCTATCGGTTATGTCATCGTCATCAAAACCTTCGTAACGCAATAGCAGCCGGGTTGATAAGGGGGCATCCTTGGTATCCGGAGCTCCAACTCGGTGAATGAGCTCTCTGCCTTCTACTTGGGTGGTAATGGCCTTGTTTCCATCCTTTATGAGTCCTGCAATGGGCAGTTGAATACAGGCCAGGTCAAGATAGTCCTGCCATTTTGAAGGATGAAAACGTTTCCTGGCCTTTCGCGCGGCCCATTCGCGGGGTGCGGCATAGTTGAAACAGGCGAACATAAATAGTATGCGCCACAGCATCATTTCAATTACGGACGGATGCAGCACTGTTGCGACCCCGGAGGATTCCCAGGATTCTGTAACCCACCTGTGACTTTCAATGTCCGGTCTGGACTTCACGATCAGAAATGCCCGCATTAGCATCGGAGCAATCATGCTGTTTTTGTATTGCTTGTCGCCTTCCATATATGCACGAGCTGCCTTTTTGTAAACCTTGCGCAAGCGGTCCCAGGGGCTATATGCTTGTTCTGAATCCGCATGGAAAACAGAATGTAGGCCGTCATTTTTAGCCTTCACCAGAAAAAGCTGGTACGCTCTTGCCAGATCTTTAAAATGATCCAGCATAGGATCTTGGGTGGCAAGCCACTCGCCTGAAAGCATGTTGGTGCTCTCTGCATCCATGTCCCTGACGGCGTGAAGCAAAACTCGGCGGACTTCCTCGTCATCCTTGGCTCGCAACAGTTCCTCATGATACCTTGTATGAAATACGGGGAACCAGGGATTACTTCCTGCCTTGTCCATAGCCGAGGCGGCCCAGTCGATTAACTCCTCTGCCATACGGTGAGATTGTGTCTCAGGCAGACGCCATGCAAGTTTTTTAGCTGTCGTCTCCCCATCTCCCCATTTTAGCTCCACCTTGAACTCGAGCATTGGCTCGGCAGTGCGGGCATTTGTCAATTCGATTTCATCATTGTAAAGGCTGGAGCGTATGGAAACATCGCTTTCACCACCCAAAGGAAAACTGAGATGACCTTCCTGGAAAAATTGGTCCACCCCCCTTACAAGTTTCCTGAGATAATTTTTTGCCAACTCCTGGGTTTCAGCGGTAGAGGCCTGGCCATCATCTAGCAGGTTGTCAGTATCGTATTTGAACTTGTCTCCTGAAATGACAATTTCTGCGACTTCTTCCTTCCCTGCCTTGGCAGTTGATCGAAATTCCCGAAGGGTTTCCCAAAGTGCCGTCAATATAACCTCAACCGGGCCGCCTGACAGCCTTCGGACAGACTTTGGTTGTTTTTTCTCACGTTGTGGCTTGAACTTGAGTATCTTCTTTTGTAAGGAGATAAAGTCAGACTTCCACAGCTTGTCCCTGGCTTCGGCGTCCTCATTTGCTACGTATCGCCTGACGGTCTTGATGAACTCCTCGTCCGTCTTAAAATCACCCCGCTCCTCTGAGGTAAAAAACTGGTTTTCTGAAATTTCCGTCGCTTTTTGTTCCAGGAGCTTGTCAATAGTGTTCAGCGCCTTTTTTCGCTTGTTTTCTTCAAGGTAAAGGTCATAGCGGTAGAAACGGGCTGCAAGTTCAAGGTACGGCCTGAGTTTCTTTCTTTTTCCAAACTTGAATCCCACAAGGTTTGGCAGGTTGAACCTTCCCAGGTTTTTTAAAAGTACCTTTTCGGCATCCCGACCGTCCTGGGCGCCGGTTGTCTCAAGAGGGAGGGCATTTAAAAGCCGGGAGATCTGGAATAAGTCCGCGCAACCCTGCTCAACCAAGTCATTCAGAACAGTGTTGAAGTGCCCAATCGTCTGGTCTATTCTGTGTCTGCCGATATTAGCCTCATCCAGGCGCTTTTTTACCCAAATATTGAAGTTGCCACTCATTTGCCGCCACACGGCAGGGATACCGCAACGATAAAAATCGGCTAGGCTCGAGGCATCCAGTACCTTATCCGCACCGGCCAAAACCACCAAGTCTAAATTGCCGTTTTCCGGGGGAGATGCGTTTCGGAAACGGGTCAGGTTACCCTTCTCATCTACCCACCCGTGTTGGCGAAGTTCTTCATATTCATCTCCATTGCTCTTTGCCCAGTCATCGGCAACTACTTTGGCAACCTTAAAGGTCATCTCAATGCCACCGTCCTCAATGGCAAAATTTTTAAGGTTCTTAGCTAACTCCAGAGTTATATCTGCTGGGAAGGTAGAAGTGGTAATGATAAGGCGCTTTTGGGAAGTATCCTTTGCGCGCAGGCGATATACCTTTTCCCGAATGTTTTCAAACGCGCTTTCTGAAAAATATCCCATAATAGACTTCCTAACTTTCAGGTGACGCTAGATTTTCAACCAGTGCGCAGGAGTCGCTCAATCTGCGCAAGGAGCCGGCCTCCTCCAGCATATTAACAACCCAGTCGTCTGTAGCCCCGCCAAAGGATTCAGTACCGGTTTCCATCGCCCATGATGCAGACGCGCCAAGGGCATTTTCATCAAAAGCTAGACCGAAATGGGAAATGGCTGCTCGCTTAAAATCATCATAAGTCATTCTACGACCTGGAGAGAGGCAGATTACCAGAAGGCGCAACAAGTTTGCATTGAGCACAAAGCGCGTGCCAGTCCCCCGCTTGGGGACGATCAGCCCAATGCGCTTGCCCATGGTTAGAAACAATTTGTGTCCGTAATTATTATCCGCTTGCTTGTAAAGCTTGTCCAATTCACCGCTCGGGGTGTCACGCAAGATCAATGGATGCCGTAGGGCCTTGTAAATCGTTTTGGAAACCTTATGGATGGTCGCCTTAGATACATGCTTCACAGCTTGATTTTTGCCTTCCGGATCAGAAATAGCGAGGTAATAGTCCGGCCAGAGGGGAATATCATCAGTTCCGTCAGCATATCGTGAACCCTGAGTAATCAAGCTGCGCATCACATGAAGAGAACACAAGGTTTCCAGGAGGTCCGTTTTATCCATCAAGTCTAACTTGGCGCGGCAAACTCTAAAAAATTCCACGGCAAAAAGGTAGCCTTCAGGCCAAGTTTCAGCAGGGCACCATCCACAACTCACCCACTTGGGCGTTCCACCATCAAAATCCGTATATGTGGATGTATCTTTTTCCACCCCGCTATCTATGAACTCCGCCAGCTTAGAAACAGTTGCAGGCACCTCCTGCATCATATCGCCAATGGCCTTTTCTATTTGCTCGTGAAGCCAGTCCGGATTTTGCTCCTCTGAAGTCAGAAATTCATTCAACCCAGCATTTTCTATCCAGTTGCTTAGATCTATGGTTTTTTTGCGAAGCGCGTTGCATATCTGCAAGTAGATCATTTCCCCTCCGCAAGCTAAAAAGCGATGCTTGTTTGAGGAGAAATACCTTTTGTGTTGAATCATGAGATCTTCCCAGGAATTTGGAGGGTTGTTTCTCGCAAAAGATTCGTTCCATAAGGTTTCACCTGCCAAAAGCGAAGGGCAAATAGGTGCGAAACTTTGAGCGCACCAAGTACGTTGCATGCCAACACCATGGAACCCAAGAAATAGGTTCTCAAGAGTCTTCAACACATTCTCCTTAGTGTCTTCAAAAACCTGCATTTTTTCCTTTAGTAGTCGATCAAGCTCCTCCAGATGTTGCCGGTGAATTTCATGTCTAGTGTCTAACTTGGATGCTCCGAAAAATGAAAAGATTTTGAGGTTTAAACGAGCTTTTGGCGAGTAATCGAGTGCTCTATGCCAAGGTTCACCCAGAATATCTCTTGGTGGTAGGAAATTATTAAACTGTCTATTTTCAACTCTTTTTTGGGAATTAGCTACCAGCAGGCATTCAATTAAAAATTCGATGGAAGACTGATCTGAAAAAAAACGTCTCCCGAAAAGACGAAAGGCTGGATTGGTGTCATTGCTGCCATTCGGCACATTACTCGGGAAAGTTTCAGGCATTGGATACCTCCAGTCCTTCAGGTGTCACCTTAAAGTGTTGCCTCAAAAATGTATGGTTAGTGCGAAGTCTAACCAGGATCATTTCTTCATCGTCATTACTTCTGCAGCGTGTAATAAGGTCTGCCTTGAGACGTTCCAGGCGATTTGCGTAAGCAGCCTGCAGAGTCTCCCCAACTTGACCGTGATGCCTGGCCAGAACATAATCCAGAAAAGGAAGATTCAATTTTAAGGAAATTCCCTTCAGCCATCCTTGCCCTATCAGTGCAAGATCTCGTCGATAGGATATTGCTTCAGGTCCGGTAAGGCGCAGCTTAAAATCCCTGGAAAAATCAATCTGTGCCAAAACTACTTGGGCGCTTTGTCTAATGTCCTGTCGCCTGCGATTCAGGGTAACATAGAGATTGTTGTGATCCACGCCACCTACCTCGGCAAGGCGCACTCCCGTAAACTGTTCTTGCAAGACATGAAATACTCTTTGCCTAAAGCGACTGTCGTCTTCCAGTGACAACCGCATATTCGGATTTTGCCATTTCACCCATCTAAGTATGGCAAGCGATCCCAAAAAGTCCTGTAAAAAGTTTTTTTCACGCTCACTGTTTTTATCTTTATAAAGGAAGAAAAGCATGCGTCTAGCTTGCTCCCTAGCCTGATCGGGAGTAGGGGTGGGCTTGTTGTCCTGATCCTTTTCTGGCATCCTTGCGCCACGATGCCTGAGGGCATGCAGTTCCTTTCGGACAAGAGATGGAAGTCCTGTCTGAAATTTGTCGTGATGAGTAAGCAGCCAAAGATGTCTTTCCATTGCAGGACAGGGTCGTTCCCCAAACCCCTGGGACCTAACTGAACGTAGTACCGGCATCTGAACTGCGGCATTGTTCTCCCCTCGGCCGTTATCCCCGAAAAAGCGGTTGTAGAAAAGATAATCTGACAAGGGAGGCTTTTCCGGCAATAACATAAGGTCACTTATATCTTTGTATTCCAGGCCGGCAGTTAGCATATAGGCAAGGTGAGCAGTGAACTGGCGCATAGTAAGGCGTGTTCCGTATTCATACATTCGCCGGTATGCCAAGAAAACCCTTTCCTGAGCAAGCCCATCGTCCTTGCGGAAAAGCTGAACATTGATGTAAATGGGGCAGTGTTCCCGACAGTCACGTTTCTCGCAAGCTGTCCAGTTTTCCGGAGAAAGCATCCGCGAAAAAACCATACGAGCAAGGTTCAGATTATCGTGTAGAGCCAGATTATTAAATCGGAAACCAGCCCCGCCAAAATCAAAATTATCTGATTCGGCATCCATAGCTTCCAACAAGCGGGGCCTTAAATCGGCAATATTTTCAAAACTGCGTTTTTTTGCATATTCGCAAAAAGTATCAAGAAGAGCCCCAGTGTTGGATATCAGCAACACCCTTAACCCTTGCTTAGTGATTTCATCCAGCAGGGCATCCCGCTGCTCTGGGGCCCATTCGCTCAGGTCCTTGATAACAGCTAATGATATGCCTTCCGGTAGCTCCAAATTTTCACGGGGCTTCAAAGGTTTAGGGAGGAGTTGGCTTGTGTCGAGGCCTTTAAGTTTCTTGTAGGCTGACAGTGCGAGCGTAGATTTCCCATCTCCTGCGTGTCCTGTTAGAATCACAGACCTTCCTGACCGGCTGGACAAGTACTCTATAATATTCTGTGCCAAAGGATGCTCTACGTGAATGCTCGAAAAATATGGGTTACAGGCCTGAGATTCGGCCATGGCGTTTTCGTTGCCCGCATCAAGAGAGTGAAGGCTATTGAGGTAGGCTACAAAGGGGTTAGGAAGCGCATCTGGGTGTAATCCAGCATCCAATTCTCCGAAACCTTGCTCAGACTGGCTTGCCGAACTTGAAGAAGGGGTGTGTTGACTCAAACATTTGTGAATTAATGCCTCTAAATCTTTAAAGGCCTTATCATCTTTGATGATAGAAAAAAGACGTTCGTCGATTTTGGCGTGTGACACTATGTCGTTTAGAATTGTTGGCCCTCCAACGGTGCTTAATTCTTTTATATCCTCTTCTTTTCCCGATTTTGGTATAATATGCCAAAAGCTAGTGGTTTTTAAATGAAAGAAGGGGGTATAGGGTCTATTTCTGTCGCCAGGCCCTTTAAATTTTTCAAATAAATTATTAAATAAATTTGTAAACGTAGAGTCATAATACACTACTGGAGAATCTTGGTCTCTTGATTTCAATATTTTTAGTGCGGCTAAAAGCGCTATATGCTTATGCGGTTTATAGGCATCTTGCTTTCGGCCCAGTTCCATAATTTCTTTGCGCAAGCTATCACTTATCATTATTCTCGCTCCCTTATGAACGCAGATAAATTGTTCACATAGTATTCGGAATTTTGTCCTTTAAGCTTAGGTAATACAAATCTGTTATGCTCTTTACTTTCTGAAGTCTTGCAATAATTATTGTTTGATTTGTATTTTTCTAATAAGTCAAGCAAAGAAATATCGTCATTCCAAGTAAATTGTTTTCCAGAAACTGGATCATATTTCTCCAACGCTGATGCTTTCATGAATAGGTCAGGATGGTTCTTGTACAATCCTATCCATTCGCTTTTTGTCTGGAAGAAACAAAAAAAACATCCCGATCTTGTTCTCCAGTGATAATAATCCGGAAAACCTAATCCACAATCGCCCAAAATATGTTGGATATCTGAATAAACAAGACCATCTTTGACAAATGGGTGATGTTGAATAACTTTTTCCCCATTTGTTACATATCCGCTTCTATCTGATCTTTCGTCTGCTCTAAGCCCTACATAACTGTGCACCAATCCATTTGTACAATTAGTTTTTAGCCACTTTGCATAGGGGAATAACTTTAATACTTCTGTACACCATCGGTTTTGAATAGAAGGTAAGTAGTTGTTTTTCATTTTTAACCAATAGTAAAAATCCTTTCTATCCTTACTGGAGGTTCCTCCAATTCGAATGATATTAATCCCCAGTATTGTTCTGAGTCTGTCAAGATAGGCATAGGTTTCGGGTAATTCGCAACCGCTATCAATAAAGACATATTCCATGGGCAAGTGGGGGTAATGTTCCCGCATATACACAGCAAGGGCAGCGCTGTCTTTTCCTCCCGAAAGGGCGAGCAGGTGGCGCTCTTTCATGAAAAGTCTCCTTGTTCCATCATTGTCTGAATTAGCAAAAATAGCCAGGCTGTTCGCCTTTCCTTGTCTGCGTGAATAAATTCGTCAACTACGCTTTTATTCAAATCATCTGGGTTTTTAGGAATATCCAGCTTTTTGTGAGCCATACCGCCGGCTGGTGTTTGGATTCCTATCATGTATGATTTCCCAGTAGCATTACCCTTTCTCTCGGCAATTCGTTTGAGGTCATTCAGTTGGTTAATGCGTTCCCGAATCTCCCCTAACCGAAGGGCAAATGGCTCTATATCCCCGTCCCTCCAAGATGTAAGAGGTTTTTTCAAAATGACGGCTGCTACCTGAGAAAGCCATTGCTCGTCCGAACCTGACTCATCAGCCAGTGCTCCCAAAACAGGTCGGAGGTCTGTGTCCATGCAAGCATTCACAAGGGAAGTTGCCATGGCATTAAGATCATGACGAAGCGCATCGAAAGGAGCTTCCTTCTCAGTAGGTTCAGCCATAACCATCTTGAAACGTGCCTTGACTTTTCTGACAAATCGGTCATAGGCATCACGTAGTTCAATCAGCGATTCCCAGAGGCTTTCCCTGAGAGCATTGGCATCATAATCAGCATCCCCCGATTGGCCATCAGAGCTTGCTATTTCAAATCCAAGGGCTTCAGGGATATCTTGAAAGAGGAGATTCTGTGGATCCTGCATGTGGGCAATGGCATTTCGAAGCCGCAAAGTATTCGGGTTTAAAGATCGTGTTGTTTGTGTGTATTCCGGGAGATTGTCAAGGAACTGCGTAAGAGGGACAACGATGGAAAGAATCGTCTGGTTTCGTGCTCCTTCCACGAGTTCGAGCCCGGTATTAACTACCTGAAAGTAAGTGCGGATAACTTCCGACTTAATCCCCGTAGTTTGGTACAGCCGGAGGCTAAACAATTTAGGTCGGCGCATGAGGAGCGTAGCTTCTGCGTCACCGAAAAACGGCTTAAAGATTCCATCCTCGTATACAGCTATTTCATCGGATCGCACAAGCAGATAGTGGCAAAGCAAAAGCGGTGCCGGGCCTTCCCGAAGCCCAAAAGGTGGCTTTTTGACAGCATTTAAAATTTCTTTTACAGGTATTGCGCGTTCTTCAGCACCGCTTTTTAGCAGAAGCTGATCAAAAAGCTCCCAGACAGCAAATAGTTCGGGCTGTTCTCTTTTATCGGGGGCATGGAGAGACCACAAATTACCCTTATCTTGACGGTGCAATCCTGTGTTTTTTATAAGCGTGCGGTAGACAGCTACCTCTGGCCCATATCCTTCAAACCCCAGGTCTTCCTGCACCGCATTATTAGCAAGAGCCTCGACAACACGGTTGCGTGCAGCTGTCGCTTGACTTGTGAGCCTGTCCACATTGATCATTTCATTATTAATCGGGGGGCATAGGTTATAGGTGCTGTCACATAAATCTGATATTAGGGTGGAGAGTTCCTTGAGGCTTGCGATGTTTTGCAGTTTTCCGGAGGCAAACCACTTAACAGAGCCAAGACCTGGAGAAAAGGTCTCCATTAGGTATTTCGACAATGCTTCCGTTGCTTGTGCCGCCCTATGTCGGGCTTCTTTGCGGGCTACACCGTCGCGCTCAAGCTGAGGGGCATTGCACACGGTGCTGGTTGCTGAGGCTTCAAAGAGGAGGTCACGCACCTGTTCAAGGCAAGGGGCATAGCCTACCACCACCGGATCGCCTTCTTTTGCGATGTCGGTGATGCCTTTAGGGGTTTTCTGCCTGCCGACAATCAACCAGAGGGTCCCGTCTCCCTTTCCTGGCTCATGCGGTCTTTGCATTAGCACTGCTATATCGTCTTCTGTAGCCCACCTTGTCCGGAATTCGCGGAGTGTGCCTTTCTGAACGGAATGTCGGGAGGCTATTAAGTTGGGACGATGCGCAACCTCCTCCAGCATTTCAGATATTGACCGCAGCGCCACACGGCCCCGTGCCTGAGTGACCTCAAAATCTATGTCAAAATCACTTCCCTCCCAGAGCCGATACTCATTAGCATAACGGCGATACAAGAGTATGCCTTTTTCCGTGAGCTCCAAGAGAGCCTTTTTTGTGTCTTTTTTAGTCTTGTAAAAAGACGTAGCCAAGGCAGCATGAATTATTTCATCTGAGGCGGTCAGCCATGGCATTGTGGAAAGCAGATTTAGTACTCCCACCGTCTTAAGCACCCTGATTTTTTCCCAGTCTAGCGCACCATGTGAAGCAATTATTGATTGTATCTCGATCCATCTCTGATTTTCGGACCGGTCGGCATTATTCCGAAGCGCACCGGTTTGAGTGAAATAATCATATAACTTATCTACTCCCAGCGTGGGTAAGCGCCTGTCCTGACTTGTATCCAGGTTCCGCAGGCAATTGGAGAAGGCATGAGCTTCGCCACTTGATAGAAAGGAGAATAGAGTCCGATCATTTTGGCCAAATCGACGCGTCATTTCACCTAAAAGGTACACAGATAGGGGGTGAAATGGATATAGAGATTTAATAGCTTCTGGATTAAGAGCGCCGAGGCCGTTAAGCCTTATTCCGGACATGGCGTCGGCCATACCTTGTGCCCAATGATTCAAAACTTCTTCGTGCTCTTCATCCGGCGGGTTTACAGATAAGGCATCGCGTATGAGGTTGAAACTTCGAATAGGAGGTTCAACGTAAGGATAATCCTCGAAGCGTCCTTGGATTTTTTGCCACTCCTCCCTCTGCACTTGGCTCAGGGCGCCGGCATAGGTTTGAAAGGCTTGGTGCAGGCATACCCAAAGAAAGGTAAATTCGCTTTCGGCCAAAGCCTGAAGAATGAATATGTCTCCTTGATCGGAATGATGGGCCTGGAACTCTAAATTTTTGCCAAACTCATCTACCACGATGAAAACGGGTTTTCCGGTGATAACGGTTAAATCCTTATAAGCCTTGACAACTTCTCGAGTGTTGGGCCAGTCCTGTGAAGAGACCTGCTCAATTCGGTTTAAAAGCTCTTTCCATTTTTTATTTCGGCCCCAACCATGTACTTCTTTCACGGAGTGGGCAAGGCCTCTAGCAAGTGTGCTGTTCAGGGATTCATATTGGGATACGGCCCTCACGCCGATTACCGGAGGTTTGGACTTCTCTTCCGGGATTAGTTTTTTGAGGCGCTCAGCCAGTTCTGCATCTGCCTGTTTAATTTTTTCATAGCAAGTCCTGCGTTCTTCCTTAACGCCGATAGACAGAGCCATGAGGAAGTTGCAAAAAGCACTTTTCCCTGTTCCGTATGGGCCGGTAAGTGACCATGCATTGGTTCGCTCGCCTTCAAGAGCATCGGCAAGACGTCTCAAAACGTCGCATGCAACTGGAGTGACTTGAAACCGCTCCAGTAAATTTTTATCTCGAGCATCCCGCTCAAGGTTGACCGATCGGGCTACCCTTCGATCAACGTTTATCCATTCTGAAAGTGCTATACGCTTCATTAGGCTCCTTCGTAATAACGGGATAGGCAAGTTTGAGCGAGTTCTTCAGGAGAACCAGCAAACTGTATTTGTCTAATACCGTTAACATACGTGAATGATACGTCGTCAAGAGCGCGGCAGACTCTGTCGAGTCGGTGTCCGCAATCCGATTCCGAAAGGCGGAAGGCTAAACCCGGGGAATTTGGGGCGAAGGCGATGTCTTGCAAAGACAGGCTTTGCTGCTCAGAAAACCATTGGGCGGCAAAGTCAAAGACAGCTGACATAAATATCCAGTCGGATAGGGTCTGTTTGGCATCCGTCGCAAAACAATACCGTTCCTTCTCCTTTTGTTCCAATGCGGGTTTAATTAAGCCAAGGTCGGTAAATGGACATCGGATTTCCAGATGCTGACTTGTTTCTGAAGCATACATTCGGATAATGCAGGATGCATCTCGTTTAACGGAGCCTTTGGCGATGTTTTTGAGCTTGTCAGTTTGAGCCGCCTTTTCATTGATTGCCGCCGAAAGCTCCTTAATTGTAAAGTTTGGAAGGGTAATATAGCTGAAAGCTACATTCCAGCAAACCGCTCGAAAGGGAGGCTTAAAAATTTGCCAGTGAAGAAGCCACAAACTTGTGGGATCCTCCAGGTATGGGTCCCAACCAGTTTTGTTATCGAGCAGTTTGCGTCCAAACTCGGTTGGACGGAGGCAGCCGGGTTCGCCATCCTTTTCCAAAAGCCGAAACAGGGTGCACCAGTAACGGATAGAGCGAACCATGTTTTTTCCCACTCCAAGCTGTTCGATTGCGTCTTCGTCATTGAATACGTGCGGATTTTCGAGACACCGATCATACCCTTTCTTCAACCAGCCGTATCTAGGTGTAAAGGTTTCATGCCTTCCACTGGACCCCTCAGCTAAGGCTTTTGCAAAAGTTAATGAATCTGCTGCCATTCTTGATAATTCCTGAAATTGTAGCGTGTAGCGGGTTTTTCTTATTAACACTTGCGGTCAAAGGTTAACTAGAAATGCGAAATGGATTTATAACAAAAAATGAAGGAGATGAAAACGGATTTCCTAAAATCCTTAAAAATTTTAAAATAAAAATATAAATTATTTCAGAAATTTGTGCGTAAAATGGCTGCAGAAGAATTAATCTCTGATTCGGAAGTTTAATTAACATTTCCAGTCCGATACTATCAATCACAAATTGGTTTTTTGAATTTTGCCCCCTGATTCTGCTTCTATTCCTAAGAAAGGAAACTCCGTTTAACCGTAAGGAAGAAACCCATCATGACGCTTAAATTGGCTACCCAGGACAAGGCCCTGATTGATTTTATTGGTTTGTACAAGATGGCAACCGTTTCTCAACTCGCCGTTTTGAGCAACAGGAGTTCTCAGGTCATCCGCAGACGGAGCAGGGCATTAAAGGATAGGGGACTGATCTCATTTACGCAAAGAATCTATGGAAATAAACGCGGCCGGCCGGAGGCGGTAATTGTTTTAACAAAGGAAGGGAAGCGTTTGTTTTTTGAGCAACAGGGCATTTGTTTGAAAGATAAAAACTTTGAATCAAACACCATTGATTTTGGTCCCATAGAGCATGAGCTGCTGGTAAACTGGTTTTTGATTCATCTCAAACAGCTCGAAAAGGAGCGGTCGGAGATGGGTGTTGACTGGGTTACATTGAATTCTTCAATTTTTAAAAAGGCCGCGGATCAGCATTCAGTTAACATTAAAGAGCGCATGACAAAAAAAGACGGATCGAGCAAGGATATTGAGTTTATACCGGATGCCGTGTTTGCGATCAAACACATGGAATTGAAAAAATCATTATTGTTTTTTCTGGAAGTGGATAGGGGAACGGAAAACATTGCCAGTCCAGATCGGAGCTCAAATGATATTCGGCAAAAGATAAACAATTACCAACTGCTTTTTCATTCCGGCAGGTATAAGCGTTATGAAAAAATATTCGATGATAAATTCAACGGCTTTCGGTTATTGCTATTAGCGCACACGGAGACGCGGTTAACCAGTTTGTGCCGTCTTGTTCAGGAAATGCCGCCATCTGATTTTATTTGGGCCACACATCAGGAGCAGATGTTTTCAGACGGGCTTTTCCATAATATATGGTATCGCGGCGGGAAAAAAGATGATGCCCCCCAGTCGATTCTGGGCAACAAATTGGCATGCCGGATCACACTGAAAGACAAGATGTGATTTAATAGGGTGTAACATAATTCATCGGGAGCTATAACAAAAAGGTAATTAAAATAGGGCAGGTTGTTTTGGGTGTCGAATTTTTATTATATGATCTCAGAGAGTTATTCTGATTTAGGCATATGGCTGGTGTAACAAAAAACCGGATCATTAAAAGGATTTTTGATCATTTATATTACATTTCGAATTAATATTTTTGTTTTTATAACAGTAAGTTAAAAAATGTATCAAAATCCGACTAAATAATGAAAAATATACAAATCGCCTCTCGCATATGAACTCCAGAGAAAAGACAAAGACTAATATGGCCTTTTGCGGAAATAGCTGCGGGGTCCGAAGTTTTTGGTATAAGATGTTTTATTCTGCTTTGCCCAGTAAGGTTTTGACATCAGGTTTCGATATCTCTGGATGGTATTCCTTTCCAACTCCCGCATAATATATCCCTGCCAATCTTCCGAGAACATCCATGGGTAAACGGAGACGACATCCATCCCGGTTTTTGAATAAACTGATTGCTTGTGTTTGATGCCGCGGTCGTAATTTTTATCTCCGGCCAACCCATAATACTCAATATAAGATTTAAATTCCAGCAGATAAAAATCCGGATACCAGATTCGGGGTTTGAGATACTCTTTAGAGATCATCACGGCAGGTTCATATTGAAATTGAATCGAATTCTTGTCGAGAAACTTGGCAATCTTCCGCTCCCCTTCGGATTTAAATCCAGGTTTGTTTTCACCTCTAATGCGATCTTCCAGGTTGTTTGCCATCACCATTCACGGAGATTCCCAGGTGAAGATATATTTAAATCTTTTGGATCATTACGCGAAAGTGGTGAGAAACAATTATATAATTGCACATCAGCACATTTTATCAATTGCGCGTTTCAGCAAAATTATGCGGTGACCATTAATGATAACAATTGCGATTTCAAATCAAAAAGGCGGTGTGGGAAAGACCACACTTGCCTTTAATCTGGCGCATGTTCTGGCTGACCGATATCAATACAACGTACTGGCAATTGATAATGATCCCCAGGGGAACCTAACATCATCGTTTATCCAAGATCCTGAATCAATGACCGGCAAAGTCTTGGATGCACACGAAGGCAGATCCGTGACACCTGAAAAAATATCAGACAATTTAAGTCTGCTCGGCGCTAATACTGATTTGGCACCGGTTGCGGAGCGGGACTTCCAGGTCATTTTCAGATTAAAAGAAGCGATTTCGCTGCTGCAAACCGCCTCCCACTCGCATCCGCATGATTATGTAATCATCGATTGTCTCCCCGCTTTTGGGCATTTGCAATTGGCTGCATTAACAGCTGCTGATTTGGTGTTGATTCCTGTCAAACCAGCCCCATATGCCTTGTCAGGTATCAAGGACCTATTTGACACCATTCATAAGACACAGAAATTTATTAATCCAGCGCTTCAGGTGCTTGGTATCGTCATCAATCAAATAGATGGTCGGGATCTGGTAATGGAAAGAGAAATGGAAGAAGTTCTGCGGGAAACATACAAGAAACTCGTTTTCAAGAAAAAGCTGTCCAAACGGATTCATATGGAGGAGAGCCCGACATTTCAAAAAGCCATCACCGCCTATAAGCCAAAAAGTGAAGCAGCAAAAGAATTTATGGCACTTGCCAAAGAAGTTCATAAAAGGATTGGTCAGATGACAAGAACGAAAAATAAGCGGGTGAAATAGGGAAATGCCAAAAGAAAAAAAGAAAAAGGGAAAATTTAAATCCATGGGCGCAAATATTTTAAAACCAAGGGCCCAAAGCTGCAAATCCGCCTTTGCACAAAACCCCAAATCCATAAAATCTTATTCTGATCGCGATTTGAATCCCTTCGATAAGAATAAACCCTTCAACAAATCTGAACATGCCGATGAAGTTGTGCGCATTCATGTTCACATCCGTAAGGATTTAGCAGATAAGCTATTTAAAGCCGTGTACATAAACAAACTGAGTCGAGATAAGGAAATAAGGGCAACTCAACGGTTAATTATTGAAAGGGCGCTTGAATCATACTTTGATAAAAAAAATGAATTATAAAGCGGGAAAATGAAGATAGTTCACCATATGCCGCCGTCGCTTCAGATTAGTGATGGACAAGCTGTTGATGACGTTCAATTTGGATTAATTAAGCGCAGGCTCCGGCAGTATCTCAATCAATCAAGCCAAGAAACCATAGATTTTAGAATATTGGGGCACATGCTCTTGATGCAAAGCAAGGCATTATCAAGTTTGGTCGACAAAGAACTGCTATTGCCGATTTCAAAATGGATGACCGATAAAAGATGGTCCCAGCGATTACAAAATATTGGCGGGTCTATATATAACTGGACCTTATACAAGCAAAAACAACGTCGGCGAGCCAAGCAGCAGAACTACCTCGCTGCAGGCCGGTTGAAGCTTTTTCGCCGCGAGTTTCTGAAGCAACAGAATTCTAAAAAAGAAGCGTCTTCGCTTAGCAAGTCCGCCGCTGCAAAAAGAGAATTTAATAACACATCGATGCCAAGCGATTTTATGTGTTCTATTGTTTCCTGCTTTTCCCCATTGGCGCATCATCAGCGGTGTGTGGAGCAGTTATTTGATCGGGCGAGGTCGCTTAAAATTTCGGACTTGCTGCCCTGGAAAGTATTTATAGTATCTGAGTTGAACGAAGATGCTCCCCAAAAATTGGATGAATTGCAGTGCTATTATCCAGAAGATAGGAGGACTGAAAAAGTTTTAAAATTGATGCATTTGCTGGAGCTGGACAAACAAGGGCAGGTGCTTTTATGTCAGGATAAGGCTTTCGGCGACATTTGGATTCAATCCCGGTCAATGGATGTTGATACCTGCATCACGATAACAGATCAAAAGGGCACAAATTTTTCATTTGATTGGGCTGATCTCACTCCCAATCAACAGGCTAAGATCATCAATGACTCAAAAGAGAGCCGAATCATTTGTAAGCAGGGGGAGCGAGGTTGAGGAATCTTCATTCATTTACTGAACGGCATGTCCGGTTTCTTACGGCAATCCGGGATAAAGTAAACGCAATCGATGATCCGGATGCCGATATCATCCACCATGAATTTTACCAGTTTCATGTTCAGCAGACCCGGGAGTTCGGGAAAATCCCGAAAATTCGATTCAAGCCACATTCCTGTCAGGTAAAAGCCGAATTGATAGGAAATGCCGGATTTCATGATGAAGCCAGGGAAAAGGTCCTCGTAATGTTACGTCAGAAATATGGGATTGCGACAGCCAGAAATAAAGAATCACGGCTGTTTGAGGCGGAATGGAATAATATCATGCTGAAGCTAAAAAAAGCGACGTTTACTGTGGCGTTGATTAATCAGTTTTTCTCCAGGGGCGACCAATGGGTTTCTGAGCCGATTCGTTTGATGCAGAATATTGTATTGGAGGAATTTTCAACACTCACATCATCAAACAAAAAACCGGTTTTGAAGCATGACGCTCTGCGAAGCCCTGAAAAGCCCAAAATTAACGAAATTAAGCCCTATGATCAGCAATTGGCGGAGTTGGACTGAAGCATTGAGATTACAAAAAGTTTTTATGTAAAACGCAAATGAATCGCTTGCCGACGAGAGCCTTACGAACCCCTTTAAATTAAGTCATGAATTCCCATTGATGAGCACCAAATGATAAGTTTCCCCGGTTTTTGGAAAAAACCGATTAAAGCGAAAATGCCAGGACAGATTTGGACATTATTTTAATTTCGATGGCGGAAAGAAACAGGTGATTTTGCATGAAAAGGCCTTCCAAAACAATTATTTCCACAAAGGTCGAGGCAAATAAGGATAAAATATACCGATGCAGTGACGTATATGACCTTGCGGGACTGGTATTTCCGCACAAGAATGCAGTTGATTTGCGGGCCGGGTTTATTTTGATTTTTCTCGCCATCAAATATGCAGAAGGCAGCAGGATCAGCATGATTGAGTTGGAGAATTTTCGGCGGGCAAAGGCAAAAGAAATAAGCTGTAAAAGCCTTTGGAAGGTAAGGGCGACAATGGTACGGCTTGGATTGATTACGAAGCGGGACGGCCTGTGGCAATTTTCAACTAAATTTTCAAAGGCCATGGCCAATCTTTCGGAGAAGGCTGCATCGCTCATGAAGTTTGATGACGATAGGCAGCAAAAGGAAAAAGAATGGTTTTTATTGGATTGTGCCCTTGGGAAGAAAAATTAGCGAGCATTGGAGTTGGTGGGAAAATGTCCGATGGAGATATGATTGTAAAAGTTAATGTGTTGCCAATCATTTGAATTTCAGTACTCAAAAAGGACAACGTTTATAAATCTCTATTAAATAGGCTTTTATAACATTTTAATAGATAAACATCTGCAATAATAATGATTTATTATTCATAAAGAGTTCCATCGGAAAGTTCCCCACCCACCCGCCCACAAGTGTCGCTGCCATTTAGTTGTAACAAAGATTTATAAATAAGCCTTTCCTCTGAAAGAATTCGCTGGAAATGTCCGGTAAAGAAAATGTCTGAAGGAAAGTCTGGAAAAAAAGATTACACGGAGGCCCTTATTGAATCCCTCTATTCTAATCGGAAAAGCAGATCGCTGATAATAAACCCGGACTATTTGGATGATGAAAGGTTGCCGGGTGAAGAGAGGACCATTGTTTTGAAAGAAATTTTTAATCGGAATATCCGGGAGAAGCAGCTTTCAAAGATCATTTCACATTTATCGCCGATGTTGGATGGAGACCATCCGTCATCGGCACTTATTTATGGCCCTACAGGATCCGGGAAAACAGTGAGCTTAATTCATCTGCTTTCTACATTTGAAAAGGTGGCATCACGAAGGGGCATTATTTTTCAATATCATTACATCGATTTAACATCGCCCAAGACCTATTTTGGGGCATTAAACGAAGTCGCCATGTCGTTGGACAATGCCAACAAAAAATATCGTAAAGGTATTCCGATCGAGTATATGCAGAATAAGATTATTTCCGCTATACGTGGTTATAAAGGTTTCTTGTGTCTTCTCATTGACGAGGCCGACAATATATTGCCCAATCCGGACGCATTTTTAACTTATTTGGGAAAGACTCTGCCCAGGAAGGTGGACTGCAGGTTGATTCTCATATTTTTGACCAACCGCTTGGACTGGGAAAAAATACTGGATCCGCGAATCCTGAGTTTTCTAAAAAAAACAGATATCATATTCGAGCCCTATGATGCGGTGGATCTGTTGGAAATTTTGAAACTCAGATCAGAAAAGGCGCTTCGAAAAGATAAAGTTGATTTGGCGGCACTTAAAAAAATTGCCGCCTATTCGTCGAAAGAAACAGGGGATGCCCGAAAAGCCGTTGAATTGCTGGCAAAGTCGGTCAGCGTGGCTGAAGAAACATCCGGTTGTCTGGGCATTGATGAAGTTGATATCGCTGAACATCGCCTTGAAGTGGACAAGTCAACCGAATTAATCAACGCGCTTGCTACCCAGCAAAAAATGGCGCTTCAATCATGCTATATGCTTTTTAATCGGCAAATCACAAAAGTCACCACCGGCCAGGCTTATGAAGTCTATAAAGGCCTATGTGATGATCAAAGGCACAGACCGTTATCGCAAAGACGCTTTTCAGACATGATCAGTTTTTTGGATCTCTATGGGTTGATCAATGCCAGGGTCGTATCCATGGGGCGTTATGGAAAGACAAGAGAGATCATGGGCGCTTTGCCTGCCCCGATTATTGAAAAGTTGCTATAAGCATCATTTCAGCAAAATCACAAATGCATATTTGATCATTTGCACAATTCAATCCCGGAAAGGCTTCCCTGTGCAATTTCCTTGGTGCCACGGAGGAAATTGCCTCTGGAGGTGTAAGCATGATTTCGGGCAAGAAACGTGAAAACAATGAAAGTTCAAATGAAAATCATAAGCGATACGATGTTGAAAGGCTTGAGGAGTTTTTGATGGATGCAATTGAACTGTCGGAAATGCAAGAACAAGACGAGCCGGAAATAATATTTGTTGATGATGATCCTTTGATTATTTGAAGGATAAAAAAATGAGGTGTAAAAAAATGGACAATTGGAAAACCATCGAACCAAGCGTTTGGAAGCCCGGAAAATCCGGTGATAATATCATCGGTGTTCTTGTAAACAAGGAGCCTAAAGACGAAGACTCAGGTATGAGCGCCAAATATTATATCGAAAATGAGCAAGGCACTTTCTTTGCGTGGGGTTCGGCAATTCTTGATGATCGTATGCAATATGTCAAAATCGGTCAAAAAATCCGCATTACATTTGAAGGAAAAACAAAGAACAAGCGTGGTCAGGATGTCAACCTGTTTCGCGTTGAAGTCTCAGAAAAACAGCCATTGCAACATATAAATATTGAACCTGCAGAAGATCAAAGCAATCAGGCGCCTGTTTCATTGGAAAGCATCGAAGATAGTTTCGGAAACTAATTTGGCTGACAAGTAACTGCCGTTGATGTCTTTATAAATTTCTATTTGATTTTTTTTCTTGCTTCAGATTACCGGTCGCGAACAATACTCATCACTTATCCTAAATCTTTCGATTCGGCACACGTGCCGAACACGAAAAATTTATGGAGTGATTCGCCCGCGTCCACTCCCTTGAATCCCCGATTTGATGTTTAAGCCTCCTTGGTTTGGTTCCGGTTAGAAACCAAGGAGGTGTTTTCGATGATACAAGAACAGAAAAATGAAACATATGATCAATTTGTGAATATAGAAGGTTTGAAGCCAATAAGCCGGTTTGATGAAATATATCCAGATGACGAGGAAGAATATCAAGCCTATTGGGATTTTATACACTGGTCAATGATGCGTGAGCATGCCATTTTGTTGATAATTCCTAAGTCCGAGAATCAAAATGAGTTTTGGCAAAGCAATATAGATGAATTTGGAACTGATACTTCAGCCTTCAATACAATCGATTATCAGAGAGATCATCGTGATGGATTCGATAAATATCAGTATCGCTGCAAGAAAATCTTCGAAAAGGTCAAGGACCTGGCGCTTCTTTATAGCTGCCTCACCACTGAAGATGGCAAGCAAAATATATTCAATAGATATGTAAGCCTGGTTGAAAACGAATTCAGCGATCCAGCAAAATCAATGCTGCAAACCTACAAGAACAATCCGCATATCAAAAATAAAGACAAGGTGGTTGAAAGGATCAAGGAGTTAAACCGCAGGATCAGAAAATGCAAGCAAATCTGGCAAAAATATATGCAGATGGAATGAGGTGAGCAATGGCCGTTGGCCTTGCTAAAGTCAGATGAATTATGAAAATCAAGATGTGATCTTACGGACATTATCAGATTTTATTTGGTTTATAAGCCATGAATTCGCTCAGCCTCATTCTGTAGAGGATGTTCACACTTTGATGCCAAATCTCTTACTCCTATGCAGGCAGGCATATATAAACATGCGAGCGTTTTGACGAATTCCTTGCTGAACATGCAGACTATTTCGGTTCGTGGGCAATTCACAACATCGTTTATGTCGGCTAACACCAGTGTCCAGCTACCCGCCTTTGAACCGGGGTGCCGGCGAAGCCGGCTTGAAGGGACCCCGCTGTTGCGGTTCAGCTGCAACGGTTCGTTAGCCATTAAGTTCTGGTATTAATTCTTTAACTGGCTCTGGTATTGTTTTTGGTGGAAATGATTTCAGCAATTGCACAATAGCTTCTAACTTTGCTTGATCGGAAATAAATTTATAATGCATCGCCATACTTATTAATGCAGGAGCCGTATATTGAAAATTTTGCCTGTCAGATTGTATAGCATAAGTAATAAACGCTGAGTTAGGTTTTGAGCCATCAGGGTATGTTTTGTGAAACCAGTAAAAATATGGAATACCCAACTGAGCATGTGTGATTGTACTTCTTGCAATATTAACTCCGTAGCGTAGTTGATCCTTTATGACCTTTAACTTGTCCGTGTCAGAAATATCATTGATAGTTGCTCGAACGATAGGGTGTCCAAGATCAACATTAAAATGGTATTTCCCAGGAATGGTTGATAATTCATGCTCTTCTTGCCTGGGACGCGAAACATCATCTGTAAATTCCGGGTCTATTCTTGGAATTAATGACATGCTTCCGCATGGTTTACCTTCAAAATACAAAAACCAGACAGGTAATGTTGAATATACTCTTACTTCTTGATTGTCTTTATCAATTAAAGCTAATAGAAGCGGCAATTCTTGCCTGTATAGCCATGAAAGATGTGGAAGTGATTCATTTGGGTTGTCAGTTGGATGAAGCTCAATGTTGGGACTACTCAACGATTTCACGCTAACCAGAAATTGATTGTTGAAAGTTAAATTACCTGTTTCCTGATCGGCAATACTACAAACCAAGTCAAAACCAATATCTTCTTGTCTGGGGACAGGAGTAACGAGTCCGATTGCTGAAAAAAAATAGGTAGCTAAATATTCGCTACGATCTCCTTGGCGAAAATTGAATAAACGGGTTCCAGACATTGTTCCTCCTTATTCTTGGCTAACAACCTGCTCATCTGCTGGTGAGAATCGGCAGCGGAACAGCGGTCAGCGTGAAGCAGGAAAGTATGCTCTATTCTTCATCTGGAGGTTGAGGAGGATTTGAAGGGTTATCTCCTTGCCCCGTGGGGGCATAGCCACTTTCAGGTTCCGGCGCACCTGGTGTATCAACCTGAGGTTGATATCCTTTTCCTTGATCTTGATTAGGTTGGTAACCTTCTCTCAATGGTTTTTTACCGTCATTCATTTTTTCCCTCCTGGTATTGAAATAATTCAACGTGGGAAATTTCGTTTGCCATAACTATGACGCCTGCACTTCGTTTTTTGGGGCGTTCGAATCCCAATTTTTCATTTAAAATCCAAGATTCTTCTAAATATATTTGTTCTTCTGCCGGCGAACTTGAGGCAAAAGAATAGCCTGCATATCTTCCAGCAATTTTGGTCCCGTCATTTAAAATGATCTTTACCCAATATGGTTTTCTTTGGGAAAAAACAAAATCCCATGGCTTTTGAGTTGGATGGGGAGCAAATTTTTGAAATATTTTGCTTGTTCTTAGAAACTGCCAGAGCAAAACCCATGCTACTGGAGCAACAAATAAGACAGACAAATAAAAAATTGAATAAAGATTTGGATGGTTAGAGGAAAGATCGCTTTTTTCAACGAGTTGGATAGGCCAAAAAAGCAAGGCATAATTTATGCAACTATAAGCTACAGCATCAATTAACTGTTTGGAGGTATCTTTGGGTGTTCCAGGACAAACTAGTTCGTAGACTTTAATCGAAATAAAGCCTGGTATCACAAAGGCGATAAAAATAATAAGTTTGTCAGCTTCCCAAATATCCATTATTTAGTCTGAAATTTAATACTCTCCCAAACAAGCATAAAGGTGCTAATAGCTGGAAAATTTTCCATCATATGGCCTTATATCATGTAAATTTTTCCATATACAAAGATGTTGAGTGAATAAAAGCGGAACATTTCCTGTTTATTTTCCCACCTATTAAAATTATTCGGCAATAGCATGGAAAATATTTCAAGTTGACCTGAAAATGAATCTTTGATTATTTTCCGTTTCGCGCATGCCCCTTCTTACCAAAAAGTCGTATGGAAATCAAATATTTGGATTTTTTGAGCGGTAGGTGCCTTTGTGATCTTTTGAAAATCTTTTTGGGCTTTCAGCCTGGTAAACGGTGATACAGCCTTGTTTGACAATATTGTGGAATTTTTCATGGGCGAGCACTACCGATAACTATCTCAATTTTTTTTCCAGCGATATCTGATTTACCACTAAAAAGTGGGAAATATATTCTGTAATACCGAAATTTTTAAATACATCGATATATTACTATCCGATAGGGGTAAACATGATGGACCAAGAAGACGCCTATCGGTATACAAACTATATAAAGCAGATACACGGCTCGAAACTAAAAATATTGCCGCCGGCAATATCCCCCATTAATGATATACCCTCGCCAAATAGCTCACAGGCCTTAGCCGCCTCGTTTATGGAATCCGCCAATAATTCCTATGCCGGGATTGAAGGTTTTTTGGAACAGAAAAAGGAATTATCCGCGGATAATGTCAATCTCATTCTTGGCGAGCTATCTTACCGGGGATGCATAAAGACTTATAATTTGAAAATGCTTTACGAGGATCTGATGCAAATCAATAACTGGCGGATGGAAAGGCCATTTCCGGACTGTTACAGCAGGGACAGGATATGGTCGGATCTGAATCGGTCCGAGCTGCAAATAAGAGAGCAAATTCGGCGTGAGCTTAAAGATGCCGCTCGTGATGCAGCGTTTCCTCAAAAGGATTTGCGGGAATCGTTAATTGATTTTAAAAGTCAGGCCCAAAAGAATCAATTGTTACAAAGCGGCCTGGAGACGGAGCTGGAAAGCACCGCTTCAACTCAAACGGGTGGTACATATTCAAGAAGACTCATCTATTAAGCCCAAGAGATGGCTGTCGTCGACCGCCATAAATGCCTACCTAAAATGCCCCAGAAAATTTTTTTACAGTAAAATAAAGAAGCTCAAACAGAAACCAAGCATTTATTTAATCAGAGGAATAGCGGTGCACGCAGCTATTGAAAAATTTTATAAATACAAAATTCATCGATGTGCCAATATGGAATATTCCGCGCTTAGACGAATTGTCATTGATCTATTGAAGGATGAGTGGCTGGAGCAAAAAGAAAGCCTTGTGGCACTAAAATTAAAACAAGATGAAATCGCGCTGTATTTTAATGAAAGCTGCCAAATGATCTTAAACTTTCTGCACGATTTTTTGAAAGAGGGCGGATTTGAAAAACCAACCCCTGTTATTGAGAAAACCTTATTTTCAAAAAAATATATGCTCCTTGGAAAAATCGACGCCATTCACAGAAACAAAGCCGTACCTCTGTTGGTTGATTTCAAAACCAGCAAGTCCATGGAAATGATCGACGATTACAAGCGCCAACTGGCGATTTATGCCTTATTGTATAAAGATCGGTTTGGCGAAGCACCTCTCACCGGGATTCATTTTCTAAAGTTCAAGGAAGGCCTCAAGCAATATAGAATTTCAGAACAATTCCTAAACCATACAAAACACCTTGTTTTGGATATCCACAAAAAAACCCAGTCAGAAGACCAAGCGGATTATCCGTGTGTCTGTGGATGGTGTGACAACAATTTCGATACGGCAACCCAATAAAATGATTCCGATCGATGAAAAATTAAAAATGCTTCAGCCTGTTATAGGCAGTGCAAAAGCGAATAAACTAAAGTTGATCTATTCCTTTGAAGACGATTATCGCCGGAAAAAGGAAATAGAAAACCACATAGACCTGTTGATTGCACAGCATGTCAAATCTGAAGTTAATGACCAAATTGTTTTACCGCCGCCACCTAAAGATTTAAGCAGCGGCCACATCCATATCGGGGATATCGAATATGCAAGCAAAAGATTACACCCATTCTATCTGGATTTTAAAGATCTCAATCGCCACATGGGCGTGTTTGGATCTACTGGTAGCGGAAAAACCACTTTCACCATCAATCTGATCAGGCAGTTGTATAAAAATGGCATACCGTTTTTGATTTTTGATTGGGAAAAAAGTTATCGGGGGCTTATCCGCGAATTTTCAGATGTTCAAGTCTTTACTGTGGGCAGTGATATTAATCCATTTTTTCTCAACTTTTTAACTGTGCCCCCGGGCATCAATTTCGATGAATACATCAAATCCATTATTGCCATTATTTCAGAAGACTATATCGGCGGTATTGGTGCCGATACAATGCTGCTCAATTACATGGAAATGGCTTATCAGGAAACCGGACATCCATGCTTTGAAGATTTAAAAGAGATCGTATTAAGAGAGATCAATAAAGATAAGGGTAGTCGCGGAAGGTTGGCAGGGCGAGCCGGATTATGGAAAGAAAGCGTATCAAGGCAAATCACATTTATGTCCAAAGGCGCTGCTGGCGCTGTTATTAATTCAACGAATCATTATCCGATTCATGGGCTTTTCAATAAACCGATTGTTCTGGAGTTTGGCAATCTCAAAAGTCCTTACGACAGAAAATTTTTTATCCATGTCATATTAAACTGGCTGTCCATTTATACCCAAAGCCAGGGAATCTTTTCTGAAACATTGAAACAGGTCCTGATTTTTGAAGAGTTCCATAATATTGCCATGCAGGGCAAGGCGGATAACATGATTTCAACTCTTTTCAGGGAATCCCGGAAATACGGTATCGGCTTGATAGCCATTGATCAGACCCCATCGGAGGTCCCCAATGCAATATTTGCCAACATGAATGCAAAGGTGTGCTTTGCGCTAAATACAAAAAGGGACATGACTGCCATGGCCAAAGCGATGAATCTTGATTTATACAAAGAAAAGTATTTGGGTATGCTTCAGAGCGGTCAGGCCATTGTCAATGTGAAACAGCGGTATCATGATTCTTTTCAAATCAAGGCGCCTTTTATTAAACCGCCGGAAAACATTTGGGATGAAGAGCTAAGGACAGCAATGCAAAAGTTCGCAGGCATCTCAAAAGAAAAACGGCCTGCTTATCCAAAATTAACGGTACCTCAATCCCCTCAACCTTTAGATACCTTCCCCCCATTGGCGCCGCTTGAAAAAGTTGTCTTAACAAACATTGTTGAAAGCCCCTTTGATGGGGTTGATCAAAGAACCAAAAAATTGGGATTCCATCCTTCGCAAATGGCTCAGATCCATGCATCCCTAATCCAGAAAGGCTTGATACAAACACTTTCAATTGATCGGAAAAAGCTTTTTGAATTAACCGATTCAGGTAAAGAATTGGCAAGAGAATTTAAGATTGAAGCGCCTTTGCAAAAATCAAAAGGCGGTTTGGCACATGAATACTGGGTTTGTCAGACAGTCCAATTCTTGAAAAAACTCGAGTTTCAGCCTGTCTGCGAAGTTAAAGGAATTGACATTGTTGATGAAAAAGCGGGCCTCGTCATTGAAATTGAAACCGGCAAATCCGACATTCAGAAAAACCTTGTGAAACTCAAGAATTCTCAAGTTTCAAATCAAATTATGCTGGCAACCAACAAAGCAACTGAAGTTCGAATTAAGAAGTTATCAGCAAATTATCCGTTCATCAGCATTTATTTAGTCACTGATTTTTTCAAACTCACCAAAGATCAGATCCTATCATCCCACCCATCATCCGCATTCACCAATTAATCATTCCATAACTTTATTACCAATCCCGTTCACCCAAAAAGTGAAATCGGCCGCGGACTGCAATACAGAGAAAGGCGCTGCCGCTCACTTATTAAAACCCAAAGACAGACAACGATCATAGCAAAAGGAGGCTGTCTACCAGCAGACCTGTCTTCGACGGGAGCCAGGTTTTTCTTAGCCAGCCGGCTATCCTTCTAACCTTTTTAAATAACAACATAATAGAGAAAGGAGGTGATTTTATGAAAAACGATTTTTTTGAAATGGAAGTAAAAAAAGCACAAAGAAAATTCAACCATGTCTTTGGCGGACTGACTGTGTGCGACTTAATGCTTAAACAAAAAATCATATTGGCGATTTGTTTTATGGGAAATTTGAGCCGGAAAATCAAAGACGCAAAAAATGCGGATGAAGCAAGAGCGCATATAAAGCGATTCGTGCGGGCCAGAGGCATCCTTAAAAACCTTTTTGATGAATTAGAAGAAGAAAAAAGGAGGCTAAATGTCAGAGCAATCAATTCTGCTAGAGGAGCCACAAGCCGGGAAAGATCTGTTGGCTGATAAAATCGATGTCTGCCAGAAATGTGGAAATACCTATCTAGGTTATCCATTTCCAAAAAGGCAGGCAGTATAATGATTTTGGCGATCGGTATTGTCCCTTTTGTGGTTTGCACAGGGAAATATTCTGCATCCCTGCAAATGAATAATTTTTATGCAAGTACTCATCAAGTCAAGCCAATAGAAAGGAGGTGATGAAAGGCAAACACAACGCATTGTCAATGAAGGATCAATAACAACATTTGATTAATGAATTTTTGAAAAGGCCGGATTCTATCCATTGGATCCGGCCTTTTCACGTTTGGAGGTTAAAAAAATGGTGAAACTGTATCGATATGACGCGCAAAAGGAACAGTGGATCTTTGCCGATTATGGCGTAAAGAGCAAAGAAAATGAATACGCTCTGCAAGGCTATATCGTTATTTATTCAAAAGGAGGTGGAAAACTATGTGGAACGAACCAAGCAAAGAAAGGTTAGATAAGATACCGAGGTTGTATGAGACGGAAGAAACACCGCTGGAAGAAAAGCAGATTTATCTTCATTTCTTCATCGGTGGTTGCGACTGGTACATCGCGGAGTATGACGGCGACGACCTGTTCTGGGGATTTGCTATACTCAACAATGATTTTGAGATGGCGGAATGGGGCTATATTTCATTTAGCGAACTCAAATCGCTGAAGCTATCAATCGGCATTGAGGTCGATTGCGAGCTCGAAAGCATTTGGACCGTGAAGCCAGCCAAGCAAATTGAAAAAATTCGAAAAGCCCAGCAATGGTCAATCCCGGCATGAGACCACATTAACAACAGAAAAGGAGAATGATTATGGCGTATACACCTGAAGTGACCGCACAACACAGTTGTGCTCTCCGGCGCATGGCGTGGGCATTAGATGTGCCCATGACCAAAGCCATGCAGATGGTATTTGATCACATGACTTCTGCAATGGACAAAAAAATTGTCTGCAAATCTTGCCGGGATTCACAAAACTGTCACCGATGTGCTTTTGCACATCCCCGCAAAACCACAAACCCGATCGATAAGCTCACCACCACACCCTATGTGTTTATTACGATTACTTCAGGCATCATCGACAAAGTGGTGTTTATCAAAAACCAAACCCTGGCCTTAAACCGGCTGTATCTGTATGCGCGGGACATGGATTGGGAAAAATGCGATGCAGCGGTCTATGGCCCTCAAGGCATGATTGCAAACGCCAAAATGCTAATCGAAGAAAGCGAGCCAACTCCACACGCTGCTTCCAGCTAAATACTCAACCCATCGCTATCCAAGACGGCCGCCAGGAAAATTCCGGCGGTTTTTTTTATTTTCCAAAAAACACAATAGGAGGAATATCATGAAGATTACCCAATATCTAAAAGCCGGCTATCCGGCCCTCTACATCACCACATTGGAGCCCCAGCGCGCCATGGACACCATCCGGCCTGACGGCTGGACCATCTGCGCCTGGGATTGTTTGCGCGGCATACGGGATGCCCATAGTGCCCAAGTGATCGAAGATATCAAAGATCCTCTGGGCGCACTGCAGTGGCTGGGCACAAAAACGGAAACGCTGCTTTTTGTCACAAACTTCCATCATTTCATGGGATCCGTCGAGATCCTCCAGGCCATCCAGAACAACATTCCCTTATGGAAGGCCACCGGTTCATGCCTGGCCCTGGTGGGCCCGCCCATGAACTTGCCGCCCGAGGTGGCCACGTACTTTACCCTGATTGATTTTCATCTGCCAGGCCGCTCGGCATTATTCAGGATTCAGCAGGAGCTTGCCCAAAGTGTCGGGGTGGATCCCTGCAATGAATCCGTAGACGCAGCTTTGGGACTTACCGAATTTGAAGCAGAAACTGCGTTTGCATTCAGCCTAGTCGCTGAAAAGCGGTTTTGTCCAGAGATTATCACCCAGCAGAAACGCCAGATGATTAAGCGCACAGGGTTAATGGAATTCTGGCCGCCCGTGCCCGTGGAATCCGTTGGGGGCCTTGATCAATTAAAGACCTACATCCATAACCGCAAAAAAGCATTTGACCCGGATAACACCGAGCTTCCCAATCCCAAGGCCATCCTTCTGGTGGGAATCCCCGGTACCGGAAAATCCCTTTCCTGCAAGGCAGCGGCCTCAATTCTGAACTGGCCCCTGATACGGCTGGATATCTCAGCGCTGAAAGGTTCGCTTGTGGGCGAGAGCGAGCGCCGGATCAGGCAGGCCACGGCCACCATTGATGCCTTTGGCAAAGCCGTTGTCTGGTTGGATGAGATTGAAAAGGCCTTTGCCGGCATCAAATCCTCCGGCCACACCGATGGCGGAGCTCTCTCCGGAATGTTTGGCCATTTTCTTACCTGGATGCAGGAGACCACAAGTCCGGTACTGGTTATGGCAACAGCCAACAATATCTCAGAGCTCCCGCCGGAGTTCATGCGCGCCGGCCGTTTTGACGCCATGTTTTTCGTGGATCTCCCAAGCTTGGCTGAGCGCAGGGAAATCACTGCAATCATGAACCAGCGCTATAAATCCGAGATACCAGAAGATTATGGAGAAAGACTCTCGGGGTGGACTGGCGCGGAAATTGAGCAGCTTGCCAAAGACTCCCTGTTTGACGGCTTGGCGACTGCGTTTGCCAACATCGTGCCGCTGTCTAAAACCATGAAGGAAGACATCACCCGGCTCCAGGACTGGGCTGCCGCCCGGGCCCGAAAAGCCAACACCCAGGATGAAACAACCACCCCTAAACCCATTCGGAGGATACACGATCATGTCACACCTGAGCAAAATTGAACTGCAAGTCACCGACATTGACACCTTGGCCCGCGCCTCCAGGCGCATGGGGTTTACCTTAAACCAGGGGCAGACGCAGTTTAAATGGTACGGCAAAGCCGCCCCTTGTGATCATGCCATTAAAATTCCCAACGCGGATTATGAAATCGGCGTGATCCGGAATGCCGGCCAGTTTGAACTAAACTGCGATTATTTTGACCGAAAGTTAACCCAGGCCATTGGCGAAAACGGCGGCCGCCTAAAACAGGCCTATGCCATTGAAAAGACCAAACAAGTGGCACGCCAAAAAGGCTACACCGCCATTGAGCGAGAGTCCAATCAAAACATCCAGCTCCGCATCACCATTCCCTAATCAAACCGGAGGTAACCCATGAAAGAAATCATCATTGAGATTACGCCAGAGGGCGAGATCCAAATCGAGACCCGGGGCTTTACCGGCAAAAGCTGCCTTGCTGAATCCCAATTCCTAAAAGATGTTTTGGGAAAGGAAACCGCCCGGCAGCTTACCCCGGCCTATTACAACAAGAACAACATCCACATCAAAAAGCACCTGCCCCTGTGTGGGTAGGTGGAAAGGAGATACTCATGCATACTTTGTTTGAAAAAGGCTGCCTGGTGCAGCTCTCGGCAAGTGTCTGGGGTGCTACCCGAAAGATCCAATCCTCGCATACCGCGAAAATGGGCGCTGCCCCGGAATGGTTGACCGCCAATAAAAAACTGGTCGACCCCGATGCCCTAAAACCCATCCGGAAGACTGTAAACGCCGCCCGATCCTACCTGGACCGGGTGAGCCTGCCGTTTCCCATTCCCACCATGGTGTTTGTCCCAAAAGAGATGATCACCACCATCGATGAAGAACTAAACCGATTCAAATCGAGTTTTTCTGAAAAGGTGGAAGACTTTCAGGCCGAGTACCATCAGCTCCGTGAGATGGCCAGGATTCATTTGGGTGCGCTTTTTAATGACACGGATTATCCGGCTGACATAAACAGTCGATTCTCCTTTGCCTGGCGGTTTGTCACACTGGATGTGCCCAATGGCAATACCCGGCTCCTGGCTCCGGAAGTCTATGAACGGGAGAAGGAAAAATTTATCCAGACCATGGAGGAAGCCCGGGAGATGGCGATTCAAGCCCTTCGCGAGGAGTTTGCCAATCTCGTGACCCGGATCACCAACCGGTTTGAAAAAGACTCTGCCGGCAAGCGGAAGATCTTTAAAAACGGCACGGTCAATAACTTCTATGAGTATTTTGAGACGTTCAAGCAGCGGAATATCTTCAATGACACGGCTCTCTCTGAACTTGTGGAACAGGCCCAAAGCCTTTTAAGCGGGCATTCCGCAGAATCCATCCGGTCAAATGAAATCCTCAAGGAAGATATCCGGTCCGGCATGGAAACCATCGAGCAGGGGCTTGAGGAGCTAATGGAACTTCCCCGGCGACGGATCCTCATGAACTGATCGCTTACGACCCATAAATCACAACCAAGCCTCCTGGTTTTAGGCCAGGGGGCTTTTTTAGTATGGAGGCCCAAATGACTCATCAAGAAAAAGCCCAATACAGGCCGGTGGAGGAGTTAAAGGCGGTGATAGCCAACTTAAACGGCCAGAAATATAAATTAGACTGCGGCCATCATATTACATTTGGCTACTTTCTGGGAAATGACATCACCATCTTAAATGGCAAAGAGCCCAGGATTATCTGCTCGGATTGTGGATCTTAAACATGCTAAAGGGTGGAAGCAGCTTCCACCCTTTGTCCCAAAATAGCCATTTCACACCGAAAACTTTATATACTTTGATCTTAACGAAATCAGTATGGCGCAGATCGACAATACCCATATAGAAAGATATGGCTTACGGGTCATTTCATCAGAGCCTCGGAGGAGCAGAAAACTTACCATGACCGATATTTGGCGGAGTAAATTTGAGGGTAACCGTATTATTTTGGATCCTTCTCTTTTTTCAGATTAGACAGATTTTTCTTATTCAGCTTTAAAAGAAACTTTTCAAATTCTTTCTGTTTTTCAAATATCTGCCTCATGCCGGATAATTCCTTATCGGCTTGCATCAAAAAAGCGAGTGCATCATTCGGATAATGGTTTTTGAGCCTCTGCATTGCAGCGCCAATCAGCTGATTAAATCGATCCGTAAACCAAATAATTTTGGCCTCATAACTTTCCAAAAAATCAATTATCTCAAGCATTTTTTTTTGATAAATGATTTCTTTTTTGATGGCTGCCTGCTGTTTCTGACTATTCGTTTTCTGTAAACGGTTTTTCAGTTCTGGAATATCTTTACGATGCATTGATTGATAGGCATTTAAATGTTTTTTAATGAGCCACAGGCTTTTTTTAAGGACTCCTTCATTTTTCGTGATCTGCTTCAGATACTGGGTTAGTTCGGACACATCCTCGTGGGATAGCGAGTTGCCCCTTTCCTTAATCGCTTCAATTATTTTTTTGAGACAAGCCTCTATATTCTCAATCGATTTGATTTCAATTTTTGTAAATCTTATTGTCTTTCCTTTCAGCATCTTTCCTTCTTTCTTGTCTTCATCTATTTCCCGATCAATTTCTTTATCCTCTATCGATGCTTTATCAAAATTTTGAAGTTCTTTGGCTGTTTGTGCAGGCGTCCGGCTTGAATGCCTAAAAAACGCAGCGATGACCTTGAATATCGAAACCAAAAAAAATAGGGCCAGTATCGTGTTTCCGAGGGGAAAGATATTATCCAGTGTATGCAGTATATTGGGGCTGATTGCCCACAATGATATATAGAAAAGCACAAAGCCAATCGCCAACGCATTGGCTAAATGCAATCCATAACCTCGCATCAGGCCGAAAATAATAAAAAAGACAGTGATAAGAATCAAGATTGCGCCGAATAAGCCAAAGCCTTCAAGGCTTAAATGGAGCCAGCCTTGATAAATGGAAAAATAGGTGCCCATTGCCAGAAGCAAAGCGACTGTTGTTATCAGAACCCTTAAATATCGGCTTTCTTCAAACCGTTTTCTGAGCGCAATGCCGGCAATCGCCCAGAATAAAAATAAAAAGAGGGTGAATATTATCCAGTCCGAGTACTGTGAGATAAAGGGCCCGATGTGAATCGTATCAAAGGGCTTAAGAATGTTGATTGTAGAGGGCATTCCAAAATGATGAATTTTGGCATTTAAATATTTTTCGGAAGCAATATAGGCAAGATGATTATTTGATTAAATGAACTAAATTTGAAAAAGGCCCTATAAAATTAAAAAATGCTTGACGTGCATATTGAATGATGCAAATATGCATTCATTCACATTTTTTTTATTAAATAATTCATTTTGAATTAATCATAATTTGATTTTTGGGGATACATATTATGGCATTGGATAGAAATTTATTGTCAAAGATTGCAGAGCTCAATGAGCAAGGATTTACACAGTATCAAATTGCTTCGAAGCTCAGTAAGTCGCAATCAACAATAAGCAGGCATTTAAAAATACTATCACGTAAGCGAACAAAAAGTTCATATAGTCAAGAAGCTGAGGAAAGGGATATAAAGCAAGCCGCAATAGAACTTTGTGAGCGTTATGATAGTCTTAAAGACGCTAAAGTATTCAAATTTAAAGAATTAGAAGAGCCGACGAGTTTAACCTATCATAAGGCCTTGGGAGACTGTGCCGCTGGGTATATTGATAGCAATGTTTTGGCAAATAATCAGAGGATTTTATTGGGGGGAGGTAAAACCGTATTTTGCACAGCCAATGCATTGATGGAGCGGAGGCTGGATGTGAATATTGAGCCCATAATGATGATAAGAGGGATGGGACTTGATGAAGGCAAGATCCCTCCGTGGGTTAACGCTATTTCGATGGCAACGAAATATTGGATACTTCAAAAATGGGAACAAGCTATTCCGCAATATCTCGATGAGATGGATGGTGAAGACTTAGCGCAAAAAATTTCTGAGATGAAAGAAAAGCCTTCTATCAAAGATGCCATTGAAAGAATAAGCGATCCCGACGTTGTTTTATTTAGCGCTGGACCATTACACAAACTATCAGCTTTATCGAAACTGGCTGAAAAAATAGGAATCGAGTATTACGAACTTGAAAAAAAGGGGGTTGTAGGCGCCATATGTCACACGCTTATTGATAAAGATGGTAATGCTTTTAAAGATAAAAATTTACATGAAATGACAATTACCATTCCCCTTGACCGCTTAAAGGAACTTTCCAAAGATAAAAAACGGCATATTGTTTTGATAGCCGGAGGCATTTTTAAATATGAAATTATTAAAACAGTTATAGACGCTGGATACTGTAATGTTCTCATAACCGATGACAGTACAGCGCAATGGTTAATTGACGAGAAAAACAAGTAATGTCAATAAGTTATATTTAGGGGAGATGGTTTTGGGCAGGAGGGCCTTACACTCCTTATTCTTCGCCCTGGAAAAGCAATAAGAATAAGCAGTGCCAGTTTTGCCCTCCAACCCTATGAGAATGATATATGTCTCAAGGGTTGATGTCAAACACATAAATACGCTGTTTCATCCCTACCTGCCTTACAACCACATCCATTTAATCAAAAAGATTTAATTTAGCTCATTGTCCTTTTAGCTTCAGAATTATCGGTTATTAGTGCCTTGAGCTTTCAAGAAACCGTCTATTTATGGCTATTTTTAATAATAACATCATATATGACGAGCGTTTAATCATGAATCAGCATGATTTCGGTGTTAAAGGCCTGGTGATGAAAAATGGTCAGTTTCTTCTGCTTGCCAAACCTGATGGGAAATATGATTTGCCCGGGGGCCGGTTTAATTCAGAAGACCCGTCGATTATGCATACGCTTACTCGGGAAATTTACGAAGAAACAAGGATTACAGTCAAAATTATAAAGACGCTGAGTACATGGCATTTCTGGAAAGAAAACAGAATGATCCATGGGCTCACCTTCCTGTGCCTATACTTCTCAGGCAACATCATATTAAGTCCTGAACACTATAGTTACCATTGGCAAGAGTTAAGCAACCTTCAAAACATAAACTTCACAAAACCCTATGGGATGAAAGGAGATATCCATGACAGAATCCAGAAAAAGGCTCAATGAGATTTCTCGAAGAATGCTCCGCTTTATTGCTGAAACAGTATTTGTTGCCACAAAACGCATTTTAAAGAAACTTGACTCGGCGCTGGTAGATGGAAATGAAAATAAATTACCTGACACCTATAAACACATTGATATGCCAAAGAATTTCGAAATGCTCATTCCTCATTTTAAAATTAATCCAGAGATCTCTCCCCACAAAGTCGTTAGTTGGGATAGCGAGATGCAGTTTATGGCTGGTCTTGCCGATAAATGGGATAACACAGAAACCGGTAGTGAGTTATATGGTCTTATAACACCGAATAATGAGTTGGTGGTTATGTATGTCACCCCGCCTGGTCCTGATGCCATTCATGAGTATGCTCATTTCCGGCCGGATATTTCCTTTCTAAAAGATGTCAATGAGTTTTTAAGGGACAATTTCTGCCTCTGCTATTGTGGAAATTATCATAATCACCATTCACTTGGCCTTACCAGCCCTAGCGTAAGCGCTCAATAAACCCCATCTTCTCAACCTGAACAAGCTATGCCATGATCCTTCAAAAAATTAAACCCCCAAGGAGGCATCATGGCACTATCCAGAAAGGCCGAGAACGAGCAGAAGCGCCGC
>Ga0209947_1000069_pt1 | contig 49619 bp, 41 predicted proteins | sample SalPonR2_B_D2_MG_FD_185706 | JGI IMG/M metagenome (GOLD analysis project Ga0209947, IMG submission 185706) | Salt pond soil microbial communities from South San Francisco under conditions of wetland restoration - Salt Pond MetaG R2_B_D2_MG... ...
GGCCCGGCGTGCGAAAACGGAGGGGCTGTCAGCCCCGCAGCATGCCCACGATGTCGTAGGTTCGCTCCAGGATAGGCACGGTGATTTCCCGTGCGCGGACAGCGCCGCGATGCAGGATGCGGTCGATCTCGGCCGGGTCGTCCATCAGTCGCGACATTTCCGACGAGATCGGAGCGAGTTTCTCGACGGCGAGCTCGGAGAGTGCGACCTTGAAGTGGCCGAAAAGCGCGCCCGCATGCTGGTCCAGAACCGCCTGCTGGGTGGTCTCGGCGAGCGCCGCGTAGATGTTCACGAGGTTGCGCGCGTCGGGACGGTTCTCGAGACCCTTGACGCTATCGGGAAGGGGATCGGGGTCGGTCTTGGCCTTGCGGATCTTCTTGGCGATCGTGTCGGCGTCGTCGGTCATGTTGATGCGGGTCCGGTCCGAGGGATCGGACTTCGACATCTTCTTGGTCCCGTCCTGCAGGTTCATCACCCGCGTCGCCACGCCCTCGATCACCGGCTCTGTCAGCGGGAAGAACTCCACCCCATAGTCGTGGTTGAACTTCGCGGCGATGTCGCGGGTCAATTCCAGGTGCTGTTTCTGGTCCTCGCCGACAGGCACATGGGTGGCGTGGTAGACAAGGATGTCGGCGGCCATCAGCGCGGGATAGGCGAAAAGACCGAGCGAGGCGGCCTCGGCATTCTTGCCGGCCTTGTCTTTCCACTGGGTCATGCGCCCCATCCAGCCCATGCGCGCGACACAGTTGAAGATCCAGGCAAGCTGCGCGTGCTCGGGAACCTGGCTCTGGTTGATGAGGATGGACTTTTCCGGGTCGATCCCGGCGGCAAGAAACCCCGCGCAGAGCTCGCGGGTGTTGCGGCGCAGGTCCTGTGGGTCCTGCCAGACGGTCATCGCGTGCAGGTCGACCATGCAGTAGATCGTCTCGAACGACGCCGTGTCCTGCATCTCGACGAAACGCTTCATCGCGCCGAGATAGTTGCCCAGCGTCAGCCCGCCCGAGGGCTGGATGCCCGAAAAGACGCGCGGAGTGAATGTCGCTTCGGCCATCTTCTGCCTTCCCCATGCGCGCGAGGCCCCTCTGGCCAAGCGCCGCGGCATCGCTTACCCACGGGGCAAATCGGCGTCAACCGAAGGCCGCCCCCAGTCTGGAAACGCCATGGAAGATCACAACGTCTCTCCCTTCAACGCGCTGCCGCCTGTCGTCGTGGCGCTGACTGTCGTGATCGCCGGGCTCGAGGTGATGTTCCAGCTGGCCACCGCGGGCTTTCTTGGCGGGCAGGGGGGCGTTGGCTGGCGGCTGTCGGCGATGCAGGACTATGCCGTGCTGAACGAGGTCGCGGACTGGATGCTCGCCAATGGGCGCTTTCCGCCCGACCAGCTTCTGAGGTTCCTGACCTATCCGCTGATCCATGGCGGGTTCGTCCACGCAGCCTTCGTCGTGGTCTTCATCCTCGCCATCGGCAAGATGGTCGCGGAGGTCTTCTCGCCCCTGGCATTCGTCGCGATCTTCTGGGTCTCGGCGGTCTTCGGCGCGCTGGCCTATGTGCTTCTGCTCGACAGCCCCTTCCCGCTGGTGGGCGGCTACCCCGGTGTCTACGGGTTGATCGGGGCGTTCACCTTCCTGATGTGGGTCGATGCCGGGCGGCGCGGCGAGAACCAGATGCGCGCCTTCGGCCTGATCGGTGCGCTTCTGGCGATCCAGATCGTCTTCGGCGTGATCCAGGGCGATTTCGGGAATGTCGTCGCGGACCTGTCGGGCTTCGCGGCCGGGTTCCTGATGTCCTTCATCGTCAGCCCCGGCGGCTGGCAGCGCGCGCTGAACCGACTGCGCCAGCGTTAGGGCATTTCCAGCGGTATCGGACACCGGTTTCGCGTTGGGACATGCAAAAGGATTTCAGCCCCGGCGCAGTGCGCGCCGGAACTCGCCCACGCGAAAGGCGCCCAGAAGCTGGCCGAGGATGGCGTAGACGGCGATGCCGCCCACCACGAGGATGGCAAGGCCGAGGTATTTCCAACCCGGCAGGCCCAGTAGCGGCCCCCAGACCAGCACCCCCGACCAGAGCCCCCCGCCCATCAGGACCGAGGCGGCCACGATCCGCCAAAGCCGTCGCTTGAACCGCGCGTCGAAGCGCGCGACATCGCCCATGTCGCGGCGTCCCCGCAGCAACAGCCAGACCATCGCCCAGGCCGCCAGCGTCGTGCCGATGGCAGCCCCGATGAAGCCCAGCAGCATCGCAAAACCCACCGCCGCCACCGCGTTCACAACCATGGCTACGAGCGCGTAGCGGAAGGGCGTGCGCGTGTCTTCCCGCGCGAAGTAGAGCGGCTGAAGCACCTTTTGCAGGACGAAGGCGGGCAGGCCAGCGCCGTAGACCGCCAGCGCCAGCGCGGTCGCCACGGTGTCGTCGGGCCCGAACGCGCCGCGCTCGAACAGGACCGAAACGATGGGCACCGGCATGACCATCAGCGCCACGGCCGAGGGGATGGTCAGCGCCAGCGCGATCTCGCCCGCGCGGCTCAGCGCGTCGCGGCCACCCTGTTCGTCATTCGCCCGCAGCCTGCGCGACAGGTCCGGCAGCAGCACTACGCCCACGGCGATGCCGACCACGCCAAGCGGCAACTGGTAGAGCCGGTCGGCATAGGACAGCCAAGCGATGGCGCCGTCGAAGAAACTGCCGACCTGCCGCCCCACCAGCAGGTTGATCTGCACCACGCCCCCCGCAAGCATCGCCGGCAGCGCGATCACCGCCAGCCGCTTCATGTCGGGCGTCAGGCGCGGCAGCCGCAGGGTCAGGCGGAACCCGGCACGCGCGGCGGCGACCCAGACGAGGCCCAGCTGCGCGACCCCGGCGACCAGCACGCCCCAGACGAGGAAGGTGCCATGGGCAAGGCCTTCCGGGTCGCCGGCGCCCGCGATGGCCATGCCTTGCGCGTCGGTCATCTCCGCCAGCACGATCGCCGCGATCAGGACGATGTTGAGCAGGAGCGGCGCGGCGGCGGCGGCGGCAAAGCGCCCGGTCGCGTTCAGCACGCCGGACAGCAGCGCGGCCAGCGAGATGAAGAGGATATAGGCAAACGCGATCCGCCCGAAGGCCACGGCAAGCGGCAGCCGTTCATCGCCCGCGAAGCCTGCGGCCATGGCAAGCACCAGCCACGGCATGAAGACCTGCGCCAGCAGTGTCAGCACGATCAGGATCGACGCCAGCCCCGAAAAGGCATCCTGCGCGAAACACTGCGGATCCTCGCCAGCCTCGAACTTCTTGGAAAAGAGCGGCACGAAGGCGGTGTTGAACGCCCCCTCGGCAAAGAATCGGCGGAACATGTTGGGCAGCGAGAACGCCACGAGGAAGGCCTCGGCGACCGGGCCCGCGCCCATGAAGGCGGCGATCAGGATGTCCCGGACGAAGCCGAGAATGCGGCTCATCAGGGTCCAGAAGCCGACCGTGACGAAGCCCGAGACAAGGCGGATGGGTTTGACCATTGTCCCGCCTCAGGCCCCGAACTGCGCGGGTGCGGAGACCGTGCCCGCGCCGGCTTGCCACATGTCGGTCATCCTCTCACGCTCCGGCCCGTTCGGCCACGCGGGCGATGGCATCCCGCAGCTTGCGCTCGAGGTTCTCCTGCCGCGAGCGCGTGTGCAGTTTCAGGCCGAACATGTCCTTGACATAGAAGACGTCCACCACCTGCGCGCCATAGGTCGCGATCACCGCGTGGGCGATATAGACGTTGCTGGCCGCCAGTGTCTTGGTCAGGTCGTAAAGCAGGCCGGGCCGGTCGCGGGTGTCGACCTCGATGATCGTGTAGATCTCGGAGCCTTCGTTGTCGAAGGTGATATGCGTCGGCACGTCGAAGGGCCGCTCGCGCTTCTTGATCTTGTCGCGTCCCTCCAGCGCCTTGGAGGCCACGACCTCGCCCTTGAGCGTCTTTCCGATCATCCCGCGCAGACGCGGCAGGCGGCGGGCCTCGTAGGGGTTGCCCTCGGCGTCCTGCACCCAGAACACCGCGGTCGCGTAGCCGTCCTTGGACGTATAGGTCCGCGCGTCGACGACATTGGCCCCGACCAGCGACAGGGCGCCTGCGAGGCGCGAGAAGATGCCGGGATGGTCGTTCAGCGCAAAGCAGACGCGGGTCGCGTCGCGGTCCTCGTCCTCGCGGGTGTCGATGCGGATCTCGTCGGCGCCGATGTCCTTCAGCATCTCGGCGAAGGCGACCTGCGTGGCGAGGTCCAGCCCCTGCCAGTAGGGTCCGTAATGGCGGTCGATCTCGGTCTTGAGCAAGGGCTTGGGCCAGTCGGCCAGGGCCTCGCGCAGCGCCTTCTTGCCCTCGCCCTCCAGCTTCTCGCGATTGAGGTCCTCGAGCCCGGTGTCGAGCGCGGTTGCCGTGGCGCGGTAGAGCCCCCGCAGAAGCGTGGCCTTCCAGTTGTTCCAAGTGTTCGGCCCGACGCCGCGGATGTCGCAGACCGTCAGCACGGTCAGAAGCTCAAGCCGCTCGCGTGTCTTCACCGCCTTGGCGAAGTCGCGCACCGTGCGCGGGTCCGAGATGTCGCGTTTCTGCGCCATGTCGGACATCAGAAGGTGATAGCGCACCAGCCATTCCACCGTCTCGCATTCGGCGGGCTTCAGGCCGAGGCGCGGACAAACCGTCCGCGCGATGCGCGCGCCGACGATGGAATGATCCTCCTTACGGCCCTTGCCGATATCGTGCAGCAGGCAGGCGGCATAAAGAACCTTGCGGTTCACCCCGTTCTTCAGAATGCGGGAGGCCACCGGCAGTTCCTCGATCAGTTCCTCGCGCTCGATCTGCGCGAGCGTCGAGATCACCTGGATCGTGTGCTCGTCCACCGTATAGCTGTGATACATGTTGAACTGCATCATCGCGACGACGGGGGCGAATTCCGGCAGGAAGGCAGACAGGACCCCCAGCTCGTTCATGCGGCGCAGCGCTCGTTCCGGGTTGCCGTGCTTGAGCAGAAGATCGAGGAAGATGCGCACCGCCTCCGGGTCGCGCCGCATGGCATCGTCGATCGTGTCGATGCGTGCCTGCACCTCGCGCATGGCATCGGGGTGGATCAGGTAGCCGGTCCTCAGCGCCTCCTCGAAGAGCCGTAGAATGTTCAGCTTGTCCTCGAAAAAGGCGTCGGCGTCCTCCAGCGTGAGGCGGTTCTGCTTGATCGCGTAGCCGGTCTTGACCTTCTTCCGGCGGCGCCTGCGCCCGCGCAGAAACCCGAACAGCGCCGGCTCCTGCTTGACGTGGCGCGCCTCAAGCTCGGTCAGGAAAATGCGGGTCAGTTCACCCACGCGGGTGGCGTGGCGGAAATAGTCCTGCATGAAATGTTCGACCGCGCGTCGGCCGGAATGGTCCTTGTAGCCCATGAGCTCGGCGACCTGGACCTGGTTGTCGAAGGTCAACTGGTCCTGCGCGCGGTCGGCGATCAGGTGCAGATGACACCGAACGGCCCAGAGGAACCGCTCGGCCGCATCGAAGGCGGCGAATTCCTCGGGCCGGAACACGCCCAGCGCCACCAGCTCGTCGATATGGACGACGCCGTGTTCGTACTTGGCGATCCAGTAGAGCGTCTGCAGGTCGCGCAGCCCGCCCTTGCCCTCCTTGACGTTGGGCTCCAGCATGTAGCGCTGGCCGCCCTGCTTGCGGTGGCGCGCGCTGCGTTCCTCGAGCTTGGCCTCGATGAACTCACCCACTGTCCCGTCGAAAAGCTGCTGGCGCAACCCGGTCTGAAGCTCCGCCCCGACCGCTTCGGTCCCGCACAGGTAACGCATCTCCAGCAGGCTGGTCCGGATCGTGATGTCCTGCCGTCCAAGCCGCAGGCATTCCTTTACCGTGCGCGAGGCATGGCCGACCTTCATCCGCAGGTCCCACAGCATGTAGAGTGTGGATTCGATCACGTTCTCGATGGCGGGCGTCATCTTCCACGGCGTGACGAACAAGAGGTCGACGTCGGAATAGGGCGCCATCTCGCCGCGCCCGTAGCCGCCGACGGCCATGACGGCCATGCGCTCGGCCTGCGAGGGCAGGGCGTTGGGATGCAGATGGGTCTCGGCCACATGCAGCACTTCTCGCACGAGGCAGTCGGTCAGGTGGCAATAGGCCCGTGTGGTGCGCCGGGCCGCCAGCGGCAGCTCGGTGAAGCCAGCCGCGATCGCCGTGCGGCCCGCCGCGTTGGCCTCCTGCAGCACGCCGACCGCCGCCGCGCGCACGGCGGCGCTGTCGGGCGCCTCCGCGCAGGCGGCATCGATCCGCGCACGAACGGCCTCCGCGTCGAAGATGCGATCCTCCGGGACGATAAGCGTCCCGGGCTCCGTCGCGACTGTGAGACTTGGGTTCCGGTCAGAGACCGGGACCGCCAAGGCGTCTTGGGGCGGGGTCAATGATGGCCACCTGATTTTCGGTCACTTGGGCGATTGCCAGCGCCCTCTGGTTGGTGCCGTCCGACAGCAGGCGAAACACGCCGCCTGCGCCCTGGAAACCGGGCGACGCGGTCAGGTCGACGCCACCGGCGCGGCCCGTCGTGGCCACCGTCTCGGCGATGGCGCGCACGCCGTCATAGGCCAGCGCGGCAAGCGTGTGCGGCGCAGAGCCGTAGGTCGCGGCGTAGCGGCCTTCGAACCCGGCCAGCGCGCCCTGGTCGGGAAGGGTGAACCACCCGCCCTGAAGCCCCGCGAATTCCAGCGTCTGGGGCGGCGTGTCCCACCGTGTGAGGCCCATCACCCGCACGGTCTCCAGGTCGAGCCCGTTCTCAGGCAGAAGCTGCGCGAAGAAAGGCAGGGCGCCCGCGCTGTCCGAGGTCAAAAGGACACCGTTCGCGCCGGTTTCCCGGACCGCCTCCACGACCTGTGGCACCGCGTTGATGACGCCGGTCTGCGAGAACTCGTATGGGACCGTCGCCGCGACCGTCGCACCCGACCGCGCGGCGGCCCCCCGTACCGCGTCGCGCGCAACTTCGCCGGCAAGATTGGAGGCGTGGACCACGACGATGTTGCCCGCGCCCTGGCGGGCGGCGTAGGAGACGAGCCGATTGGCGGTGTTGGCGAAGGTGTTGCCCAGAACGAAGACGTTGCCGCCCGCGACCTCGGCGTTGTTCGAGAAGCTCAGCACCGAGACCCCGGAATTGGCGACGGCGACACCGACGGCGGCCGCGGATTCCGAGCGCAGAGGACCGAGGATGACATCTGCGCCCTCCTGCACGGCCTGTCGCGCGACCGTCGCCGCCGTCGCGGGGTTGCCGTCGGTGTTGTAGACGCGAATATCGATGGTCACTCCGGTCTGTTCCGTCGCGGCGAGGCGCGCGGCGTTTTCCAGCGAGCGCGCGATGATCGCGTCGCCGCCCTGGGCCGAGCTCAGCGGCAGGAGCATGGCGATCTCCACCGTCTCACCGCTGACGCGCGGACCGGTGGCGAGGCGGGGCCCTGCCATCTGGCAGCCCGCAAGAACAAGGGTGAGGATGGCGGCGAGCGCCAGTCGAAGCGGGTTGCGAAGCGTCTTCAAGGCGGAAAACATCTGCTCGGGTCCTCCGTGGAACATATGCATGCCTGACCCCGACCCTTGTTCTGGCCTGTGGACCGCGACACGCTGCGAAACTACGGTGTCGGAACGATCAAGTAAACGCGCGATGGGCGAAGGGCAGGGTATTCCATGCATCCATGTGGCAGGCGGGCAAGGTCCGGGCCCCTCAACACGGGCATGGGTGACCCATGACACGGCAGCGCAACAAGCCGGTCGATGACGGCGCGGATGGCATCGGCGATCCTTCGCCGGTTTCCGCGGCGGCGCTGGCGCCGGGGCTGCATTTCGTGGCCACGCCCATCGGCACGGCAAGGGACATCACGCTCAGGGCGCTCGACACGCTGCGCGCGGCCGACGCGATCGCCGCGGAGGATACACGCAACACGCGCCGCCTGATGGAGCTTCACGGCATTCCGGTATCGGGGCGGCCGATCCTGCCCTACCACGACCACAACGGTGCTCAGATGCGCCCGCGCCTTGTCAAGATGCTGCAGGACGGTGCGCGCATCGCCTATGTCTCGGACGCCGGGACGCCACTTGTGGCCGATCCGGGATACCAACTGGCACGCGCGGCCATCGACGCCGGCATTGCGGTCACCGCCGCGCCGGGGCCGTCCGCGGCACTGGTGGCGCTCACCGTCTCCGGTCTGCCGACCGACCGGTTTCTTTTCGTCGGCTTTCCACCGCCGCAGGCCGGTGCGCGGCGCCGCTGGATCGCGGAACTCGATAGCGCGCGTGCTACAGTCATCGTCTTCGAAAGCCCCCGGCGCGTTCACCGACTGTTAGCTGAATTGTGCGACATCCTTGGAAAGGACCGGCAGGCGGCGCTGTGCCGGGAATTGACAAAGCGGTTCGAAGACGTGCGCCGCGGGTCGTTGGGAGAGTTGCGCGACGGGGTCGCGGATGCTCCGCCCAAGGGCGAGTGCGTTCTGTTAATCGATCGTGCGCAGGCGGTGCAGAGTTCGGATGACAGCGTGCGCGACGCGTTGCGCGCCGAACTGGCCAGCCGCAGCCTGAAGGCCGCTGTTGCGGCCGTAGCCGAAGTCACGGGGCGCCCGCGCCGTGAGGTGTACCAGATGGCGTTGCGCCTGAAGGAGGAAGAGAAAGATGACAGGTGAGATGATCGTCGAGGGGGAGTGCGGCTCAAGCGTGCCGACGGTGCGTCGCGACATGTGTAGCGTCGCGCGGCAGCGCCGTGGCCAGACGAACCACCGCAGCGGGGCTGCCGCAGAAGAGCAGGTGGAGCAAAGCTATCTGCGCAGCGGCCACCACCTGCGCAACCGTCGTTGGCGGGGCGGCGTGGGCGAAATCGACCTCGTCTTGGAAAAGGCCGGTGAAATCGTGTTCGTCGAGGTGAAGGCGTCCCGGTCCCATGCGACGGCCGCGCGCGCGTTGCGGAGCGGGCAGATCAAACGCCTGCTGCAAAGCGCTGAAGCCTACATCGGACAGCTTCCGCACGGCCTTCTGACACCCATGCGCTTCGATGTGGCGCTTGTCGACCGCACGGGTCGGGTCGATGTGATCGAGAACGCGCTCGGCGCGTGATCGCCCATTGCGCTCCCCCGTCGCACGGGCCATTTTTAGGGCTGGTCCGGGCGCGGGAGACAGATCATGAAAGTTGCGTTCCAGATGGATCCGATCGGGTCCGTCGACATCGGTGCGGACAGCACGTTCCGGCTGGCCGAGGAGGCACAGGCCCGCGGCTGCACCCTGTGGCACTACACACCCGATTGCCTGTCGTTCCGGGAGGGCCATGTCGTCGCCCGCGCGCAGCCCCTCACGGTACAGCGGGTGAAGGGCGATCATGCGCATCTGGGTGAGACCGTCGATCTCGACCTCGGCGACGTCGATGTGGTCTGGCTCCGGCAGGACCCGCCCTTCGACATGGGCTACATCACCACGACGCATATTCTGGACCGGCTGAAGGGCCGGACGCTCGTCGTCAACGATCCTTTCTGGGTCCGCAACTCTCCCGAGAAGCTTCTGGTCCTCGATTTCCCCGATCTCACACCGCCCACGACCATCGCGCGGGACATCGGCGTTCTGCGCGACTTCAAGGCCGAACACGGCGACATCATCCTCAAGCCGCTTTACGGAAATGGCGGGGCGGGCGTGTTTCGGCTCGACCCCAATGACCGCAACCTCGCGTCCCTGCACGAACTCTTCATTTCCATGAGCCGCGAGCCGTTGATCGTGCAGAAATTCCTGCCCGACGTGTCGGCGGGCGACAAGCGGATCATTCTGGTCGACGGGGAGCCCGTGGGCGCCATCAATCGCGTGCCCGCGCCCGGTGAGACCCGGTCGAACATGCATGTGGGCGGGCGCCCCGAGAAGACCGCGCTGACCCCGCGGGAGCGGGAGATCTGTGCCGCCATCGGCCCGCGCCTGCGCGAGATGGGGCAGGTCTTCGTCGGGATCGATGTGATCGGTGGCTACCTGACCGAGATCAACGTGACCTCGCCCACCGGCATCCAGGAACTGGAGCGCTTCGACGGGATCAACGTCGCGGGCCAGATCTGGGACGCGATCGCCCGGCGCCTCGCCGACGCCGCCTAAAGCTCCGGCGCGCCGATCAGTCGGTAGCCCAGCGCCTCGGCGATATGCGGCGTCGAGATCGTGTCGCAATGGTCGAGATCGGCAATCGTGCGCGCAAGCCTGAGAATGCGGTGGTAGCCCCGCGCGGTCAGCCGGAACCGGTCGGCCGCGGTCAGAAGCATCGCCTTGCCCGCCGCGTCCGGCGTCGCGATCTCGTCCAGAAGCGCACCCTCGGCATCGGCATTGACGCGCGCTTTCGCCCCCAGTTTTCCGAAACGCTCGGCCTGTCGCGCGCGGGCGTCCGCGACGCGCGCCGCGATCGCGCGGGAGGTCTCGCCGCCCGGAGGCATGTCGAGGTCGCGGTAGGAGACCGGCGGCACTTCGAGGCGCAGGTCGAACCGGTCCATCAGCGGCCCCGAGATGCGGGCGAGGTATTCCTCGCCGCAGACCGGCGCGCGACCGCAGGCCTGGTCGGCGTCGTACAATTGCCCGCAGCGGCACGGGTTGGCCGCGGCGATCAGAAGGAAGCGGCAGGGATAGCGCACATGGGCATTGGCGCGGGCCACGATGACCTCGCCCGTTTCGATGGGCTGGCGCAGGGTTTCGAGAACCGCGCGGGTGTATTCGGGAAACTCGTCAAGAAACAGAACGCCGTTATGCGCCAGCGACACCTCGCCGGGTTTCGCGCCGCGTCCGCCGCCCACGATCGCGGCCATGGACGCGGTGTGGTGCGGGGCGCGGAAGGGGCGGGTGCGGGAAATGCCGCCCTCGTCCAGGAGGCCCGAAAGCGAATGGATCATCGAGGTTTCCAGCGCCTCGGGCGCGGTCAGCGGCGGCATGATCCCGGCGAGACGCGCGGCCAGCATGGACTTGCCCGACCCCGGCGCCCCGATCATCAACAGGTGATGCCGCCCCGCCGCCGCGATCTCGAGCGCGCGTTTCGCGCGTTCCTGGCCGCGCACCTCCGACAGGCATCCGGCGATGGGCGTGTCGATGACCTCTCCGGGGCGCGCGGGCTCCAGCGGCGCGCGGTCGGTCAGGTGCGCCACAAGCTCCGCCAGCGACGCCGCCGCGAAAACCGGCGTGGCGCCGACCCATGCGGCCTCGGCGCCACAGCCTGCGGGGCAGAGCAGTACGAGGTCGTCCTCGCCGGCCGCGAGCGCCGTGGGGAGTGCCCCGTGCACAGCCACCAGCCGTCCGTCGAGCGACAACTCGCCCAGCGCCATTGAGGAGGAAACCCTGTCGGCAGGCACGATCCCGATGGCCGCCAGCAGCGCCAGCGTGATCGGCAGGTCGAAATGGGACCCTTCCTTCGGCAGGTCAGCGGGCGAGAGGTTGATCGTCACACGTTTGGACGGCAGCGCGATCGCCATCGCCTGCAGCGCCGTGCGCACCCGTTCGCGCGCCTCCGACACCGCCTTGTCGGGCAGGCCCACGATGGAAAACCCCGGCAGGCCGGGGGTGACGGCGCATTGCACCTCCACGCGCCGCGCCTCGAGACCCTCGAAGGCAACGGAATGGCACAGGGCCACACTTTCCGGGCGCGGCCCGTCAAACATGGGAGTCGTCGAACATGGTTAACGGCTACGGCCTAAGCATTTACGAATCGTAAATCCGCATGAAGGCGGGCCAGGCCTCGGCGTCCACGACGGTCTTGTCACGGCAGAAGGCGTTGCAGAAGCCAAAGACGCGTCGGCCGATCTGGGCCAGAAGCGTGACGGGAAGGTCGGAATAGGGGCACAGATCGTTCACCGGTGATCCAGCGTCGAGGGGCCGCGCGTCGAGCGCTGGCACCGCCGGGAACGGTGATCGTTCAAGCGGCATGTCGTATTGCGGTAGCTCCGGTCCCTCGGCCAGTGCCATTGCCCGCCAGCGGCGGAAATCGGGCTGCGCCAGGTGGGTGCGGACATAGGTTTGCGCCGTGTTCGAGACCGACAGGCCGTAGGTGGCGATCCGGGTCGCGACCGGCGCGTAGAAGGCATCAACCAGCGTGTAATCGCCATAAAGGAACGGCCCGCCCGAGCGATCGAGTGCGCGGCTCCAGATGCTGTCGATCCTGTCGAGGTCGGCCCGGACCTTTGGCGGTGTCTCGAAATTCGCCCAGCCGGTGTAGAGGTTCATCGGGCAAGCGCCGCGCAGGGCGGTGAAGCCCGAATGCATCTCGGCGATCAGGCTGAGCGCTTCGGCACGGTCTTTCGGGGCGGCGGGAAGCAGGCCCTTGTCCGGGAACGCCTCCGCCAGGTGCCAGGCGATGGCGATGCTGTCGGTCAGAAGGCCGCCTTGGGGCGTTTTGACCACCGGCACCGTGCCCGCACCGCCGAACGCGGCGACCTCGGCTGCGAAGGTGTCCGAATAGATTCGGGTGCTGTGCACCGAGACGTCGATGCCGAACACGGCGAAGGGCAGCCAGCCGCGCAGCGACCAGGAGGAATGGCCGCGCTGGCCAATGAGCAGGTCGTAGGTCATGACCGTATTGGCGGTGGCGCTGCGCGGAAGGTCAATCGGGAATGGCCGATGGCCGTCATCAGGCGATGTGATTGACGGTTTCCAGCGACCACCCGGCGCCGACCCGGTCGAGCCGCGTGACCGACAGCGGGTCGATCCGGTGGGTCAGCGCCTGCCGGAACCCGATGCCCGCCGCCGCGCCGATATGGCCGAGGATCACGCCCATATGCGCGACCGCGATCAGGTCGGCGCCCGGATGCTCCGCCGCGAGCCTCTCGACCACCGCAGACACGCGCCTTGCGACATCGAAAAAGCTTTCGCCCTCCGGTGCGGCCACGTCGCCCGGGTTGTCCCAGAACGCACGGCTGAGCACCGGGTCGCGGCTTGCGACGTCGTCGTGGTTGAGGCCGTCCCACGCCCCGAAATCGAATTCCCTGAGCTGGTCGGTGTCTGGCAGGCGTCTGCGGGTGCCCGAGATCCGGTCCGCCGTGGCCGAGGCCCGCACAAGATCGGAGGACACCACGACGGCATCGCGCGGCAGGTAGGCGTCCAGCCGGTCGAGCGCGGCCGCGTCCGACAGGTCTGCCGGGACATCGCGCCAGCCCGTGAAGGTCTTCTGATGCGTGGGCCCGTGGCGGACCCACCACAGGCGCGCTACCAAAACCGTTGCCCCGACCGGGCCTGCGCGTCGAACGCGTCTTCTGCCGGGGACCCGTCCTCGTGCTCACCGCCGGTCGCGTCACTGACGGCCGGCGGCTCACCTTTCAGGATCTGCGGCAGGCCGGCCGTCACGAACACGACAAGGTCGGCCCGCGCCGCCAGCCGCTGGTTCAGCCGCCCCTGGAATGACCGGAAGGCGCGGGCCATGGCGTTGTCCGGGACGATCCCCCCCGAGACATCGTTGGTGACCATCACCACAGGCCGCGTCATCGCTCCGAGGGTAGCGAGCAGCACGTCGACCTCTTCCTCGACATCGGCGTCGTCGAGCATCTGATTCGTCAGCCAGAAGGTGACGCAATCCACGAGTGCGATCTCGCCCGACTGTATCCGGGACAGCGGCAATTCGAGGTCCAGCGGCGCCTCTACCGTGCGCCAGCCTTGACCCAGACGCCGCGCGCGATGGCGGGCGATTTTCGCCTCCATCTCGAGGTCATGGGCCTCGGCCGTGGCTATATAGACCCGCGAAAGCCCGGACTGGAGAACAAGACGCTCCGCGAAGGCCGATTTGCCGGAGGAAGCGCCACCGATGATGAGCGTCAGAGGGGGCAGTCGCAATTTAATTTCCCGGAAAGTGAACCGAACGTCGTCTACGTGCGTATCACCTATAAACACTGCTTGCGAGACCACAGGGAAACCATAACCGGGGGTGCGATATGGCACTAGACATGGGTGGAGACCAGACACTTTCCCGCAGGGCCATGAAGGCCGAATTGCTGGATGCGGAAACCGAACTCAGGCTTGCTTACGCCTGGCGTGACGAGCGCGACGAAGAAGCGCTCCATCGCCTCGTGACGGCCTACATGCGGCTCGCCATTTCCATGGCCGCGAAGTTCAAGCGTTACGGCGCGCCGATGAACGATCTGATCCAGGAAGCCGGGCTTGGCCTGATGAAGGCCGCCGACAAGTTCGACCCCGACCGTGGTGTGCGGTTTTCCACCTATGCCGTCTGGTGGATCAAGGCGTCGATCCAGGATTACGTGATGCGGAACTGGTCGATGGTCCGCACCGGATCCACTTCGTCTCAGAAATCCCTTTTCTTCAACATGCGCCGCGTTCAGGCCCGGTTGGAGCGGGAGGCGATGGCCAATGGCCAGTCGCTCGACAAGCATCAGCTGCGCCAGATGATCGCGACGGAGGTCGGCGTGCCTCTCCACGACGTCGAGATGATGGAAGGCCGCCTTGCCGGGTCCGACTATTCGCTGAACGCCACACAATCCGTGGAGGACGAGGGCCGCGAGTGGATCGACACGCTCGAGGATGAAAGCCAGCAGGCGTCCGAAACGGTCGAGAACGCCCACGACATGGAGACGCTGCGCGAGTGGCTGATCAACGCCATGGGTGCGTTGAACGAGCGGGAACGCTTCATCGTGCGCGAGCGCAAGCTGCGCGAGGATCCCCGCACGCTCGAAAGCCTTGGCAACGAGTTGGGCCTCAGCAAGGAACGCGTTCGCCAGCTCGAGGCCGCGGCCTTCGCCAAGATGCGCAAGACGCTCGAGGCGCAGTCGAAGGAGGTCCGGTCATTCCTCGCCATCTGATCCTCCACGCGCCGCTCGGGATCATCGCGGTGCTCTTCGGCGCGACCCTTTTGACGCAACTGCCCGTTGACGGGCTCTCCACAGCGCCCCTCGGTATCGCGGAACGTGCTGCGGACGGCTACGTCGTGACAGGCACCGCTGCGCCTGTCACGCAGATCGCGTTTGCGAACTGACCGACACGCGATGCGGCTGTTCCCTGTGACCGAGCGCGGCGCGCTGGCTGCGCTTGGTGCGATACTCTTCGCTGTGACCGCCACGGCCGCGCCCGTGAACACAGCCGACGATCTTGCGCAGAGGATCGCGGGCATCGACGTCGTGATCCTGGGCGAAGTGCATGACAATCCCGCCCATCATGTCTTCCAGACCGAAGTGGCGGAAGCGATTGGTCCCTCGGCGTTCGTTTTCGAAATGGTGACCGCCGATGAGGCGCGTTCCGTGACGCCCGACCTCGCCGCCGATCCTGCGGCGCTTTCGGACGCGCTGGGCTGGGCTGAATCCGGCTGGCCCGACTTCTCCATGTATTACCCGCTGTTTCTTCAGGCCGCGCGTGCTTCCGCCTACGGCGCCGAGGTGCCGCGCGATGCCGCGCGCGCCGCCTTTGCCGAGGGGGCCGCTGCCGTATTTCCCGGCGATGCGGCCCGGTTCGGCCTGACCGACCCGCTGGACCCCGGCGAGCAGGCCGCACGTGAGGCCGAACAGCAGGAGGCCCATTGCAACGCGCTGCCCGAGGACATCCTGCCGGGCTTCGTCGAGGCGCAGCGCCTGCGCGACGCGGTATTGGCCGAGGCGGCGCTCGATGCGCTGGAGGCCCATGGCGCGCCGGTCATGATCGTGACGGGCAACGGGCACGCCCGCACCGACCGGGGCGTGCCGGCCCTGCTGGCCGAGGCCGCGCCGGAGGTCACCGTCTTCGCGCTGGGGCAGTTCGAGGCCGTGCCGGAGGCCCCCGTGCCCTTCGATGCCTGGACCGTGGCCGACCCCGTCGACCGGCCCGATCCCTGCGCGGCATTCCGTTGAATGGACGCCGCGCGCGGCATCGCGGAAACTGGCGTCATGTCATCGGACCGGACGCTTCGCGTGGTGTTTCGGGCGGCCGTGCTGGGCCTCGTGCTGACCCTTGCGGCCTATGGCGGCCTCTTCGCGGCCCTGGCCTGGCCCGATCCCCTGTTTCGTCAAGCCCGTGGCGGCGGGCTGGTGACCTTTCATGCCACCGAGCCCCTGCCGCCCGAGGCCACGGTCCTGGCCGAGCAGGTGACGGCCGCCTTCGCTGCCTCGCCGCTGGGTCTGCCCGCCCATGAGGTCGATATCTGGTTGGTGGACGAGGGCTGGCCCGTGCGCATCTTCTTTGCCGGCAGCCCGCGCGCCTCGGGCCTGACCTATCCTGTGGCTTCCACCCGGAATGTTTTCCTGCGCCATGCGAATATCGAGGCCAACCGGCTGCGGCGCGGGGCCATGGTGGTGCCGCCGCCGCGCACGCTGAGCTATTACCTGATCCACGAGATCACGCATCTGATGGTGGCCGAACGTGTGGGTGCGTGGCGCATCGTTCGCATGCCTCGATGGGTCAACGAGGGGTTTGCGGATTACGTGGCGCTGGGCCCCGCGCCGCCGGGGATGGTCGAACTTGCCGCGTCCGGGGCACGTTTGCCTGCGTCGGTCTGGGGCACCTACGGGCAGGAGAGGGTCTGCGTCACGCTCGCGCTGGAGCGGCTGTCGGGCGATCTGGATGCGCTTTTCGCGCTCGACGTGGACATGCAGGCGAGTGGGGCCTGCCCGATGGTTCCGCAATTCGGCATTGCGAGTGCCGGGGGTGGCACCTAACCTTTGCCCGGGACGGGACGCGGGGACGCAACCATGCTGGCCGACAAGAAAATCCTGCTGATCATCAGCGGCGGAATCGCGGCCTACAAGTCGCTCGACCTGATCCGCAGGCTGCGCGAGCGGCAGGTGGGCGTCGTGCCGGTCCTCACGCGCGCGGCGGAGGAATTCGTGACGCCGCTCACCGTCTCGGCGCTGGCGGGCGACAAGGTCTATCGCGACCTATTCGATCTCACCGACGAGGCGGAGATGGGCCATATCGAACTGAGCCGTGCCGCCGATCTAGTGGTCGTGGCGCCGGCCACGGCCGACCTGATGGCGAAGATGGCGGGCGGGCATGCCAATGACCTTGCCTCGACCCTTTTGATGGCCACCGACAAGCCCGTTCTGATCGCGCCCGCCATGAACGTGAAGATGTGGGAGCATCCGGCGACGCTGCGCAATCTCGCGACCCTGCAGGCCGACGGCATCCGCGTCGTGGGACCCGCCGAGGGCGCCATGGCCTGCGGCGAGTTCGGCCCGGGGCGCATGTCCGAGGTGCCCGAGATCATCGCCGCGATCGAGGCCGCCTTTGGCCAAGGCCCGCTGTCGGGACGGCACGTTCTGGTGACGTCGGGCCCGACCCATGAGCCCATCGACCCCGTCCGCTACATCGCCAACCGTTCCTCTGGCGCGCAGGGGACAGCGATCGCCGCGGCGCTGCGCGATCTGGGCGCGCGCGTCAGTTTCGTCACGGGGCCGGCGCGCGTGCCGCCTCCGGCCGGTGTGGATGTGGTTCCGGTGGAAACCGCCGCCGAGATGGAAAAGGCCGTCGCCGCCGTCCTTCCGGCCGATGCAGCGGTCTTCGCCGCCGCCGTGGCCGACTGGCGCGTCGACAACGCGGCAGGGCAGAAGATCAAGAAGACGGCCGGCGACGTCCTGCCGACACTGAGTTTCGTGGAGAACGCCGACATTCTTGCGAGTGTGGCGCAGATGGGCGAGGGGCGGCCGCAGCTGGTCATCGGCTTCGCCGCCGAGACCGAAGAGGTGGAGCGGCACGCGACCGAGAAGCGCGCGCGCAAGGGTTGCGACTGGATCGTGGCCAATGACGTCTCGCCGGGCACAGGGATCATGGGCGGAACGGAGAACGCCGTGACGCTGATCACCGCCGAGGGTGCCGAGACATGGCCGCGCCTGAGCAAGGCGGAGACCGCCGCGCGGCTGGCGGCGCGCATCGCCGAGACGCTGGCGTGAGCGGCCGGCGGCGCGAATGCGTCTTTCCGGAAAGATGAAGGGGGCAGGGTGTCCGTAACGATCCAGATCATGCGTGAGGACTGGGCCGATCCGGCGGTGCCGCTGCCGGATTACGCCACCGAGGGCGCGGCGGGCGCGGACCTGCGCGCGAACCTGCAGCCCGAGGACCGCACCGCCGGCCTGTCCCTGCAGCCGGGACGCCGCGTGCTGGTTCCGACCGGGTTGCGCGTGGCGATCCCCGAAGGTCACGAGATGCAGGTCAGGCCGAGGTCGGGTCTGGCGCTCAAGCATGGCATCGCCATCCCCAACGCGCCCGGCACCATCGACAGCGATTATCGCGGGCCGCTGGGCGTGATCCTGATCAATCTCGGGGCAGAAATCTTCGTCGTCGAGCATGGCGCGCGCATCGCGCAGGCCGTCGTGGCGCCGGTCCTGCGCGCCCGGTTCGCCCTGACCGGGACGTTGGACGCGACCGCGCGGGGCACCGGCGGCTTCGGGTCCACCGGGGTCGGCTGATGCTGCTGGTCGCTTTCCTCGCTGCCGTGATCTGGGGCATCGGTGCCGCCATGGGCGTGCCGCGCGCGGCGCGGGTCAACATGCTCGGCCTGCTCTTTGTCATCGTGCTCGCGTTGCAGATCGTCCTGCCCGACGGCCACCCGGTCCGCGAGGCCACCGGCGAGTCCCCGGCGCTCTGGCTGATCCTCGGCGCCGGCGTGGTGCTGGTCCTGATCTATCGGGCGATCCTGAACAGGTTGCGCGGACAGGCCGCCGAGATCGAGGCGACGCGTGACGAGACGCAGCCCGCGATGCCCCAGGGGCCGTTCAGCGACGTCGAACTCGAGCGGTACGCGCGCCACATCACCCTTCCGGATATCGGAGGCGCCGGGCAGCTCGCGCTCAAGAACGCCAGGGTTCTCGTGATCGGCGCAGGCGGGCTGGGGGCGCCGGCACTGCTATATCTCGCCGCGGCAGGCGTCGGGCGGATCGGGGTCATCGACGGCGACACGGTGGCGCTGTCGAACCTGCAGCGGCAGGTGATCCATACGGATGCGCGGCAGGACATGCCCAAGGTCTTCTCCGCCCAGGCCGCAATCGCGGCGCTCAATCCGCATGTGGACACGCGGCCCTACAACCGCGCGCTCACCGCCGATATCGCTGAGGAGCTTTTCGCCGAATACGATCTGATCCTCGACGGCACGGACAGCTTCGAGACCCGTGCGCTGGTCAATCGCGCGGCCGTTGCTGTCGGGCGCCCTGTGCTGGCGGGCGCGATCAGTGCATGGGAGGGACAGATCACGCTTTACGATCCGGCCTCTGGCGCGCCCTGCATGGCCTGCGTCTTTCCCAAGGCGCCCGAGCCGGGGCTGGCGGCGACCTGCGCCGAGACCGGGGTGATCGGCGCGCTGCCCGGCGTGGTGGGATCGATGATGGCGCTGGAGGCGGTGAAGCACATCACCGGCGCGGGCACGGGGCTGTCCGGGCGGATGCTGATCTATGACGGGCTGAACGCGGAGATGCGTAGTTTCGCGATGAAGCGGCGGCCCGATTGTGCGGTCTGCGGCGGGCTCTGAGCGGGCGCGGCTGGTCGCGACATTCCGCCGCACTACCTTCTTCCCATCGGACAGGGTCCGAAAGGGAGGAAAGAAACCATGTTCAGGACTTCACTTGCCATTGCCGCGCTGGTCGCGGCGCCGGCCTTTGCCCAGTCGACGCCATCGCCCGAAGGGGCCGAGGTCTATTTCATCGGGCTCGAGGACGGCGCCACGCTCAGCAATCCGGTGACGCTGCAGTTCGGGCTGCGTGGCATGGGCGTCGCGCCAGCCGGCGTCGATGTGCCCAACACGGGGCACCACCACATGCTGATCAATCGCGCGCCGTTCAACGCGGATGACATCGGTTTCGGCGTTCCTGCCGACGACAACCACCGCCATTTTGGCGGTGGCCAGACCGAGGTGACACTCGACCTGCCTGCGGGGACCCACACGCTGCAGCTGGTCCTGGGTGACGTGAACCACGTGCCGCACGACCCGCCGGTGGCGGGCGACGTGATCACGGTAACGGTGGAGTGACCCCGCGGGCCTCATGAGGGCTCGAAACTCCGGTGGCGTCGGCCTAGGTTCCCGATCAACAAGGGAGCCTGCCATGACCGACGCCGCCAATCCGCTTCTGAAAGACTGGGACACGCCATTCGGGCTGCCGCCCTTCGCCGTGATCGACGATGCCCATTTCGCGCCCGCGCTCGACTCCGCGCTGGACGAGGGACGCGCGAATATCGCCGCGATCGCGGACAATCCCGAAAAGCCGACCTTCGCCAACACGATCGAGGCGCTGGAGCTGGCCGACGCCACGCTCGACCGGGTGGCGGGCGTGTTCTTCAACCTTGCCGGGTCGGATTCGAACCCGGCGCGCGAGGCGCTGCAGCGGGAATTCGCGCCCAAGTTCTCCGCCTATTCCTCGGAGATCACCAACAACGCGAAGCTCTTCGCCCGGATCGCCGATCTGTGGCAGCGTCGGGAGGAACTGGGGCTCAGCGACGAACAGATGCGCGTGCTTTACCTCACCCATCGCAGCTTCGTGCGGTCTGGTGCGTCGCTCGATGGCGCGGCGCGCGACCGGCTGACCGAGGTGAAGGGGCGTCTGGCCGTCCTTGGCACCCGGTTCGCGCAGAACCTGCTGGCCGATGAACGCGACTGGTTCATGGAACTGGCCGAGGCGGATCTGGAAGGCCTGCCGGATTTCGTCGTGGCCGCCGCCCGCGCCGCCGGGGAGGATAAGGGCACCGGGGGGCCGGTCGTCACGCTCTCGCGGTCGCTGATCGTGCCGTTCCTGCAATTCTCGCCCCGTCGTGATCTGCGGGAGACCGCGCTGAAGGCTTGGGCCGCGCGCGGCGCCAATGGGCGCGAGACCGACAACCGGGAGATCGCCGCCGAGATCCTCGCGCTCAGGGCCGAGCGGGCGACGCTTCTCGGGTATGCCGATTTCGCCTCCTACAAGCTGGAGACCGAGATGGCGGGCAGCGCCGCGCGTGTGCGTGATCTGCTGATGGCCGTCTGGTCGCCCGCCAAGCGTGCCGCCGACGCCGATGCCGCCGTGCTGGAGGAGATGATGCGCGCCGATGGTGTGAACGGCCCGCTGGAGCCCTGGGACTGGCGCTACTATGCCGAGAAGCGTCGCCGCGCCGAGCATGACCTAGACGAGACCGAGCTGAAGCCCTTCTTCCAGCTCGACGCGATGATCGGGGCGGCCTTCGACTGCGCGAACCGTCTCTTCGGTCTGGAATTCGCGCCGCTCGATGTGGACCTCTACCACCCCGACGCCCGCGCGTGGGAAGTCACGCGGGACGGGCAGCACCTGGCCGTTTTCGTGAGCGACTATTTCGCGCGCGGCTCGAAGCGGTCGGGCGCGTGGTGTTCGGCGATGCGCAGCCAGAAGAAACTGGGCGGTGACGTGCGGCCCATCGTGGTCAATGTCTGCAACTTCGCCAAGGGCGATCCGGCGCTCCTGTCCTATGACGATGCGCGGACGCTGTTTCACGAGTTCGGCCATGCGCTGCACCAGATGCTGTCGGACGTGACCCATGGCTCGATCAGCGGGACGAGCGTTGCGCGCGATTTCGTGGAACTGCCGAGCCAGCTTTACGAGCATTGGCTGGAAGTGCCGGAGGTGCTGCAGAAACACGCACGGCACGCGCAAACGGGCGAGGCGATCCCGCAGGACATGCTTGACCGGCTTCTGGCCGCGCAGACCTACGACATGGGGTTCCAGACGGTCGAATACGTGGCCTCGGCGCTGGTCGATCTCGATTTCCACGACGGCGCCGCGCCGGACGATCCGATGGCGGCACAGGCGGCGACGCTGGAGCGGATCGGCATGCCGCGCGCCATCGGGATGCGCCATGCCACGCCTCATTTCGCCCATGTCTTCGCGGGCGACGGCTACTCCAGCGGCTACTACAGTTACATGTGGTCCGAGGTGATGGACGCCGACGCCTTCGCCGCCTTCGAGGAGGCGGGCGATGCTTTCGATCCGGCGCTGGCCGAGAAGCTGGAGCGGCACATCCTGTCGGCGGGCGGGTCGCGGGACGCGGCGGAACTTTACACCGCGTTCCGGGGTCGCATGCCGGGGGTCGGGGCGCTGCTCAAGGGGCGGGGTCTCGACCGGGTGGCGTAGGGTCGGGCACTAGGCTCATCTGCGCCATCATGTCGGCCCGGCGCATCGCATCGCCGGAAGGCGTCGCAGGGTAGTCGTCCGGGTCGTCATGCACCTTCAGGACCATCTCGTGCACCGCGGGGTCCGGACCCGGTTCGCGCCGCGCGTCCAGTCCTTCGAGAAGCGACAGCATCCCCTGGTTGGAGCGCATCACGTAGCCCAGCAACCGGTCTATCCCGTTGTGGCAGGCCAGCCGCGCCAACACTCCGAGAAGCAGACTGCCAAGCCCGTGCCGTTGAAAGCGATCCACGATGGTAAGCGCGAATTCGGCCGTGCGAGGGTCATTCGGAAGGCGGACGAAGCGGGCCGAGCCGGCCGGGTCCAGCCCGTCCTTCACGGGAACCGCCGCGCCGATGGCCACATGATCGCGGTCGTTGGGGCTGGTGAAGGCCGTCACCTGCGCTTGGCTCAGCCGTGCGATGCCGCCGAAAAAGCGGAACTGGCGTGATGCGTCGGACATATGGTCGAAGCCCAGCCGCAACAGGTCTGCATCCGCTGGCGTGACCTCGCGGATCAGGATCGGCGTTCCATCTGGCAAGCTCGTCTTTATGGGCCGAAGGATCATCCGGGGCGCGCCGCCGCTACGTGTTCGCGATGGCGCCGTTCCGAACAGTATAACCCGTACGTGGATGTCAGTCGAAGACTTCGCCCGGCTCCACGCCCCACAACGCGCGGGGATCGACCCAGCCGCGATAGCCACCTGTTTCCATCAGGCACCAGTCGGGGCGGCATTCGCTCAGCCGTCCGATCACGCCCAGTTCGGCACGGGCGCGCACGGGACTCGTGGCATCGGGGCGACTGTGGAGCGGCAGCATGTCCGCCTCGACGATGGCCGTACGAACCCCCGACAGGAGCGAGTAATGCATCCAGCCGCCGACGCCGTCACGGTCGACGACGCGCCGCCAGTGCCCGTGTTCAGCCACGATCATCACCGGCATGCCGCGCCGGGTGAAGACCCAGTCGATCCGGTGGCTGCGCGACGGACCGCGCCGCGCGTTGCCCTCGGACGCGGCCATGGAGACGAAGCGCGGCAGGGCGAAGCCGGTGACGGGGCCGCGGCGTTCGGGGCCCGCCGGCGGGCTTTCCTCGGCGAGGGCCGCGGCGCTGCGTTCGGAGGAGGCCTGACGGGCCAGAGCGGGCAGGGTGCGTTCGATATCGGCGCGCGCGATGTCCAGCCCGGCCGCGGCCGGGTCGCGCGGGCCCATCGGCTCCGCCATTGCCAGCGTCCAGAACAGGAGCCACGCCCCCGCGATGGCCGGAATGACCCATTTGAGCGTTCTGGTCAGATCGCTGCTCACTCTCACTGCCTCGGTCGCCTTGCCCCCGCTGACCCGTCTGGGCAGGTCTTGCGGCGCATGCGGTTATTGTCGCGGGCCGGATGGTCGTTGTTGCGTGCTCCCGGCGGATGCGAGAGTGTCACGACGCATGACGGAAGACCAGCGAAGGAACGCGTCACATGGCAGGTGAGCGGTTGAGTGTTGTCGTAACGCGACGGTTGCCCGAGGCCGTGGAGACGCGGATGAAGGAGTTGTTCGACGTCGAGTTGAACGAGGCCGACATGCCGATGAGCAAACCGGAACTGATCAGCGCGATGAACCGCGCCGACGTTCTGGTGCCCTGCATCGCCGACCGGATCGACGCGGGCATGCTGGCACAGGCGGGCGACCGGCTGAAGCTGATCGCGAATTACGGGGCGGGTGTGGACCATATCGACGTCTCCACGGCGCGGCAGCGGGGAATCCTCGTGTCGAACACGCCCGGCGTGATGACCGACGACACCGCCGACATGGTCATGGCGCTGATCCTGAGCGTCCTGCGGCGCGTGCCCGAAGGCATGGCCGTGATGCAGGAGGGCAACTGGGCGGGATGGGCGCCCACGGCCTTCATGGGCGGTCGCGTCGGCGGCCGGCGGCTTGGCATCCTCGGCATGGGCCGGATCGGGCAGGCCGTTGCCCGCCGCGCGCAGGCCTTCGGGATGCAGGTCCATTACCATAACCGCAGGCGGCTGCATCCCGACACGGAAGCCGAGTTCGAGGCCACCTACTGGGAAAGCCTCGACCAGATGATCGCGCGCATGGACGTGATTTCCGTCAACTGTCCGCACACGCCCTCGACCTTTCACCTGATGAACGCGCGGCGGCTGAAGCTGATGAAGACGGACGCGGTGATCGTGAACACCTCGCGCGGCGAGGTGATCGACGAGAACGCGCTGACGCGGATGCTGCGCGCCGGAGAGATCGCGGGGGCAGGCCTCGACGTGTTCGAAAAGGGCCGCGAGGTGAACCCCCGCCTGCGCGAACTGCCGAACGTGGTTCTGCTGCCGCATATGGGTTCCGCCACGCGGGAGGGCCGCGCCGAGATGGGCGAGAAGGTGATCATCAACATCAAGACCTTCGACGACGGGCACCGTCCGCCCGACATGGTCGTACCGGCGATGCTTTAGCGGGAAACGCATCTCCTCCCGACCCCTTCGGCAGCGCTCGTCGCTGCGTGGTGCCTCCGGCGGGGAATATTTGAAACCAGAGGAAATGGGCGCCTTTTTTGGGGATGTCGCTTTCGCGCCGGATTGCGTCGGGTGGGCGAGGCGGGACAGGCCGCGCTCGGGCAGGTAGGGGCAGCGCAGATTTCGAGCGGAGCGTTCGTCCATGAAGACCCATGTCAAAGCCCTTGTCGTCGGCGGCGGTGCCGTCGGCACGTCGATCGCCTATCACCTCGCACGGGCGGGCTGGGACGACGTGATGTTGCTCGAACGCGACGAGCTGACGAGCGGCTCCACCTGGCATGCCGCCGGTCTCCTGCCGCTCTTCAACATGTCCTACGCGACGAGCCATATCCACGACTACTCCGTCAGGTTCTACAAGACGCTGGAGGAGGAGACGGGGCTGAACGCAGGTTTCTACGTGGTAGGGAACCTGCGCATGGCGCAGACCGATGCGCGCATGGACGAATACATGCTCTATGCCTCCACTGCCGAGACGGTGGGCATTCCACATGAGTGGATGACGCCCGACCAGATCCGGGAGCGCTGGCCGCTTGTGCGGACCGAGGATCTGAAGGGCGCGATCTATCATCCGACGGACGGCTACATAAACCCCGCCGATGTCACCATGGCGATGGCCAAGGGCGCGCGCCAGCGCGGTGTCGCGATCGAGCGGAAATGGCAGGTCGACGGTTACGAATGGACCGGGTCGGACTGGCGGGTCACCTGCACGAAAATGGTGGAGAAGGGTGGCAACCTCGTGCCATCCGAGGAACAGGTCGTGGTGACCGCCGAGCATGTGGTCACTGCCACCGGCAACCATGCGCAGCGCACTGCGCGGCTTCTGGGGATCAAGATGCCCGCGATCCCGGTGGAGCATCAGTTCATCGTGACCGAGCCCGACCCCGCGCTGTTGGAGTGGCGCAAGTCGAACCCCGAGCACCCGGTCCTGCGCGATGCCGACGCCAAGTGGTACGTCCGCGAAGAGCGCGGCGGCTGGATCCTGGGCCCCTATGAGCACGGCGCACCCGCGCGGTTCCTCTACGAGGTGCCGGAGACGTTCCGCGCCGACCTCTTCCCGCTCGATCTGGAACGGATCGAGGAGGAATACATGTCGATGATCCACCGGATCCCATCCTCGGAGACGGTGGGTCTGAAGGACGATTACAACGGCCCGATCTGCTACACGCCGGACGGCAACCCGCTTGTTGGCCCTGCGCCGGGCTTGCGCAACATGTGGCTGGCCGAGGGCTTCTCCTTCGGGATCACGGCGGCCGGCGGCACAGGATACTACCTCGCTCAGTTGATGGTCGAGGGCGAGGCCGAGATCGACATGGCGAGTCTCGACCCTCGGCGCTACGGCAACTGGATGACGACGGAGTACGGCGCGCGCAAGAACGAGGAGGCGTATGCCCACGTCTACATCCTGCACCACCCTGACGAGGAACGGCAGGCCTGCCGCCCGCTGAGGACCGCGCCCGCCTATGACCGGCAAAAGGCGGCGGGTGCGCAATTCGGGCAGGTCAATGGCTGGGAACGACCGAATTACTACGGGCCGGAGGACGCGCCCGAGAGCTTCGATCATGACGCGCGGTCCTTCCGGCGCGGCGGCTGGTGGGAGTATACCAAGGCCGAGGCGGCAGCGATCCGAACCGGCGTCGGTCTGATCGACGCGACGGCCTTCACCAAGCATCTGCTTCGTGGACCCGGTGCGACGGCCTTCCTCGACCACTTCACCTGCAACAAGCTGCCCAAGGTCGGGCGGATCAACCTGACCTACGCGCTGACAAGCCACGGCACGACGCGGACCGAATACACCATCGTGCGGCTTGCGGAAAACGAATACTATCTCGTTTCCGCCGGGGCCTGGACCGCCTATGACGCGGATTTCCTGATGAAATCGGCCGAGGATTTCATGGTGGCCGGCGGTGGTCACGTGGATATCCACGACGTGACCACGCAATGGGGCGTCTTCGCCATCGCGGGGCCGAAGTCGCGCGACGTTCTGCGCGAGATCGTCAAGGATGCGGATCCCGACTCGGTGCTGGGCAACAAGCGCTTCCCGTGGCTGTCGATGCGGGAAATCGAGCTGGGCATGTGCCCCGTGCGCGCGATCCGCGTGGCCTACACCGGCGAGCTCGGATGGGAGCTGCACCACCCGATCGAGATGCAGAATTACCTGTGGGATCAGTTGATGGTGGCCGGTGCACCGCACGGGCTGAAGCTGGTCGGCGCGCGGGCGCAGAACTGGCTCAGGCAGGAGAAATCCTACCGCGCCTTCGGCACCGAACTGGGCCGCGATGCCACGCCGCTCGAGGCCGGGCTCGACCGGTTCGTGGACCTCTCCAAGGAGTTCCACGGCAAGGAGCGCATGGTCGCGACCGGTGTCCGGTTCAAATGCGTGACCGTGCTGATCGACGGGCCGGGCGACGCGGACCCCTGGGGGCGCGAGGCGCTTTATGCCGGTGACACCAAGGTCGGGCGCCTGACCTCCGGCGGCTATTCGGTGCATTTCGGCAAGCAGATCGGCATGGGCTATGTCACGCCGGAGCATGCCGGGGTGGGCACGAAGCTTAAGGTCCGCATGTTTCGTGAGCTCCATGACGTCGAGGTGGTCGAGGACAGCCCCTACGATCCGCAGAACGCGGCGATCCGCGTCGACGGGTGAGCCAGCTTGCCGGCATCGCGGGGCTGGTCGGCTTCCTGTGGCTGGCGGTGTTCCAGGTGTTGCTGGCGCTGGGCGCGCCGCTTGGGGCCATGGCCTGGGGCGGGACGCGCCGGGTCCTTCCCGGGCGGCTGCGGGCCGCGAGCCTGTTCAGCGCGCTGATCGCGCTGCTTGGCGCGCTGGCGGTGGGTCAGGCGTCGGGGCTTGGTCCCGCGCTCTTGCCCGTGATCACGGTGCGGCCGCTTCTCGGGGCCTTGGCGGCGGTCTTTGCGCTGAGCCTCGTGGGCAATGCCGCGAGCCGGAGCCGCGTGGAGCGCCTGCATGGAGTTCCGCTGGCGTTGGTCCTGACCGTGTCCTGCGCGATCCTGGCGTTCGCGGGGCCCGGCGTCTAGGACGCGGCCGCGGCCTCCAGAAGCGCGGCCATCGCCGGGTCACCGGCCTCGCGCGCCTCGGCGAAGATGTCCGAGGCGTGCTTGTAGGCCATTTCGTAGAACAGCCTGTGCTGTGACCACGCGAGGAACCCCGCCCCGCTGAGGCCTGGGGGGCGGATCATCATGTCCGTTGGCAGAAGCGCCTTGAGCATGTCGCCCTGACCGACGAGGAGCGACCGCATCACCGTCGAGATCAGCCCGGGCGCACGCGGCGCGCCTTTTCCGAACGGAAGGACCGAGCGTTTCAGAAGTTCGGCCCGGCCGGGCAGGTTGGCATAATCGACATGATAGACCCGGCCCGTTTCCTTCTGGACGTTGACCACCACGTTCGGCCCGGTCTTGAGCCGGTGCATCGTGCGGAACGGCATGTTGTCGATGCACCCCCCATCGACCAGCATGCGCCCTTCCGACGTGAAAAAGGGTGGCAGGATACCCGGGATCGCCGATGAGGCGCGCACCGCCTCCCAGAGCGGGCCGGTCCTGAGTTCGGTGAGGGTCATGGAGGACAGGTCCGCCGCGACCGCGTAGAAGGGCAGCCAGAGGTCCTCGATTGGCCCGCAGCCATAATGCTGGAACAGGGAGGCGTCGAGCACCTTGTGATCCAGAAACGCGTATTTCGGTACCGTCACGCGGCGCATGGCGCCGGAGCGCACGAAGATATCCTCGACCCTCGGCCCGATCTCCTCGGCGGGTACACCAAGCGCGATGGCGCCGGCCATGGCGGAACCGACGGAGGTCCCGCCCACGATGTCCAGGGGAATGCCGAGGTCCTGGATCGCCCGCCAGACCCCCACATGGGCGACCCCGAAGGCGCCGCCGCCCGACAGGACCATGCCCGTCGCCCGACCGGTCAGGAAGCGGGCGAGCCGCGCGATGTCCGCGCCATCTTCGGTCAGGGCCAAGTGATGGTGCAGGAAGACAGGCCGCGAGGCCAGCCACTGGGCGGTGCCGCTGGCGCGTTGCATCCGGTGGGGATGGATCAGCACGAGCCGCCGCTGGTTTTCCGGGATCAGCTCCAGCGCGAGGCTCTCGAGCTCCGATGGCGGCGCATGGCGGTGCGCCTGCGCCACGAAGATCACGTGATCGGCCTGCCTGAGCACCGCGCGCGACCAGGGGTCCGCCTTGGCGCCGGCCACGAAAAGGATCGTCTCGGCCTCGCGCTCCTGCGCGTTCAGCCAGGCCAGTGCCGCGTCGCTCTCCGGGTCCTCCGTTGCGCCGAGCGCCTCGCGGAACGCGGCCTCGGTGACGAGGCGCAGGGCGCGCGGCCCGGCCATGGCTTTGGCAAGGTCCGGCGCGAAGCGCGCGGGCAGGGGCGCGCCCGCCGAGGGTACGACGCACAGAGTACGCGCCTTGGGGCGGCCGGGGTCGGGGACGACGCGCGCCGATGTATCGGCCAACCGTCCGGCCAGTTCAGACGCGATGGCCTGCTGCAGCCCGGGCGTGGTGCCGCAAAGGAGATCATAGGCGCGCCGGTCGATCCGCAGGACGACAGAGCGGCGCGCCGCGATCACGTCCGCGGTGCGCCCGCGGCCCGTCAGAAAGGCGATCTCGCCGATCACGCTGCCCGCGCCGATCTCGGCCAGAAGGACGCCGTCGCGCTCGACCGTGAAGCGGCCCGTCTCGACGAGATACATCTCGTCAGCGCTGCTGCCCTCCGCGATCAGCCGCGTGCCACGGGCCACGGTTTCCCGCTCGAGGCGCTCCAGCGCGGGGCCCTCGAGGATCTGGAACAACCCGCCGGTCGCCTCGGTTTGGTCTGCGCTCATCGGTGCCCCCTTGCCCCCCTTGCATCATGCCCCGGAGGTTAGATTAGTCACCCTGCGCCGCGTTCTGCCAGCCCTGTCTACGGTCTTTCGCGTGACCCGACGCCATCAGGGCGTCTTTCGAAGGCCAGGAGAAGGTTGTTGGCCGGCATCCGGACGGTCTCCACGTGGCTCAGGCCCTGCCGGACCGCCGTGGCGACGACATCCACCACGTCCTTGTAGCCGATACCGGTACCCCTGCTGGTGAGTTCGGCGTGGAACGCGGCGTCGCCGTCGCTCGTGGCCTCGCCATCGCGCAGGAACGGACCGTAGAGAACGGCGATGCCACCGGGTGCGAGCAGCTCGGCGATCCCTTTGAGCGCGGCCTGCATCGCGGGCTGCGTTATCAGGTGCAGGAGGTTCACGGCGACCACCAGATCGGCCGGCGCCTCATCCCGCGCCCAGCCGGGTTGCGATACATCGAGCGCGCGCGGCGCCTCGACATTGGCGGCTCCCTCGGCGGCGATCCACGCGGCGATGGAGGCGCGCTGCGCCGGGTCAGGGTCGGTCGGGTACCAGCGCAGCCCCGGCAGGGCGGAGGCGAAGCGGACGACATGCTCCCCGCTGCCCGACGCGATCTCGAGCGCGCGGCCGCGGGCCGGGGCAAGCCGCGCAAGCTCGCGCGTGATCGCATCGCGGTTGCGCAGTGCCGCGGGGGCGGACCGGCAGGCGTCGCCCTCGGATGGTAAGGTTGTCATGGCTCTCCCTCCGGAATGATGCGCGCCGGGCCGCGCTAGCCGGCGGCGGCCCGACCGGACCGCAGCCGGTCGGGGCGCAGTGCGGCCACGACATCGGCGGGCAGTGTCGGTGCGCGGCCGGCGATCAGGTCGGCGACAAGCTGGCTTGCGGCGGGCGCGGTCTGAAAGCCGTAGCCGCCCTGACCGGCGACCCAGACGAAATCCGGGCACTCGGGATCGGGCCCGAGGACGAGGCACCGGTCCGGCGCGAAGGTCCGAAGGCCCGCCCAGTTGCCGGTCACGCGCGTGACCTCTTCGGTGACGAAGGGCTGATAGCGGGCGATGCCTTCGGCCAGCACCATGTCGTCGGCGAATGCATCATGGGGCTCGGGGACGGGATGCTCCTCGGCCGGGGACACAAGCCAGGCCCCGGCGTCGGGCTTGGCGTACCAGCTTTCGCCCGCACCGATCAGCATCGGCCAGCCAGTGACATCGCGCCCCCCGGGCGCGGGCATCCGCGTAATCGATCGGCGGAGCGGCGTCAGGCCCAGCGGTCGGATACCGGCGAGAATGGCGACGCCGTCGGCCCATGCGCCGGCCGCGTTCAGGAGCACACGGGCGGTGTGTTCCGCGCCGTCGCCGGCCGTCACGCGCCAGACCGCACCGTCGCGCGAGATCGCCGTGGCCGTGGCCCCCGTCCGCACCTGCCCGCCATTCGACCGGATCGTCCGGGCGAAATGCTGTACCATCCGGTCGGTGTCGAGGTCCCATGCCTCGTCGTGAAACGCCGCCCTCGTGACATGGTTGGTGTCGAGAATGGGAACGCGGGCGCGGGCCTCCTCCAGCGGGATGGGTCGCAGCGCCATCGTCGCGATGTCCGCCTCGGCCTGCGCCTCCTGCCCCGGTCCGCCGAGCAAAATGAGCCCGCGCGGCGACAGAAAGCCCCCGTCGAGCGTTTCATGCGCCTCGCGCGAGGCCTTGTTCAGGGCGACAGTGACCGGGTGGCCGTAATTGGCCTCGTAGAGCGCGGCGGACCGGCCAGAGGCGTGGTAGGCCAGCGCGTCTTCCGCCTCGAGCAGCAGGACGGAACCAAGCTCGGACACCCGCGCGCCCGCCGATGTGCCGGCGATGCCGCCGCCGATGACGATGAAATCCCAGGTCATCCGGCAGGGATGGCACGGCCGCAGGACGTGGGCAAGACGCCCCGGGGTATTGTGCCGCCGCTGGCGTCGCCCGGGGAAGCGCCGTCTCGGGGCGCGAGGCCCCTCGGCGCCGCTGATGCGCGCCGCGCGGGAGTTTTTTGCCAGGATGAAGATCAGGACGGCCCGCCTTTTCATCCTGGCAGGAAAACTCCGGGGGGCGGCGAAGCCGGGGGGCAGAGCCCCCTGACGAGGAAAAACGACTGCTTTGCCGAAGGCGGCGACGCAAAAGAAAGGGCCCGCACCCGGCGGGCCCTTGATGCAAGCTCCCTATCGGTCGGCTCAGTTCGGGATCTCGCCCGTCAGGCCCTCGACGTAGAAGTCCATGCCGAGGAGCGTGCCATCGTCGGCCGTTTCACCCTCGCCGAGCCAGACCGAGCCGTCCTGTCGGTTGATGGGCCCGGTGAACGGGTGGTACTCGCCCGCCTGGATCGCCTCCATCATCGCCGTGGCCGAGGCGCGGACCTCTTCGGGGATCGCCTCGGTCATCTCGCCGATCAGAACCATGCCCTCGGTCATGCCTTCCCAGGTGTCCGACTGTTGCCACGTGCCTTCCATCGCCTCGCCGACGCGGCGGATGTAGTAGGGTCCCCAGTTGTCGATGATCGACGACAGGCGCGGCTCGGGTGCGAACTGGATCATGTCGGAGGCCTGGCCGAACGTGTAGACGCCGCCCGCCTCCTGCGCGGCCGATTGCGGCGCGGTCGAGTCGGTATGCTGCAGGATCACGTCGGCGCCCGCGTCGATCAGGGCCTGCGCCGCGTCGGCCTCGGCCGCCGGGTCGAACCATGTATAGGCCCAGACCACCCGGAATTCGACATCGGGGTTGACCTCGGCCGCGTGGAGATAGGCCGCGTTGATGCCGCGGATCACTTCCGGGATCGGGTAGGAGGCGATGTAGCCGACGATGTTCGATTCCGTCATGTGGCCCGCGATATGCCCGATGACCGCGCGGCCCTGGTAGAAGCGGGCCGAGTAGGTCGAGACGTTGTCGTGATCGCGCTGGTATCCCGTGGCATGCTCGAAATAGACGTCGGGGAAATTGCCAGCCACGGTGTTGGTCGCGGGGCCGTAGCCGAAGGAGGTGGTGAAGATCATGTCCGCGCCGTTCAGGATCATCTGGGTGATGACCCGCTCGGAATCGGCGCCCTCGGGCACGCTTTCGGCATAGACCGTTTCGACCGCGTCGCCATAGGCTTCCTCGACGGCGAGGCGGCCCTGGTCGTGGGTCCAGGTCCAGCCGTAATCGCCGATCGGGCCGACATAGACGAAGCCGATCTTGAACGGATCGTCCTGTGCGCCCGCCGCGCCCGCGGCAAGGCCGGCTGCCAGCGCGGCCGCTGTCAGGGTTCTTCTTGTCAGTTTCATTGGGTCTTGTCCTCCGTGTTGGATAGGTCCGGGTCTTCGGGAAGCTTGCCGTCAGGGTCCGGGGGCGTGGCACCGCCCGTCCGGGTTTGCAGAAGGGCTGCGGTGATGAGGCCCGCGGGCACGGCGATTATGCCGATGCCCACCATGAGCACGAGGCCGGTGAAGACCCGGCCGCCCGTGGTGATCGGGTAGACGTCGCCATAGCCCACTGTCGTCAGTGTCGCGAGCGCCCACCAGAGGCTCGCGGGGATCGACCCGAAGGCTTCCGGCTGGGCGACATGTTCGAAGTGATAGATGCCGACGGCGGCGAGATAGAGGATGACCGTTCCGACAAAGAGGAAGATCATCAGCTCGGCCCGGATCTGCACGATCGCCCGCGAGATCCGGTCGAGCGCGCGGTTCGCCTTGAGCAGCTTGAGGATCCGCAGAAGCCGAAGAAGCCGCATCGCCCGCACCGTCGTCAGGTCGGGAAACAGGAACAGGACCGCCGGCACGATGGCGATGAAGTCGACGATCCCCCAGAAGCTGAACGCGTAGGCCATGGGGCGCGGCGAACAGGCAAGCCGCAGGATGTACTCGACGGCGAAGACCGCGAGGATCGTGAATTCCACCGCGATCAGGGTCGCATGCGTCTCCGGCGACAGGCCGGGCAGGGTTTCCACCGCGATGACCACCGCCGACAGGACGATCAGGCCGTAGATTACGAGCGCGATCCTCGGCCCGATGGTCGGATGCGTGCCATCGAGCGCCTCTGTGATGGCCTGACGCCACATGTGCCCCCCTATCCGCTGGCATGGAACACCTTGCCAAGGGCGGCGGGCGCATTCAATGCGGCGCGCGCGCGGTCCGAGGAGATCAGGACGAGCACGATGATCGTCACGATATAGGGCGAGCTGTCCAGCAGCGCGACGGGCACGTTCACTTCCGCCGCCTGAAGCCGCAGTTGCAGCGCCGAGATGCCGCCGAAGAGATAGGCACCGAAAAGCACGCGCCACGGTTTCCACGAGGCGAAGACCACGAGCGCAAGCGCGATCCAGCCGGCGCCGGCCGTCATCCCCTCGATCCAGTTCTGCACACGCGCGACCGACAGGAACGCCCCGCCCAGCCCCGCGCAGGCCCCGCCGAAGAGAATCGCGAGGATGCGGATGCGGATGACCTTATAGCCAAGCGCATGCGCCGCGTCGTGGCTTTCACCCACCGCGCGCAGGATCAGGCCGGTGCGCGTGTGCCGCAGGACGTACCAGACGGCGGCGACGATGATGACCGCGATATAGATCATCGCCGAATGGCCGAAGAGGATCGGCCCCGCGACGGGAATGTCCTGCAGCGCCTGCGGAAAGACGTCCGGAACCCTCGGCGGAGTGGAGCCGGGATAGCCGACGCCCAGAAGTGCTGCGAGGCCGATCCCGAAGAGCGTCAAAGCCAGGCCCGTGGCCACATGGTTCGACAGGAGCACCTGCGTCAGGATGGCGAAGAGCGCCGACAGCACCATGCCGCCCGCCATCCCGGCCAGAAACGCCAGCGTGACGGAGCCGGTTTCGACCGCGACGATGAACCCCGTGACCGCGCCGATGATCATCATGCCCTCGACCCCGAGGTTCAGGACACCGGTCTTTTCCACCACCAGTTCCCCGATGGCGGCCAGAAGGACCGGCGTGGACGCGATGATCAGAGCGACGACAAGGGTGACGGGATCGATCAGCATCAGGCCGCCTCCGTCCGTTTCAGGCGGATGCGGTAATTCGACAGCACGTCGAGCGCGAGCAGGAAGAACAGGAGCATGCCCTGGAATGCCTGGATCGCGGGGGCCGGAATGCCGAGCATCAGCTGCGCCAGCTCGCCGCCGATATAGGTCAGCGCCATCAAGAGGCCCGCAAGCAGGATGCCGACCGGATGCAGCCGCCCGAGGAAGGCCACGATGATCGCGGTAAACCCGTAGCCCACGTTGAAATCGATCGAGATCTGGCCTGCGGGGCCCGAGACCTCGAAAAGGCCGGCCGCACCGGCCAGCGCGCCGGAGATCCCGAGGCAGAGCAGGACCAGCCGGTTCGGATCGACGCCCGCGAAGCGGGCCGCGCGCGGGGCCTGACCGGCCAGCCGGATCTGGTAGCCCAGCACATGCCGGTTCATCAGAACGTAAGCCGCGATCACCGCGATGAAGGCGGCCAGAACGCCCCAGTGCATGCCCGTCCCGGCGATCAGTTCCGGGTTGTCGGTGCCGGGATGGCGTGAGAGGTTCCGGCTTCCCGGAAAGCCCATCGCGTCGGGGTTCCTGAGCCAGCTCGTCGCCGCCGAGGCCAGGATCGCCTCGGCCACGTAGACCAGCAACAGCGAGACGAGGATTTCGTTGGTGCGGAAGCGTGTCTTGAGAATGCCGGGGATCATCGCCCAGGCCCAGCCACCGATCAGCCCCGCGATGACCATGCCGGGAAAGATCAGCGGGTTTTCGGACGGCCAGAAGGCAAGCCCGAAGGCCGCCCCGCAGATCGCGCCGATGATGTATTGCCCCTCGGCCCCGATATTCCAGATGCCGGCCTTGAACCCGAGCGACAGGCCGATGGCGATCAGGATCAGCGGCCCCGCCTTGATCAGGAGCTGCGGGCGCGAGTAGCTGGCAAATTGATCATTGCAGGGTAAACCCCAACGGCTGTCGCAAATAGGATCCCAGAAAATGATTCGCATCGCCGCCACCGGGTCCTTGCCGAGGGCTGCGAACATGATACCGCCGGCGACCATGGTGAGGATCACGGCTGCAACAGGCGTCGCGGCCCCCCAGAAGCGGGAGGGCGTGGGGCGCTTTTCCAGCACGATCATTGCGCGGCCTCAGTCGCCGCCCGAAGCTGTGCCTCGTGCATGTCATGGGCGCCGCCCAGCATCAGACCGATCTCTTCCATCGAAAGGCCGCGCGCGGCCCGGGGCGCGGAAAGCCGCCCGTCGTTCAGCGCGCAGAACCGGTCGGAGACTTCGAGAAGCTCGTCGAGATCCTGGCTGATCACGACGACCGCCGCCCCGTTTTGCGCAAGGTCCAGCAGCGCCTGCCGGATCGCGGCGGCGGCACTCGCATCCACGCCCCAGGTCGGCTGGTTAACGATCAGAACCTCTGGATCCTGCAGGATTTCCCGCCCGATCACGTATTTCTGCAGGTTTCCTCCCGACAGCGCGCGCGCGGCCACTCCGGGCCCCGGCGTGCGCACGTCGAAACGCGCGATGATCTCCTCGGCAAACGCCCGTGCCTTGCCCCAGCCGATAAAGCCCGACCGGTCCAGCCCGCGCCGTGTCCGCCCCGTCAGCACCGCGTTTTCCGTCAGGCTCATGTCGGGGGCGGCGGCATGGCCCAGCCGTTCCTCCGGCGCGCAGAGAAGGCCGCGTTTGCGCCGCGCCTCGGGCCCCGTGTCGCCGATGGGCTCGCCCTTCAGTTCGATCATTCCGCGCTCCACCCGCCGCTCGCCCGAAAGCGCGGCGAGAAGCTCGTCCTGCCCGTTGCCGGCCACGCCCCCGATGCCCAGCACCTCGCCCGCGCGCACCTCCAGCCCGATATGGCGGAGCGGCGTGCCGAAAGGATTGGCGGGCTCCAGCGACAGGCCCGAGACGGCCAGCAGAACCTCGCCCGGCTCCGTCGCGTCACGCGCGGGCTGGCTGAGCGACTTGCCCACCATCATCTCGGCCATCTGCGCGGCCGATGCTTCGCGCGGGACACAGGTCGCCACCACCTTGCCCAACCGCAGGATCGTGGCCGCGTCGCAAAGCGTGCGGATCTCCTCGAGCTTGTGGGAGATATAGAGGATCGCGGTGCCCTCGGCGCTGAGCTTGCGCAGGGTGTGGAACAGGATCTCCACCTCCTGCGGTGTCAGCACGCTGGTCGGTTCGTCCATGATCAGGAGCTTGGGCTCCTGCAGCAGGCAGCGGATGATCTCGACCCGCTGCCGTTCGCCCGCGCTGAGGTCGCCCACCATCCTGTCGGGGTCGAGCGGCAGCCCGTAGGCACGGCTGACATCGTGGATGCGCTGGGCCAGATCGCGGGGCTTCGGCGGGTTTTCCATGCCGAGCGCGATATTCTCGGCCACGCTGAGCGCCTCGAAGAGCGAGAAATGCTGAAACACCATCGCCACGCCCGAGGCGCGCGCCGCGCGCGGCTCCGCCGGGATATAGGGCGCGCCGCCAAGCGTCATGGCGCCCGCATCGGGCCGTACCAGCCCGTAGATCATCTTGACCAGCGTCGACTTGCCCGCGCCGTTCTCGCCCAGAAGCGCATGGACCTCACCGGGTGCGATGGAGAACGAGACGTCGTCATTGGCCACGACGCCCGGATAGGCCTTGGTCAACCCCTTGATCTCGAGGAGTGGCGTCAAGCGTGTCTGTCCCCCGTGGCGCTCTCGTCAGGCCGAACTGCCCGTCCGGCGCTCAGTTGCCGATTCCTTGTGCAACCGCTCCCTCAGTAGCCGCGCGGCGACGCCGACCGCAATGGCTTGGGGGTGTTTGCCAAGGGCAGGGTCCCCGATCGGGCAGTCGATGCGCGAAATTTCAGCATCCCTGTGACCCATCCCGGCCAGCCGCGACCGGAACCGCGCCCATTTGGTGGCCGAGCCGATCAGCCCGCAGCTGGCGAACCCCTGCCGCAGGGCCGCGTCGCAAAGCACGAGGTCGATGTCATGGGAATAGGTGAGGATCAGGTGACGCGAGTCCGTCGGCGCATGCGGCATCACGCGCGGCGGATCGGCCGCGACAAGCCGCGTGACGGTGTCGGGCATGTCGTCCGGAAAGCGCCCGGGCGCCGTGTCGATCCATGTCAGGGCGACCTCGGGCAGGGGCGACAGCGTCCGCACCAGCGCGCGCCCCACATGGCCCGCCCCCCAGATCCAGACCGGCGCGCCCTGCGCCCGCTCCAGCGCCTCGGCTGGCTCGAAACGCAGCGTGACCGCCCCGCCGCAGCACTGGCCGAGGCCCGGCCCCAGCGACACGGTGCGCTCCACCGTTGCCTCCCCCTGCTCCAGCATGGCGCGCGCCTGCGCCATCGCCTCCCATTCCAGCGCACCGCCGCCGATGGTCCCCGTGATCCCGTCTGCGGTGACGAACAACTGCGCGCCCGCCTCCCGAGGGGCGGAGCCGCGGGTGGAGAGGACGGTGACGCGGATGCCATTCATCCCGGTGCCCTGGCCCGCGCGCGTCCCACCGCCGCGAGAACCGCCTCCGGCGTCGCCGGGGCCTGCAGATCGGGGAAATTCGGCCCGCAGGCGGCACAGGCCTGCGCCAGCGCCGAATGCACGCTGATCCCCAGCATCAAGGGCGGCTCGCCCACGGCCTTAGAGCGATAGATCGTCTCCTCGCGGTTCGCGCCATCCCAGAGCGCCACATTGAAGACGCGCGGCCGATCCGAACAGGCGGGGATCTTGTAGGTCGAGGGTGCGTGCGTCCTGAGCGCGCCACGGTCGTCCCAGACGAGCTCTTCCATGGTCAGCCATCCCGCGCCCTGCACGAAGCCGCCCTCGATCTGGCCGATATCGAGCGCGGGGTTCAGCGAGTTTCCGCAATCGTGCAGGATATCCGTGCGCAGGATGCGGTTCTCGCCGGTCAGCGTGTCGATCACCACTTCGGCGCAGGCCACGCCATAGGCGAAATAGAAGAACGGCCGCCCGCGCCCGGCGATGCGGTCCCATTCGATCTTGGGTGTGCGGTAGAACCCCGTGGCGCTGAGGCTGACGCGCGCCATGTAGGTCTTCTTCACCGCTTCCTCGAAGGACATGGCGGCCGCACCCGCGCGCACCATGCTCTTCTCGAAGACAACCTGTGCGGGCTCGGCCTGCAACTCCGGCGCGACGACCCCGGCGATGCGGGCGCGGATCTCGTCACAGGCGGCTTTCACGGCCATGCCGTTCAGATCGCTGCCGGAACTGGCCGCCGTGGCCGAGGTGTTTGGCACCTTGCCGGTATCCGTCGCGGTGATCTTGACCCGGTCGAGGCCCAGTCCGAACCGGTCGGCGGCGACCTGCGCCACCTTCTGGAACAGGCCTTGTCCCATCTCGGTCCCGCCGTGGTTCATGTGGACGGAACCGTCCTGGTAGACATGCACCAGCGCGCCGGCCTGGTTGAGATGCGTCAGCGTGAAGGAGATGCCGAACTTCACCGGCGTTACCGCGATCCCGCGCTTCAGGATGTCGTGGCCTGCATTCCACTCCGCCACCCGCGCCTTGCGGGCCGACACTTCAGCGCTCTCCACGAGCCGCTCCGTCATGGCGCCGAGGATGAAATCCTCCACCTCCATGCCGTAGGGCGTCGTGTTGCCGTGATCCTCCATCGGCACCCGCGAATGCGCCCCGCCGAAGCGCCTCGCCTGCCCGCTGCCGGTCTCCACCCTCACCGCTCCGCGCCCCGTGAGGTCGGCGCTGTCCAGCCGGTCCCCCTTCATCTTTCCAGAAATACGCTCTTCGGGAGCGCCGCCCGACGAAGGCGCCTCGGCATAGTAGTTGAGGCGCCGCAGCTCCAGCGGGTCCATCCCCAGCGCATGGGCCACGTGATCCATCACGCGTTCGATCCCCACCATTCCCTGCGGCCCGCCAAAGCCGCGGAAGGCCGTGGCGCTCTGGGTGTTGGTGCGCAGCCGGTGCGAGGTGATCCGCGCGTTCGGCAGGAGATAGGCGTTGTCGGCATGGAGCATTGCCCGATCGGCCACCGGCAGGCTCAGGTCCATGGACCAGCCGCAGCGGACCATTTGCGTGAAATCCACGGCCAGAAGCCGCCCGTCACCATCGACGCCCACGCGGTAATCGATCCGCGCGTCGTGGCGCTTGCCGGTCACCACGAAATCGTCGTCCCGGTCGTAGCGCATCTTGACCGGCCGTCCGGTGCGTGCGGCCACCACGGCGCAGGCGATGGCGAGGTGGTTGCCCTGGCTTTCCTTGCCGCCGAAGCCGCCGCCCATGCGCCGCACCTCCACGCGTACCGCGTTCATCGGCAGGCCCAGCGCATCGGCCACCTTGTGCTGGATCTCGGTCGGATGCTGGGAAGAGGAATACACGATCATGTCGCCCCCCTCCTGCGGCAGCACCATCGCGGATTGCCCCTCGAGGTAGAAATGTTCCTGCCCGCCGATCTCGATGCGGCCCTCGATGACATGGGGCGCGCGGGCAAGTGCCGTGTCCACGTCGCCCTTGGCGTAGATCCGTGGCCCGTCCTCGAAGATCGCACCCGCCGCCATCGCTTCGTCGATCGTCAGGACGGGCGGCTCCTCGTCGATTTCCACCACCGCGCGCGCGGCGGCCTTGCGGGCCAACAGGTGGCTTTCGGCGGCCACGAGGAAAAGCGGCTGACCGGCGTAGTGAATCGCCCCGTCGCTCAGAAGCGGCTCGTCATGGGCGGAGGGGGAGCAATCGGGGATGGTGTCGAAATCCGCGCCCGCCAGCACGAGGTGAACGCCCTCGGACGCGTGGACGGCCGACAGGTCGAGACGGCGGATCCGCCCCTTCGCCACCTTCGAGAGACCGAAGGCGAGGTGGAGGCAGTCCTGCGGGAGGGGGATGTCGTCGACATAGCGCGCAGCACCGGTGACGTGCAGTCGCGCGGCGTCATGGGGCAGGGGCTTGTGAACGCTCATGGGCGGACCTCCAGCACCGAGACGGGCTGCCCCGACATCTCGCCGAAGTAGCGCAGGAGCATGTTGGAGGCGGTCTCCAGCCGGTAGCCGGTCGAGGCGCGCATGTCCGACAGCGGGGCGTAGTCGTCCGCGAAGCGCGCGCGCGCAGCCTCGACCGTCGCGTGGGCCCACGGCTGCCCGACCAGTGCCGCCTCGACGGCGCTGGCCCGTTTCGGCGTGCCGGCCATGCCGCCGAAGGCTATGCGGGCCTCGGTGACGGTGCCGTCATCCACGGTGATGCTGAACGCGCCGCAGACGGCCGAGATGTCCTGATCGAACCGTTTCGAGAGTTTGTAGACGCGGAGCCTGTCGGCCTGCACCGGCACCGACACCGCCTCCACGAACTCGCCCGGCGCGCGGTCCTGCTTGCCGTAGTCGAGAAAGAACTCCTCGAGCGGCAGGCTCCGACGCGTGTCGCCCTTGCGCAGGTGCAGCGTTGCGCCGAGAGCGATGAGCGCCGGCGGGGTGTCCCCGATGGGCGAGCCGTTGGCGATGTTGCCGCCCACGGTCGCCGCGTTGCGCACCTGCACCGAGCCATAGCGGCGGATCATCTCGGCGAAGCTGGGGTGCCGGTCGCCGAAGAAATCGCCAAGCTCGGTCAGCGAGGTCATAGCGCCGATGCTGATTGTTTCTTGATCAGAAACAATATGCTTCAAATCGGTAATTTTGTTCAGGAATGCGATCGGCGCGAGGTCGCGCAAGTTCTTCGTCACCCATAGACCCACATCCGTCGCGCCGGCAATCAGGGTGGCATCGGGATGCGCGTCATACCACGCTGCAAGCGCGTCGGCGGAGCCGGGCAGGGCGATCTCCGATCCGGCCGGCACATCATGGGCCAGAAGATCGAGCGTCTCGGCATCCGCCCCCATCCAGTCCGGCACGGGGGCCGAGGCGGCCGCCTCGGCCGCGCGGATGATCGGCGCGTAGCCCGTGCACCGGCAGAGGTTGCCGGCAAGCTGATCGTCGAAATCCGTCCGCCCGTTCAGATGCGCCGTCGCCATCGACACGATGAATCCCGGCGTGCAGAAGCCGCACTGGCTGCCGTGATGCTCGACCATGGCCTGCTGCACGGGGTGTAGCGCGCCATCGGGGCCGGCGATCCCCTCGACCGTTCGGACGGCGCGGCCATCGAGCTGCGGCAGGAACAGGATACAGGCGTTGAGCGCGCGCGCGCCCGTCTCGTCGGTGACCATGACCGTGCAGGCGCCGCAATCGCCCTCGTTGCAGCCTTCCTTGGTGCCCGTCAGGCCCTTGGTCTCGCGCAGCCAGTCGAGAAGCGTGGTGGTCGGCGGCGCATCGACAGCCTGCGGCTCCCCGTTGAGAAGAAACCGGATCGTCATCGTGTAACACCCGCCGCGGTACCTGTCCGGGGTGGTCGTCCGGCCCTCGATGCGGCGTAGAGGGCGGTCCCGTTGTCCTGTTCGACCGGAGGACAGAAAACCGGCCGCGGCGCGTCTTTGCAAGGGGGCGTTCGCGCTTGCGCGTCATCTGCCCGTTTCCCGGGCGATGCGCAGCAAGAACGGCGCGCCGCTTTGCGCCCTGTGAAAGATACACCGCGTTCTTTCACCGGGTCTGTCGGCGCGGATGTCTCGCGGCACCGTGGCCCCTTGAAAGGCACCATGTTCTGCGTGCCATCGCCAACGGTCCACAAGATGATGCGGGCGCGCTCTTCCCTTGGGCCGGCGGCTCGCCTAGCATCGCGCCATGGCCGATCCGCGATTCATCCATCTTCGCCTTCACACCGAATACTCGCTGCTGGAAGGCGCGATGCGGGTGAAGAAACTGCCCGGCCTCGTGGCCGACGCGGGCATGCCCGCCGTTGCCGTCACCGACACCAACAACATGTTCTGCGCGCTGGAGTTCTCCGAGACGGCCGCAAAGGCCGGCGTGCAGCCGATCCTCGGCTGCCAGGTGGATGTGGATTACGCCCCGGTGCGGCCCGGGGAACAGCCCAATCCCTACGCGGCCATCGTCCTGCTGGTGCAGAACGAGGCGGGCTGGCGCAATCTGCTGAAGCTGAACACGCAGCTTTATCTGCGCGACGACGGGACGCTGCCGCATGTGACGCTGGAGGACATGGGCGCGCATGGCGAGGGGCTGATCTGCCTGACGGGCGGACCGGACGGCCCCGTGGGGCGGCATTTGCGTAACGGCAACAGCGCCCGGGCGCGGGACCTGCTGGAACGGCTGGCCGCCATCTATCCCGATCGCCTTTACGTCGAGCTGCAACGTCATCCCGGCGAGGGCGGCGGCCCCGAGATCGAGCGGCTGACCGAGCGCGGGCATGTGGAAATGGCCTACGAGATGGGCCTGCCGCTGGTGGCGACCAACGATGTCTACTTCCCCGGCCCGGACATGTACGACGCCCATGACGCGATGATCTGCATCGCCGAGGGCGCCTATGTCGACCAGTCCGAGCCGCGCCGCCGTCTGACCCCGCAGCATTACTTCAAGTCGCCCGAGGAGATGGCGGCGCTGTTCGCCGACCTGCCCGAGGCGCTGGAGAACACCGTCGAGATCGCGCGGCGCTGCGCCTTCCGGGCGCGCACGCACGACCCGATCCTGCCACGCTTCGCCGAGAACGAGGTGGAGGAGTTGCGCCGCCAGTCCCGCGAGGGGCTGAAGGAACGTCTTGCCGTGATCCCCCACGCGGCCCCGGTGGAAGAATATGAAAAGCGGCTCGATTTCGAGCTCGACATCATCGAGGGGATGGGCTTTCCGGGCTATTTCCTGATCGTCGCCGACTTCATCAAATGGGCCAAGGACAACGACATCCCCGTGGGCCCGGGCCGGGGGTCGGGCGCGGGCAGCCTCGTCGCCTATTCCCTGACGATCACAGACCTCGACCCCTTGCGCTACAGCCTCCTCTTCGAGCGGTTCCTCAACCCCGAGCGCGTCTCGATGCCGGACTTCGACATCGACTTCTGCATGGACCGCCGCGAAGAGGTGATCCGCTACGTGCAGGAGAAATACGGCCGCGACCGGGTGGGGCAGATCATCACCTTTGGCGCGCTCCTGTCCAAGGCCGCCGTGCGCGACGTGGGCCGCGTGCTGCAGATGCCCTTCGGGCAGGTCGACAAGCTCAGCAAGATGATCCCGGTGGAAGGTGTCAAACCCGTCTCCATAGAGAAGGCCATCGCGCAGGAAGAGCGCATCCGCACCGAGATGATCGAGACCGAGCAGGACCGCCGCGAGGGGCGCGAGAACCCGGTCAAGCGGCTGTTCGATTACGCGGGCAAGATCGAAGGGCTGCTCAGGAACGCCTCGACCCATGCAGCCGGCGTGGTGATCGGGGACCGACCGCTCGACGAGCTGGTGCCGCTTTACCGCGACCCGCGCTCGGACATGCCGGCGACCCAGTTCAACATGAAATGGGTGGAGCCCGCGGGGCTGGTGAAGTTCGACTTCCTCGGGCTCAAGACGCTGACGGTCATCCAGAACGCCATCGACCTGATCCACGGGCAGGGGCGGCAGTTGCACGAAGCCGCCGACGGCACGCGCATCTACGAGCCCGCACCCGGAGCGGAGAACCAGATCAACGCGATCCCGCTGGATGATCCGAAGACCTACGAGGTCTATGCCTCCGCCCGGACCACCGCCGTATTCCAGGTGGAAAGCACGGGCATGATGTCGGCGCTGGTGCAGATGAAACCCACCTGCATCGAGGATATCGTGGCGCTTGTGGCGCTTTACCGGCCCGGCCCGATGGAGAACATCCCGAAATATTGCCAGGTCAAGAACGGTCTGAGCGAGCGGGATTTCCTGCACCCGTCGGTCGATCACATCCTCGACGAGACCCAAGGCATCATCGTCTACCAGGAACAGGTGATGCAGATTGCCCAGGAGATGGCGGGCTACAGCCTCGGCGGCGCCGACCTGCTGCGCCGCGCCATGGGCAAGAAGATCCAGGAGGCGATGGACGCCGAGCGGCCCAAGTTCCTCAAAGGTGCCGCCGAGAACGGGGTGGACGAGGGCAAGGCCCTAGAGGTCTGGAACCTCCTCGACAAGTTCGCGAACTACGGCTTCAACAAGTCTCACGCCGCCGCCTACGCCGTGGTCAGCTACCAGACCGCGTGGCTCAAGGCGAACCATCCGGTGGAATTCATGGCCGCCGTCATGAATTGCGACATGCACCTGACCGAGAAGCTCAGCCTCTACAAGGCGGAGGTGGACCGCATGGGGATCGAGGTGATGGCCCCTTGCGTGAACCGCTCCGGCGCGCTGTTCGAGGTGTCGGAGGGGCGCATCCTCTACGCGCTGGGCGCGCTCAAGAACGTGGGCTCGGAGGCGATGCGCCTGATCGTGGAAGCGCGCAAGACCGATGCGGGCGAAAAGCCCTTCGCCACGCTCTACGATTTCGCGCGCCGGGCGGACCTCAAGCGCGTGGGCAAGCGCCCGCTCGAGATGCTGGCCCGCTCCGGCGCCTTCGACGCGCTCGACCGTAACCGGCACCGCGTGCTGCGGTCGCTCGATGCGCTCGTGGCCTATTCGGCGGCGATCCACGAGCAGAAGGGCAGCGCGCAGGTGTCGCTTTTCGGCGAGGCGGGCGAGGACCTGCCCGAGCCGCGCCTGCCCGAGGCCGATGACTGGATGCCCGCCGCACGCCTGGCCGAGGAACACCACGCGCTGGGCTTTTATTTCTCGGGCCACCCGCTCGACGACTACATGGCCGCGCTCAAGCGCAAGGGTGTGCTGAGCTTTGCCGAGGTGGAGGAACGCGCCCCGCGCGGCGATTTCGTCACATGGATGGCCGGCGCCGTCTCCGTCCGTCAGGAACGCAAGAGCCAGCGCGGCACGCGCTTTGCCTTCGTGGGCCTGTCGGATCCCACCGGCACCTACGAGGTCATGCTCTTTTCCGAAGCGCTAGAGGCCAGCCGCCACATGCTGGAGCCCGGCACCAATGTGCGCGTGCAGGTGAAGGTCGAGACCCAGGAGGGTCAGATGCGCCTGCGCGCCGAGACGGTGCAACTGGTCGACGAGGCCGTCGCGGCCGAGGCGCGCGGCTTCCGCGTCTTCGTCAACGACTGCGCGGCCCCCGCCTCGGTCGCGCAGCTTCTGGCCCGGATCGCGGGCGACGGCACACCGTCCCCGCGCGGTCCGGTCTATATCTGCGCGATGGCCCCGGATTTCCCGCAGGACGCGGCGGAGGTCGAGGCGCTGGTGGGCGAGGGCCTGCCGGTGTCGCCCCAGATCAAGGGTGCGCTGAAAAGCCTGCCGGGCGTGGTGACGGTGGAGGAGGTCTGAGCCGTCATCCCGGCCAGGCGAAAGACTGCGCCGACCGCACCAGCGCCGCCGTCGAGGGTGAGTGTTTCCGGCCCGGCACCGTCGCCAGTGCCACCTGCCGCGTCACCTCGGGCTCGATCAGCGGGCGCTGGATCAGGCCGGGAAGGCTGACGGAATATTCCGGCATGAAGGCGAAGCCGATGCCGGCGAGCACCATCGCCTGCACCCAATCCTCGCGCTCCGAGCGGAACCGGGCATAAAGCTCGACCCGCTCGCTCTCGCAGACCTGCATGACCATCTCCCGCATCTCGCAGGACAGCCGGTCCACGTAGTTCTCGCCCGACAGGTCCTGCAACGCGACGGCGTTCATCCCTCCCAGCCGGTGCCCCGACGCCATCACCACGACGTAGCGTTCCGAATAGAGTTCCTGCAGGCGTAAGGTCCGGCTGAGGTCTTCGGTCACGGTCAGGATCGCCGCATCGAGCTGCCCGGCCTCGAGCTTTTCGCGCAACTCGGCGATCGATCCTTCGCTTACGGCAAGCTCCAGCCCCGAATGGGCCGCCTCGAGCTGCGCGAGGAACCGCGCGAGCCGCATGTGCCCGACCGTCGACAATATGCCCAGCCGAAGCGGTGTCTTGTCGAGCAGCCTGTAGTTCTCGGCCAGCGTGCGCGCGGCCTCCGCCTCCTCGACGATCTGGCGCAGATGCGGGATCATCGAGCGTCCGAAATCGCTGAGCAGGACGCGGCGGCCCTCGCGCAGGAACAGCGGTGCGCCAAGCTCGGCCTCAAGCGCCTTGATCCCCTTGGTCAGGGCCGGCTGCGTCACGTGGCAATCTTCCGCGGCGCGGGTAAAGTTCAATGTGCGGGATGCCGCAAGGACGTAGCGGATCTGCGACATTTCCATCGGCGCCCCTCCTGCCGAAATCATTCGCGGCCGACGATACCCGATTTCCGCCAAACCGTGGGGAATGGATCGATAACGCATCGGAAGTTCCGCCGCCGCTGTTCTTGCGGTGGGATGCACCCATCGAAATAGGCAAGGAGGACGTGACATGTCGGTTTTCATGGTGGAACGCGATCTCAAGGGGATCAGCATGGAGGACCTTGCCGGCGCGCAGAAGGCAGCGATCGCCAAGGCCGCCGAGATGCGCGGGGAGGGGCAGGAGATCTCCTATATCCGCTCCACCTTCGCGCCCGAGGACGGGCGCTGCATGTGCCTGTTCGACGGCGAAAGCGCGGGACAGGTGCAGGCGCTGAACGACGCGGCGGGCCTGCCCTACACGCGCGTCGTGCCCGCGCTCGACCTGACGCCCTGAGCGCGAAGCCTCTGTACGCCGGATCACGGCCGCCGTAACGTCGCGGCCATGTCCGTGCTCGACACCCGCATCTCCTGGACGCGCCTCGCCCTGTCGCTGGCCTTGTCGCTCGTGGGCAACGCGGGGATGTGGGCGATCATCGTGATCCTGCCGGCCGTTCAGGCCGAATTCGGCGTGGACCGGGCCACGGCCTCGCTGCCCTACACGCTGACCATGGTGGGCTTCGCGCTGGGCAACTGGGTGATCGGGCGCTGGGTGGACCGCTATGGTGTGGGCCGCGTGCTGGCCGTTGCGGCGCTGGTGATGGCGGCCTCCTTCGCGGGGGCCGCGGCCGCGCCCAACATCGCCACGCTCTCGGCGCTGCAACTGATCGTGGGCTTCGCCACGGCCGCCAGTTTCGGGCCGCTCATCGCCGATGTCTCCCAGTGGTTCCTGCGCCGCAGGGGCATCGCCGTGGCCATCATCGCCAGCGGCAACTACCTCTCCGGCGCGATCTGGCCGCTGATCCTTGCCGACATCCTCGCCGGTCCCGGCTGGCGGCCGGCCTATCTCGTTATCGCGGCCTCGGCGCTTCTGATCATGCTGCCGCTGAGCTACGCGTTGCGAAAACCGCTCCCCGACGAGGCGATGCAGGCCTCCGCCGCGGCCGCCGCGCTCCGCGCGAAGACCGCGGGCATCCCGCAGAACACGCTCCTGTGGCTGCTGGCGCTGGCCGGGATCGGCTGCTGCGTCGCCATGGCCATGCCGCAGGTCCATATCGTCGCCTATTGCGTGGACCTCGGCTACGGGCCCGCCGTGGGCGCCGAGATGTTGTCGCTGATGCTCATGGGGGGCGTCGCCTCGCGGCTGGTTTCGGGGCTCCTGGCCGACAAGCTCGGCGGCGTGCTGACGCTCCTGATCGGCTCGAGCCTGCAGATGATCGCGCTTTTCCTATACCTGCCCGCCTCTGGCCTCGTCTCTCTCTACGTGGTCTCGCTCATCTTCGGGCTCAGCCAGGGCGGCATCGTGCCCTCCTACGCGATCATCGTGCGCGAATACCTGCCCCCGAAAGAGGCCGGGGCCAAGGTCGGGTTCGTCATCATGGCCACCATCGTGGGCATGGCGCTGGGCGGCTGGCTGTCGGGCTGGATCTATGACCTGACGGGGTCCTACCAGCTGGCCTTCATCAACGGCATCGCCTTCAACGCGCTGAACGTGGGGGTGATGCTGCTGATCCTCATCCGCTCGCGCCCCCGTGCACCGGGACAGGCCATCGCGGCCTGATCCCCTTCATCTTTCCAAAAATACGCAAAAAACGACCGCTCACCAATGCGGCGGCGGCTTGTCGGAGAGCGGCACGGTCCCGCCCTCTGCCGCCTCGCGGTCCGCCTCGCGCGCCATGAGCATGTCGACCCGCGCCCCGAGCCGCGCGATCTCCGCGTCCTGCCGGGCGACCACGTCCGACAGATCGTCCACCACGCGCAGCAGATGCGCCAGTGTTTCTTCCAGCTTCGCCTGATCGGCCATGCCACCGCCTCCTTGCCCCTTCGGCCCCCCTCGGATAGACGGGCCGCGTCCCTGAATTCAAGGCGTCTCGGCACCCATGGCCAAGCAGAAGAAACAGCCTCGCCCCAAGGCGGAGACGCCGAAAGGCTTCCGCGATTATTTCGGCGCCGAAGTGACCGAGCGCAACCGCATGCTCGCGCAGATCGCCGAAGTCTACGACCGCTACGGCTTCGACCCGCTGGAAACCTCCGCCGTGGAAACCGTTGAGGCGCTGGGCAAGTTCCTTCCCGACGTGGACCGGCCCAATGACGGGGTCTTCGCGTTCCAGGAGGACGGGGGCGCGGATGTCGCCACGTGGCTCGCGCTGCGCTACGACATGACCGCGCCGCTCGCCCGCGTCGCGGCGCAGTTCCGCAACGACCTGCCAAATCCGTACCGTCGCTACACGATGGGCCCGGTCTGGCGCAACGAGAAGCCGGGGCCCGGCCGGTTCCGGCAGTTCTATCAATGCGATGCGGATACGGTCGGCGCGGCGAGTGTCGCGGCGGATGCCGAGATCTGCGCGATGCTGGCGGATACGCTGGAGGCGGTGGGCATCCCGCGCGGGGATTACATCGTGCGGGTGAACAACCGGAAGGTGCTGAACGGGGTGCTGGAGGTCGCGGGGCTGGCGGGCGAGGACAGCGAGGTGGCGCGCGGGATTGCCCTGCGGGCCATCGACAAGCTGGACAAGGTCGGGGCGGACGGCGTGCGCCAACTGCTCGGCGAGGGTCGACTGGATGAGAGCGGCGACTTTACCAAGGGTGCCAATCTGGCCGAGGAGCAAAAAGACGTCGTTATGGCGTTCATCGGTGGACGGCATGTCGAGATCGAATTCGGACGCCCAAAGCTGACGACTTTCAATCAGTCGGGCAGAGAAGTGACTAGCATCAACAACCTCTCGTCTCTCGTAAAAGGATCGCGCGTCGGGGAAGATGGCGTTGCGGAACTTGAGGCCATTTCGGAGCTTCTGGACGCGCAAGGCTACGGACCCGACCGCATCGTCATCGACCCCTCCGTCGTCCGGGGCTTGGGCTACTACACCGGCCCGGTCTACGAAGCCGAGCTGACCTTCGAGATCACCGACGAGAAGGGGCGCCCCCGGCAGTTCGGCTCCGTCGCCGGCGGCGGGCGCTATGACGACCTTGTCAAGCGCTTCACCGGGCAGGAGGTGCCTGCCACCGGCGTCTCCATCGGCGTCGACCGGCTGCTCGCCGCGCTCCGCGCCAAGGGGCGGCTCAGCGGCACGAAGGAAGGTCCTGTCGTCGTCACCGTCATGGACCGCGAC
>Ga0209947_1000071_pt1 | contig 49281 bp, 39 predicted proteins | sample SalPonR2_B_D2_MG_FD_185706 | JGI IMG/M metagenome (GOLD analysis project Ga0209947, IMG submission 185706) | Salt pond soil microbial communities from South San Francisco under conditions of wetland restoration - Salt Pond MetaG R2_B_D2_MG... ...
TCCTGATCTTCACTACTTCAGTAACATCTTCCAGAGTCAGGCCCTTTTCTTCCCTTATTCTTCTAATTTCACTGCCCAGCTCAGCCAAGGCCTTTGCTCTGTCCTTCATAAAGTCTTCTCCTCCTTCAAAAGTAAACGCATTTCCCGCAATGCTTCCCGGGGATCATCCGTCCCGAAAACTGCATTTCCCATTACCAGGACATCTGCACCTGAATGAGCTGCCTTGACGGCGTTATCTTTTCCGATCCCGCCGTCTATCTCAATAAGGAAATTGTAATCAAATGCAACCCGCCATCTACAAAGGGAAATTACTTTTTCGAGACTTTCCGGGATAAACTTCTGCCCTCCAAAACCAGGATTTACGGACATGACCAGCACCATATCCACAAGATTTAGAACAGGCTTTATCATCTCAACAGGTGTCCCTGGGTTGAGTGTAATACCAGGTTTACATCCCAGTTCTCTTATCCTCGAAAGAAGCCTGTGGAGGTGATCGGTAGCTTCAACATGAACAGTAAGAAAGGTAGCCCCTGCGTCAGCAAAAGGAATTATAAACTGTTCAGGAGAATCTACCATAAGATGGACATCAAGGACCTCTTCCGGATATGCCGTCCTTAAAGATCTTACAATGGAAGGACCATACGAAAGGTTTGGCACAAAGTTCCCGTCCATGACGTCTACATGCAGAAAATCGTATAATCCCTGTATCGAATTAACTTCTTCTCCTATTTTTAAAGGATCCGCTGATAGGATCGAAGGAGCTAAAAGAGACTGTTTATCTGAACCTACTGATACTTGTCCTGCCATACAAATTCACCGCCAAGATATATGGTAACTACAGCATTGCCTGAATACTCCTCATCAAGCGAAATGTATTCTCCGCCATTGACATCTTTATCAAGAATAGTTCGTGTGCTTGTTGAATCTATCATTTCTATAGTCAGGCTAAGAGCCTCTGATAAAGGGGGAACCTGATATCGTATCCTGGCTATACTCTTCTTTTCCTGTTCAATGACAGGCGTTTCTTCAGATTCCGGCTGAGAGGGGGAAGTGGAACCCGCTGTTGAAATTCCAGGAACTGCCACTTCGGTTTCTCCTGTTTCACTTATATTCTGTTCCTCTTGTTCCTGTACTTTTTTCTGACCCTCTTTGGCAGTTTTACTTGCCATCCCCGGCATTGTGACACTTACTTTTTCTTCTTCCGGTTCTGTTTTTTCTTCTTCGGGTTTTTTCATTGTGGCTACAATAAGTTTTACAGGACTTCCGGGAGAAACAGACTCACCAGGTTCAGGGGTCATTCCCATAACCATACCTCTCGGAGTATTTATAGTATATTCATACTCTATACCAGATAGTTTAAGGTCACTTTCAGACAACATTCGTCTAGCTACTTCTTCCTGCCTCTGGAGAAGATCCGGAACAATTACCTTTCCATTCTCCTGTCCAGCACCTTTGCTTATCATGAGATCTATCGGTTTATTTGCAGGGATCATAGCAGGTGCAGATGGACTCTGGGCTATAACCACACCTGCAGAACTCTTTTTATCAGATATCATAAGGACATCCCCTATTTCAAATCCTGACTGGGAGAGTTTTTCGATAGCCTGTTCCTTTTCGAGGCCTCGTACATCAGGCAGGGAAAACCTGTGACCTCCTCTGCTCACCTTAAGTATAACTATCTGGTTGTCACGGATCCTGGTTCCAGTTTCGGGCCACTGAGTCAAGACCGTACCCTGGGGTAACGTCGATTCCACCTGTTCGACCCTTGTTTTAACTCCCATTCTTTCAAGCTGCGATACTGCTTCGGTAACCGTCACACCGCTGAGAGGAGGTATTGAAGCTTTATTTCCTCCACCAAATACTGTGTAAAAGATCATAAAAGCCGAAACTACAATTACCAGTAGAACAAGGACCATTGACCATTTGAAAGCCTTCTTCATGGGCGATCACTCCTAACAAATTCTGCCAAGGGCAGCTAAATAAAATCCATCTATCCAGGGCAGACCTGGCCATATGTACTTCCCGAAGTCAGGCGCTTGCCGAACATAATTACCTGCGAGAGGTATGTCCAGCTGTAGAAAGTTATTGTACATCTTTAGAACGTTTTCTATAACCTTTTCATTCTCAAGGCTGAATAGACTACATGTAGAGTAGACCACAATCCCCCCGGGTGCAAGTATATTCATAGCTTTTTGCAACAGTCTGGTTTGTAAAGAATTAAAATCAGCGAGCTTATTATTATCAACCCGCCATTTAGTTTCTGGATGACGCCTCCAGGTACCACTCCCTGAACAGGGAACATCAAGAAGAATCATCGATGGCTGTTCCGTTGGAACAAGATCAAGAGCATTTCCCGTCCGAAAAACAACTCGGTCCTGCATTCCTATCCTGGTCATTTCTTTTTTAAACGCTTTACCTCTTGGAATTGATATCTCCCAGGCTTCTACGGGGGCCAGAGGTCGATCCTGAAGAATCTGACCAGTTTTAATTCCCCTGCCGGCACACATATCAAGAATCCTGCCTTCAGTATACAACTTCTCAACACATGACCCAACCATAAAGGAAGACTCACTTTGCGGAGTAAACAATCCCTCATAAAACCCCGGAACTCCTGGTGGATAGGCAGACCCTGAAAACCTTAACATATCAGGGAAAAGAGGGGACTTCCATGCTCTGTAACCATGACTCGAAATAGTCTTTAGCAGCCTTTTGCCTGAAACGTCAGGAGATACTCTGAATGAAATATAAGGTTTCATTTTATTCAGCTTGAAAAGATCCTCTGTATTAACTCTGCCAAGATCTTTGTTCCATTGTTTTGCTGCAAATATGGGGACTCCCGATAATAAAGCTTTTCTATCCAGATCATTTCTGGAGTCTATAACATGAAAGGCGGCATCAGGATCCATAGCAATTTTTCTCAAAACAGCGTTTACAAGCCCTGAAGCGCGTCTGCAACCCCTTTTTTTTACAGATTCCACAGTTGCATTGACCATTGAATATGATGCAAAACGTTTAACTTCCAGAATCCCTGCTGTTCCGGCCAGAAGCGCATTCTGGACATCTCTTTCAAGAGAGGTCCACTTTATCTTGAGATATGCTTTAATTATCTCTTCCCAGAGCTGTTTTTTTCTATATACAGAATATACGATCAGGGTCACAAGGGTTCGATTTTTAGCATCAAGCCTGACAGTATGTTTTCTGATGCTTTCACTTGCAAATGAACCATTTTCCACATCGGAAAGAACAGCAAGAACAGTTTCCAGTGATCGCATTAATCAATTATCTCCGGCTCTATTGCATCATGACCTGTTCTTGTATGTACATAAAGCTCCCCCGGCCCTTCGATCAAAATGAAACCTGACACTTTTCGGGCGGGCTGAACACTCACTCCGGTAACTTCCATATCAGGATCAGGATCAGGCTTTGTTGTAATATAACGCTGGACTATCCTGCCACCGAAAGGCCCTGTGAGGTGAGCAAGAACAAGAGCCAGCAAAACACTTATTATTGTTAGATTACCTGTAAGAAATAGTACTGCGATAAAGATCACCGAGGAAATAGTATTGACTACCAGGATAGTGGTACCGCATTTCGGGTGAATTGCAATATCCTTTTCTCCTCGCTTGAGCTTTTCCAATCCCTTCAGGGCAGCCTGATATACCACTCCGGGTTCGGCAAGCCCCTTTATCGTAAAACCGTCTTCATATGCCATACCCTCTACTTGCGGAATTCCGAGATCCCTCTCAAGGACATGGATAGTAGCATGTTGTAAAGCGTGATTCTGCCTCACTTTTTTATTGACCAGAACCTTAAGTAATTCAACTGGCCCGGCAAACAGCCAGAAGATAGACCGACCGGCAAATCCAAGGGGTATAAAGACCAGCCAGAAAAGAAGAAAGAACAGTAACAACACAAACGCAAGCCATGGGACCACAAAAAGAAGTAACAAAATTATAATTAAGGGCATCAGATCATCCTCCCTAAAGTAAAAAGAGGTGGCATATGCCACCTCTAAAAGGTTTTAATGGTCACAGATCTCCAAGATCAATCGTCGCCTCCGAACATACCCCTGAGAATAAGAAGTCTTGCCAACTGGGCAAAAGCCATAACTGCAGCAGCAACATAAGTAAGAGCGGCGGCCCTCAGAACGCTTCTTGCTCCAAGGATTTCGTCAGGAGCAAGTATACCTGTACTATCAAGAAGAGTAAGTGCCCTTGAACTTGCATCAAATTCCACCGGCAAGGTAATCAAATGAAAAACTATCACTCCAAGAAAAAGGACTATTCCCGCATCCATGAGAAACTGTCCTCTAAAAAGTAAACCTATAAAAAATAGAGGGAAAGCCATACTTGAACCAAGGCCAACGACCGGGACAACAGAATTTCTCAACGTAAGAGGTACATAGTTTTTCTTATGCTGTATAGCATGTCCTACTTCATGCGCAGCGATGCCGATCGCTGCAATACTTGAACTCGAATAAACATCCGTAGAAAGGCTTAAAGTCTTGTCCCTTGGATCATAATGATCGGTAAGGTTTCCCTGGATCTTGTTAACGGGTACATCCGAAAGACCAAAACTGTCAAGCAGCTTTCTTGCTACATCCCTTCCGGTAGAACCATTTCTGGCATATACCCCGCTGTACTTCGCATATGCAGTTTTTACCCTTGACTGAGCCCAGAAAGCAAGAAGCAAAGCAGGGACAAGCAAAATAAATGTTGGATCAAAGAAAAAAGGGAACATCTACATATCAACTCCCATAATTTACCCATATTTTAAACTTAGCCGAGCGGGTGTTCCCCCGCTCGGCACGTTTTAGATTTTACATGTAATTCCAGTTTTTACAATCAGTATTTTACACAGAATTTAAACATAGGTCAAACTTGGTCAGCTATTATTCTTCTTGTAAAAATCTGCGATCGTTGATACTACCCAGTCCTGTTCATCCTCGGTGAGTTCCGGAAAGATCGGAAGCGCAAGAGTCTCTTCTGAAAGTCTTTCAGCTATTGGAAAATCTCCCTGGCTGTAGCCTGTATATGAGAAACACTTCTGAAGGTGGAGCGGTACCGGATAGTAAACTCTACAGGCTATCCCGCTGCTCTGGAGATATTCCATGAGCTCATCTCTTCTTGATACCCCTGTTGTGACGTACTGGTGGTATATGTGATAGTTACCCTCGATCTCAAAGGGCGGAGTAATAAAGTCGAGCAGCCCTTTTTCAGCGAAAAGCATCCTGTATCGATCAGCCACCAGTCTTCTTTCTTCCTGCCATTCATCCAGATGCCTTAACTTGACTCTCAGAATAGCAGCCTGGATAGCATCCAGTCTGCTGTTGAGACCTACTTCGTCATGGTAGTATGTCTTCCCCGCTCCATGGACTCTGAGACATGATATTCTATCCGCCATTTCATTATCTGAACAGGATATCATACCTCCGTCGCCATATCCTCCAAGATTTTTTGTCGGGAAAAATGAAAAACAGCCGATATTACCCCAGGTCCCGGCACGTATGATCCTGTCATTTATCTGGCGCCACGAGCCAAAAGCCTGTGCGCTGTCTTCCACAATAGCAATACCCCTCGATACCATCTCATCATATAGATCCTCCATAGGAACCATTTGTCCGAAAATATGAACAGGAATAAATGCTTTCGTTCTTTCCGTAACTTTCTCAAGAACCTTATTACAATCAATATTACAGGTTACAGGATCCACATCCGCAAAAACGGGAGTGGCACCAAGCCTTGTAATACAACTTACAGTGGCAAAAAAGCTGTAAGGAGTAGTAATAACCTCGTCGCCTTCCCCAATATCCAGTGCCATAAGAGAAAGAAGAAGAGCATCTGTCCCGGATGCACAGCCTACAGCATAATCGACCTGGAGGTACTGCTTTATCTCACTTTCGAATGTATCAACTTCGGGACCAAGAATAAAATGCTGGCTCTCCAGCACTTTATCAATAGCCTGTTTTATTTCATCCCTTATTCGGTCATAATTCCTGGTTAAATCAAGAGAGGGTAATTTCCTTGTCATTAAGAGACCTCCATAACTGATATTTTTTATGTACTTTATTATCATTACAATAATATTCTCACCTTGGTTCTCTTTTTTTTTACGCAACAAAAAAAGAGGCAGAAAAACCGCCTCCATTTTATCAAATAGGTTTCCAAAAAAACTAAAGCAGGATCAAGATTATTTTTCAGGCATGGTTAATCCAGCAAAAGAACTTTTAAGATGCCCCTTTACAAGCTCGACACACTTTTCAACTTCATGGTGTCTAAGCGCATTCAGAATAGATCTGTGTTCATCCAGACTGGCATATGATGTCGTTTCATAAAAGGGATTATAAAAAACCATATATGCATTGGTTCTTGTAAGGATATTATCAACGTATTCTGCCAGAACTCTGTTGCCAGTAGAATCAGCAATTGTTTTGTGAAATATTTCGTTTACTTCGAGGTAATTTTCCAGATCCTTATCCTCAGCAGACCTGTTCTCCTCGACAAGTGCCTCTTCAAGTCTCCTGAGATATCTGTCGGTTATCCTGCCTGCTGCAATTCTGGCAGCCAGGATCTCAAGCTGTTCTCTGACAAGAAAAGTATCCTCTATCTCCCTTGGTGTGGGAGCAGCAAGTCTTGCACCACTATTGGGAATTATGATCACTAACCCCTCACTGGAAAGCCTGCGCAAAGCTTCACGAACAGGGGTTCTGCTGACTCCCATCTGCACGGCGATATTTACCTCGGGAAGCCTTTGGCCGGGTTTTAACTGCTTTGTAATTATTTTATGACGTATCTCCTGATAAGCGTAATCCGCAGAAGTAGTATACAACCTTGGCTCTCTCATTGTAGATATTTCCTCCCTGCTCTGAAAAGGTAATTGAACAATTAACAAAAAATACTAAATTGTATAAAAATCAATCATGTACAACTGTAGTTAACATTATCATATAATGAACATGCACACAAGGAACTGTATACTTTCTAAAAGTTTCTTTTCAAAGTTCACATGATGGTAGAATGGCAATCTGAAACTTAAATCTGGTCATGAGGATGATTTCGATGTTGAGATTTACAATATTACTGTTGTCCCTGGGAACTTTAGTTCTTTACGGGAAAGCTCTGGCTGGTTTGGGAGGTTATCTTGCAGGAAATGGAAGAATTGACATGATAGTCCTCGGACTTGTCGGTGGAACCGGAACCGCCGTGATCGCTCTCTTTCTATGGAAAAGATATATTACAGAAATTTACAAAGAACGTAACGATAAGGGGAAATGAAAGATCAAGGATCATTGAACAAATAGACCGCAATATACTTAAACATTTTTTACGAACAATCTAATTTGTGAACTGGATTTTCATGATTATTCCTGTAATCTTTTCAAATTAGACCAGCTGGGTTGATCTGTTATATTGACCATGCTCTTGAGATGCTTTTAACAGCATTACGTATGCCCATTCTATCTAAACTGCTGACGGAGAGCCTTACAGCCTCTACTCTTTTGCCAGACCATGAGAATCTATTTCCGGAACTAAGACTTACACCACTTTCAAGAGCTTTTTTTTCAGCATGATCCCCATCAAGACCAGGGGTCTCAAGCCAAAGGTAGATACCACCAGAAGGGGTTATAAATTTACAAAAAGGCAGATACTCCTGAATAAATTCCACGAGACCATACATCCTCCCCTGAATTGTTGCCCTGGCAGTCTCAACAGCCTGGCTGAAAAAACCTCTTTTGATGAATTCAAGAACAAGGCACTGAACAAGAGAAGAGACTGGTCCTGACCTTCTGGACTGAATCTCTACGAAATTTTCCATAAGTCTTTCAGGTACAAGGGAATACCCCAACCTCAAACCCGGAAACAGGGGTTGGCTGAAAGAACCTGAATAAATAACCTTTTCAGAACCATTCATAGCTTTTAAAGCAGGAACAGAATATTCTCCGTATCTGAGTTCTCCATAAGCATCATCTTCCAATATCCAGAACCCCCTCGATACACTGTATTCAAGAAATTGTCCTCTTATCTTCTGAGAAAGTGTTCTTCCTGTTGGATTTTGAAAACTGGGCACCAGATAGACGGCATCCGTATCTGAAAGATCATTCAGGGCAGTATCAAGAAGTTCACTTTCAGGAACGACAGGCCTTATTTCAAAATCAAGATGTCTTGCTATCAAATAGGCCTCGGGATAGGTCAACTCTTCCATGAATATTCTTTTTACACCCAGCTGCTTTAGAACCGTCATCGAAAGAGAAAGGCTTTCCAGCCCTCCAGAAGTCACCATGACTTCTTTCCAGTACGCGGGGATCCCTCTCGACACTGCGTGAGTAACAAGAGTCTGCCTGAGCTCGGATAATCCGCAGACAGGAGCGCTTTTTAAAACATCCTCCCCATTTTCAAGCAACAGGTCCCTGCTAAGTCTGGACAGAACTGCAGATGGTACAAGCTCTCCAGAGGGACTACCTGAGCTGAGATCAAGGAGACCAGAATCTATAGAAACAGATGAAATGTCTTTTGTACATGGCCAGCTTACATAAGCCCCACTTCTTCCTCGCTGAATTATAAAATCCCTGACCTCAAGTGCTTCATAAGCCCTGAGTACAGTTGTACGGCTTATGCCGAGTGAAGATGCCAACTCTCGGGTTCCAGGAAGTTTTACTCCTTCAACAAGTGCACCTGTTCTTATCATTCTTTCAAGGTGTAAAGCGATCTGATGGTATAGTGCTATTTCTGAATGCCTGTCAATAGGAATTTCGATCAATGCCTGATTCTCCCTTTTTTCTCGAGGAATTTAATCATCCCATCAAATTTTAAAATTCCAGATTATTATACTGCAGGTAAATTTTTCCTTGTACCAATAGTCCGTTACATTTACAATCCTTTAGTTGAATGGACGACATAAATAATTATCAGATGGAGGCACTGTTGAATTGGCTTATGATGCCGTAATTTTCGATATTGATAATGTCCTTATAGATACTACCATGTCTTTCCCCATGGTCATAAGGACATCCCTGCAATGGATCTGGAAATTTTACCTGCAACGAAATAACGACTGTATTGCCTTTACAATGGATCATTTCAGGCTAATGAAGAGCTACCCCTATTTTAACGATGATTATGATATATCCTGGATCCTGTCAAATATAGCAGCATCATCAGAGAATCAAAGTCTCGTAAAAAGTTTCCCATCCAGAGAAAAGCTTAAGGAGATACTTGACACCTTCGACGGAGAAAACCTGTCTGAGTGGGTCAAAAAGAATTTCGGGAATAGGGTGGAACGTAAATTTGTGAGAAAACTCTGCTCAGAACTCTACTATGGATCCGAGATATTTACGAAAATCTCCCAAAAGACTCCATCATTTGTAAAGTGCAGCGGATTCTGGAAAGCAGAAAAACCTTTTATTGACACAAGTTGGCACCAGTTGAAATTACCATCCGGAATATACACCGGAAGATGCAAATATGAGCTTGAACTTGCACTGACACTTCTGGGATGGGAAGATTTTCCACCCTCTCTGGTTATTACAGCGGATCAAGGTATCTGTAAACCATCATCAAAAGGCCTGGAAATTATTTGTGAAAGACTAAAGAGCAGAAACCCCTTATACTTTGGAGATGCAGAAAGTGACAGAAAAAGCATGAAAAATCTTGGTTACGGCACATTTATAGGGATAGGCCATATCATGCAGGACAACCCTCTGCATTTTGCAGATACCCGGACTGCACTTAAAAAACTTGGGATAATATAAAAGGCCCCTGAAAATTCAGAGGCCTGAAATTAAAGATCTTACCAATCACGCAACTTCCTTCTCAATACCTTTCCCAGACTGTTTCTCGGAAACTCTTCGACAAACTCAATAACTCTGGGTGATTTATAATGTGAAAGACGCTCCTTACAATATGACAGAAGTTCCCGCGTTGAGACATCTTTATCCTGTCTTATCACAAAAGCTTTTACAATTTGCCCGCTTACACTGTGCTGTATACCAACCGCAGCAGATTCTCTGACCTTGGGGTGCGAGTTAAGGACATTCTCAACCTCCTGAGGGTAAACATTAAAACCTCCAACTATTATCAGGTCACTTGCCCTGTCCTTTATGGCAACATATCCATCTGAATCGATCTTTACAACATCTCCTGTATTGAACCATCCGTCCTTGAATTTTTCTGCTGTATTTTTAGGATCTCTAAAATAACCTGAGGTTATTGAAGGTCCGCGTAACCATAATACGCCTTCTTCATTCTTCCCAAGAACATTCCCCTGATCATCTCTTACTTCATGCTCAAAACCGGGAAGAAGAGGACCTACCGTACCTATTTTTCTGGAGGCAAAAGACTGGTTAACAGCAACAACAGGAGAACATTCTGTAAGTCCATAACCTTCACACACACCAACACCAAGCAGTCTCTGAACTCTTGTATCAAGTTCTACCGGGAAACGGTCCCCTCCACTTACAAGGACTTTGAGTGATTTAGGAACCTCCGCTCCCCTCGCTGCAGCAGCTACCATTAGAGATATCATCGCCGGTACAGCTATAACGAAACTTACCCCGGAATTTTTCATTGCCTCAAGAGCAGTTTCAGGTGGCATAAAAGTAGGAAGAACCATCTGTTTTATGCCAGTAGCCATTGCTAATAAACCACTTGCTACATACCCAAGGGCATGGAAATTAGGTAAAGCATTCATAACAATATCCTGTTCAACATCAAGATCCTCAAAGTGATCCAGAGCTGCAAAAACATTGCTTCCCAGATTAGAATGGGAAAGAGGGACAGCTTTTGGAAAACCAGTCGTTCCAGAAGTGTAAAACATAACAGCAGTATCCGGCTTACCCGGTTTTACGGACACTCCATTAAAAGACGGAATACAACCGTCAAGAGTCGCCTTGACCAGCGGCAAAGGAAAGTTTTCCGGATCAACAGCAACTTTACCGGGTAAATCTGGAGCAACTACTGCAAATGGTTCAGAATGAGCCAGGTACTTTTTCAGGGATTCTCCCCTGTCCATCATATTAAGAGGAACAACCGCTCCGTCAAGTTTCCAGCATGCAAGGGAAAGAGCCATAAGCGCCGGGCAGTTCGGCATTAGAGTAGCTATACGGTATCCAGGCTTAAAACCGGCACTTCTGAGTTTTTCTTCGTAAGATACGACCAGTTTATTAAAATCTGTCCTGTTGATCCATTTTCCCTGCCACCATAACATTGACTCATCAGGTCGGGATTCATACATCTGATATACAAGCTCATTAAGTTTTTTATTCATCACTTTTTACCCCCTAATTACTTATAGGATGTTCTGAATTTTCTGTTAGTATATCTGATTATATAATAAATGTCACCGCTTGGTGATATATACTTTCCCGTTTAATATCAAGTAGTTTACCATTCTTAAGATGTTCTGGTTTTATCAGAACGATCCGGATCTTTAACACCTGAAATTAATATAACACAATTTATTATGGTAAAATCACTGTAAAACAAAGTTTAGAAAGGACAGAATTTAACCCATGGATTTTGAGACATATGATCCGAAACTACTTTATCGAAAGCGTAAACATTTGATCGGAGAGGGAGAAGTTGGAGGTAAAGCCAAGGGATTGGCCTTTTCATATGAGTCAGTTCTGGGAACTGAACTGGAAAAACACGTTAAGTTTCCCGAGATAGATTTTTCTCTGACAACTGAAATATTTAATGATTTCTTTAAAGAAAACAGGATCGACGACATCGTTGAAAAGCATAATACTTCTTTCAAAGAACAGACAGAGGATTCATCATACCAGTTTTATGAAATTCTTCGCCAGTCTTTTATGGAGGGGAAAGTGAGAGATAGTTTTTATAGAGATATTGAAGCAGTAATAAGAACGATAGGCGATTGCCCGATGGCGGTAAGATCAAGCTCACTACTCGAAGATTCAAAAATGTTATCATTTGCAGGCAAATATGAAACCTGTTTTTCTGTAGATAAAGGAGACATACACACAAGAACTGAAAATCTAATAAAATGCATTAAAAACGTCTGGTCATCCCTTTACAACCCCGCAGCAAGAGCCTATAGGGCTAAACATGGATATTCCGACCTTGACGAAGCAATGGGCATTGTTATAGAACCGATGATCGGTAAGAACCATGGTGATCTTTATTACCCCGAGATCGCAGGAATATGTTTTTCGAAAGTTTATCGCCGCCCTTCTACACGAATACAGAAAGAAGCAGGAGTAATGAGACTCTGTTTTGGCCTTGGTACTCGAAGTGTTGACAGGTTAAAAGCAAGACTTTTCTACCTTTCACACCCTTCTCTTCGTCCCCAGGGAAACCTGCCCTCAGAAATAAGTATGTCAAGTCAGACCATATTTGATTATATAGATCAAAAGGAAGGAGAATTCAGATCAGGCGAACTCAGGGATTTTCTTCCTTTCATCCTCAAGGAACACAGGAATGCATCCAGTTTTATCGAGATCTTTGCAGACAACACTTTATCCTGGGCAGGGTCAAACAAGGCAAAGAACGGTAAACCTGTTTTTTCATTTTCTGCCCTTGCACAGAAAAAACCATTTTTCTTCAATCTCGTGAAAGAACTCTCTTCTTTTCTTGAAGATTCAGTAGGTAATCCCGTGGATATCGAGTTCACATACGATACAGAAGACGAAGAACTTTACCTTATACAGATGCGTCCACTGGCAGGATATGAAGAGATGGCAAAAGTGGATATACCCGAAGTCCCCCGTGAAAAGATTATCCTGAAAGGAAACAGAATGGTAAGCAACGGTATTCTTAAAGAAACATCTCATATTGTTTATGTTGACCACGATGTTTACAACAGTGATCCCGGCTATTTTGAAGTAGCCCGAGAAATTGGCAGGATCAATGAAAGACTTGCAGGTACCAATTATATACTTGTGGGGCCGGGAAGATGGGGAAGCACCAACCCTCTTCTGGGCGTACCGGTAAAGTATAATGAGATATGTAATTGTGGATGTCTTGTCGAAATCGGAATAAGCCAAAGTGATTTTGTTCCGGAACTTTCCTACGGAACACATTTTTTCCTGGATCTTGATGTTGACGGAACTCTTTATCTCCCTGTTTTCGAAGGCGAAGATAATAACATCCTGAACAGGACGTGGCTGGAGAATACACCATATGAGAAAAGCAGGCATCCAGCAATAAGGATATATAAAGGTAACTTCTCAGTTTTTCTGGATGGGGAAAATGAAGTGGGACAAATACACATTTCAGAATAAACTACAATAGATAATTACAAAAGAAGCCCTTCCATTAATGGAAGGGCTTCTTTTTATAATAACTTTTTATCAGGGCCAGATGCCTTTGAAACGCATGGCACCAACTATTCTTGATATTGCCCTTACATAAGCAGCCTGACGAGTTGTAATTTTGAAATCCTGCTTGATCTTCCAGATCTCATGGAAAGCTGTGGTAAGCTTCTTGTCAAGTTTCTCATGAACATCCTCTACAGTCCAGTAATCTCCTGTCCTTCCCTGGATCCATTCGAAGCAGCTCACAGTAACTCCACCAGCATTAGCAAGTACGTCGGGAATAGTTTCTACTCCCATACCGGTAAGGATCGAATCAGCTTCCGGCGTAACAGGACCATTTGCGAGTTCCAGTATTGTCTTAGCCTTGATATCCTTTGAATTAGCTTCAGTGATAACCCCTTCTAAAGCAGCAGGAATAAGAATATCAACATCCAGCTCGAGAAGCTCTTCATTCGAAATGCTTTCGCTGTTGGCATAACCGGCGATACTTCCTGTATTTGTCTTATGCTCCCTCACAGAAACATAATCGATACCCTTGGGATTGTAAGCTCCACCACGGCTATCTGAAACTGCAACAATTTTAAGACCCAGATCACTTTCAATAAGTTTATGGGCAAAACTTCCAACATTTCCAAATCCCTGTACCGCAACGGTAAGATCTTTTCCGAGAAGATCCTTCTCTTTCAACATTTCTCTGAGAATGTACATTCCGCCTCTGGATGTGGCATCTCCTCTTCCGAGAGACCCGCCAGCCTCAACTGGTTTACCTGTATAGCAGGAAGGTTCACTTCTGCCCTGTATTTTTTCATATGTATCAACGAACCAGGACATGACCTGAGGATTTGTGTAAACATCCGGAGCAGGGATATCAATGTCAGTACCCATGAATCTTGAGATAGCCATTGCATAACCACGGCTCAATCTCTCGATCTCTGTTGGTGAGAGATCTCTGATGTTGACTGATACTCCACCTTTACCACCGCCGTATGGAAGCTGGGCAGTCGCACATTTAACGGTCATCCATGAAGAAAGCGCAATTACCTCTTCCCTGCTGACGTTCGGATGGTAGCGGACTCCACCCTTATAAGGGCCCAAGGCATTATTATGATGACTTCTCCAACCCTTTACCACCTTCACTTCACCATCATCAAGCTTAAGCGGGATAGATACTTCCAGGACTTCTTTGGGGTGTTTCAGAATGTCAATATACTCCTGCTCTACTGTTAGGAATGGTGTTGCCTCGTCAACCTGCTTTACAAACATCTCGTGTGCATTCACTTTACACTCCCCCTTATAAAATAGAATTTTCCGGATCCTGAAAACCTGTTTACTTTAACAATGCAATTAAAGTTTTGCAACTTCTTTTTGTAAAAATACATTGTATAGGATTTAAAAATAGAAAAGTCTGAATATTTATATTAAGTATACAGTAAAAGCTATTAGATTTAAGTAGTGATCTGCGTGAACTTATTAGCCCTTCAACTCTTCTTACTAAGTTTATTATAATACTGTGGCACAACAATGCAATATTCTTTGATAAATTTTATATAAAAAATGTTATACAAAGAAGTATTTTTTGATACAATATCCTTAAGAATGATGCATACAATAATAACCAATCCAGAATAACAGCGCATTTAAATACTCTTTAAGGGAGATTTATATGAAAGAAACCGACACCATTTCAAAAAAGTATTTTAGCTGGGATCCATTGGAAGATGCACGGTTTTCTGATCTTATCATAGGAAATGGCCATATTGGTGGAAAGGGAAGGTCTCTACTTTATGCAATGGCAAGATTATGGGATACTGATGATGAACTATCTGAAAAAGTAATTTTTCCACCATCGATATTTCTTTCCATAAACGTTTATAAATATGTTCTGGAGCAGATCCCGGATCTGGAAATGATACAGTGCAAAGATCCTGAAGAGATCGAAAGAAAGTTCCTCGATACAGAACTGCCGGATTACGCTATGCACTCGATAAAGAAATTTCTTATAGATGTTACAGCCCCTGTGATAGTAAGAAGCAGCAGCCTGCTCGAGGATTCGTTGAAATATTCTTTTGCCGGGAAATACAGATCAACTTTTATGATCAATGACCAGCCAGACATCAATGAAAGGGTAAAACTTGTAGAAACTGAGATCAAAAAGATCTTCGCCAGAATTCATTTTCCTATAGCACTGGCTTATCGCGAAAAACATGGTCTCGGAGAAGATGCAATGGGCATAATCATAATGAAAGTATCAGGCTCATGGCACGGACGTTATTTTTACCCAACCCTTGCTGGGGTTGGATTCTCAAAATATTATCTCCGATGGACAACAAGAATTAACCCTGATGACGGATTAATCAGACTTGTTTTCGGCATGGGAACTACAAGTACAAAAAGAGGCTATGCAAGATCATTTTCATTGACTATGCCCTGCCTACGCCCTGAAGGCCAGAACCCCTTCAATATAATGCGACATGCCCAGGAACATTTTCAGGTGGTAGACAGAGAAACACACACCTTAGCGACGGTTGACATAAAAAACATCTGGGAGGATATCATTCCTTATCACAGTTATTTTCTCGACTATGCCCAGCTATATACATCTGACCCGGAAGGAGGCTACTTTAGAAGGATCTGTAAATCAGGAAATTTTTCTGCACAGGATTCCAAGATCTGTTTCACATTTGAAGGCTTTTCCAAACAAGCGAGATTCTTTTTCAACCGTATGAAAAAGATATTGAAAATCCTTGAGGATTCGATGGGAGTACCTGCAGATATTGAATTCGCTTATCACCATTCGGAAGATATTGTAGAATTGGTTCAGGCAAGGCCTCTGTGGACTAAAGAAAAGAACGAATGTCTTGACATTCCGGAATTATCCAGCAAAAGAAAGATATTGCAGGCAGACAGAATGGTTACAGATGGAAGAAAAGAAAATATCCCTTACATAATAATGGTCGATTATCACTTTTATTCCAAAACAAGGCAGTGGTGTCATATCGCAAGGACTATCGGAAAGATAAATGCTCAACTGGGAAAAGAAAAGTTTATTCTTGTTTCACCAGGAAGAGTGGGATCAAGTAACCCTCTATTAGGAGTTCCTGTACGATATGATGAATTGACAAACTGCTGCTGTATAGTAGAACTGGGGATACCACAAGAGGGTTTCATGCCCGAATTATCATTCGGAACTCACTTCTTTACGGATCTTGAAATTGACGAGATCCTGTATATGCCAGTTTATCATGGCGAAAAAAATAATATTTTTGATGAACGTTTTTTTGATGAAACTCCGTATAATAATGAAATGGATCCAGCTGTAAGGGTCTACAGGGGTTCTTTTTCTGTTTTTACAAATGGAGAAAAAAATGAAGGGGTCATTGTAGTGAACTAAATTTTGTCACAACAGATCTATACAGAAAGAGGCAGGGGATATCCCCTGCCTCTTTCTGTATAGATAATTAAGAAAACACGCTTCCATTACTGATTTAAAGAAAAACTCCACGCATCCTCTGTGCTTCGGCAACTCTTTCTATAGCTACCATAAAGGCAGCCCTGCGCATCTTTATATCTTTATCCTTACTATAATCCCAGACCCTGGCAAAGTTCCCCTTCATAATTCGGATCAGGCGATCATTATATTCCTCGATAGTCCAGAAATATCCGCCAAGGTCCTGCGCCCATTCAAAATAGGAACCAATTACTCCACCGGCATTTGCAAGGAAATCAGGAACAATAATAATACCCTTTGAAGCGAGAATTGCGTCTCCATCTGCTGTGATAGGACCATTTGCAGCCTCAACGATGTATTTTGCCTTGACTTTATCTGCATTATCTTTTGTGATAACACCCTCAAGAGCAGCAGGAATGAAAAGATCTACATCAAGGTAGAGAACATCATTAAGCTCAAGTTTTTCCAAACCATCCTGTTCAAAACCCTCAAGAAGATGTTTAGGGTGAACATTCTGTACATGGTTTACGGCCTTCTCGATGTCAATACCATCCTTGTGGTAATAGGTTCCGGTGATATCGCTTATACCGACAACCTTTGCACCTTCTTTTACGAATGTAAGGGCTGCGTATGTTCCGACATTACCAAAACCCTGTATAGCTACGGTCTTACCATCTGGCGACTCTCCGAGAGCCTTGAACAGCTCGAGACCGCAAGTGGCCACTCCATAGCCTGTAGCAGCTGTACGACCTGCTGAACCCCAGAGTGGGATAGGTTTGCCCGTAAAGATGGCAGGCTCGAGCCTGTTTCGCATCTTGCTTATTGTGTCCATGAACCACACCATTTCAGGTCCACCAGTATTAACATCAGGAGCCGGCACATCAGACCATGCTCCAACAAGGGGTTCTACCCTTGCAGCCCATGTTCTGGCTATTCTTTCCTTTTCCTTTTTAGAAAGTTCAAGAGGCTCACAGCTTACTCCACCCTTACCACCACCATAAGGAATACCAGCAAGAGAACATTTCCATGTCATCATCATTGCAAGAGCTTCACACTCATCAAGATTGACATTCGGGTGGAAGCGAACCCCTCCCTTTGATGGACCAAGCGTTGTGGAATGCTGAACGCGGAACCCTTCAAAAACTTTCACACTGCCATCATCCATCTCTACCGGAATAGACATTGAAAGTTTTCGCTCAGATCTGCTCAATATCTCAATAAGATCGTCTTCAAGACCCATTTCTTCAGCTGCTTCATAAAAATATTGAAGGGAATTGGATAAAAAACCATTGCTGGAAGAACGTTTCACTACCGACATATAATAAACACCTCCTGGAAATCTTCAAGTAGCATGAAGCTACCTGCATTACCCCCCCCGATACCAGGGCATGCTTGATAACTATATCACAAAATTGTAAAGACCCTCTCATGGTTCTAAAAAATAGTTCTTAATACCTAATATCAGGCATACAATAGAGAATTTTCGAATTAGGTATATAATTAGCTATAATTTAAAAAATCTTGTTTTAAGTATTTTTAAGTGATGGAAGTTGTTTTTGGAGGAGTCGCAAGTAACTCGGCCAGAAAGGTTGTTTCACCAAAAAAGGAGAGACCTTACATAAGGTCTCTCCTTTTTTGCGTTTACTAATGATCAGGATTTAAGTATCAATGTCCTCGCCCATGGAAAACCACCAAGGTCTATTGCAACTAAGTCGTTTTTAAAATCCATATAACCTGGGATCCATACCTTGATATCTTCTTGAGAGATTCCAATATATTCATTAGAAGGTGCTGTACCATCCTCAACGAGGATAGTTTTTACATTTCCACGTCAACCTGCAGAAACTGTTTTTTCGATAATCCTGAATTCTTTGCCCTTTTTTCTCATATATTCAAGAGCTTTTGGTGAAATATCAAGTGATAACTTGCTCATATATAACCTCTTTCCTGTTTCGTAAGATTTATCTTCTACATCCAGCATTGCTGCTTTTCAATGCACTGGATGCTACAAGATATGTATTCCACAAGTACCCCGCTGTCTGAATATCAACAGTATCACTTATGAATTCCATATTTTCAGGAACCCAGACAGTGATGTATTCATCACTTAAAGGAAAAAAAGTACCATCTTCCGGTTTGCCATTCCCGACGAGAATAGCACTTCGAGCTGATCAACCGGAACCGACTATTCCCTCATAAAGATGAAAAGTTGTACCAGCCTGATATAAATATTCTTTAGCTTTTTCTCCAATATTCAAATCAAATTTTTTCAATATTTTACACCCCCATGGTATTAATAATTGAAATATACCATAGTAGGGTATACTTAGCAAGTTTTTATAATGGAAGATATTTGATAATTTTTATAAAGGCTTAGTTGAAAACGGTGATTGAAAAGCAACTGTATATTCTGGCCATTGTCACCATTGCCTCTGAATTATATTTATGATCTCCAGCAAAATCTCCACAACAATAAAATTTCAGAACCATCAGCAGAAAGATTTACTTAAATAATTATGAAAAGAACTGTATACACGTTTTTAATTCAACTTTCGCAGTATCTTGAAAATCAAAAAAACCTGCAAAGAATAATAAATATAAGAGATTCCAAAACTAAGGCAAAATATTTTGTCAGGATGGGCGCACCTCACGTCAGAAGGTGGATAACAGTATCAAAACAGATGGCCCGATGGGAAGGCTGTCCATACCACATTGCTATATCAGAAGACAAGTTCAATGAATTCTTTACATTGTTCAAATTTCTTCTGCCTGTAAAGTTATAAAAGATTTTTGCTACTCCGTACCGCGAAAGGTGAGTTTTTAACTTAAAAATAATTAAAAAAGAAATCTTTTTTTTCATGCTTCAGACAAGAAAGGTGCTATCCCATCCCCTTCTGCTGAAAAAGAAAATCATATCCTCAGGCAACGGTGCTTTGAATTGTTTTTCTGAAATTCTTGAAAATTCTTTCCCCAGGTCTGGAAAAGAAAGACACGATGCATGAAGCAAAGGCCTTTTTATCCCATATTGCCACCAGTGTCTGTTCTCATTTCTATTACCATATTTCTGGTCCCCGATAATGGGGAAACCCATATCTGCAAGGTGTACCCTTGCCTGATGTGATCTGCCAGTAACCAGCCGTATTTCAACCAGTGAAAACTGACCATCAGTACAAAGCCTTTTGAAAATACTTATTGATGGCTTGCCATTACTGTCAACCACGACAGTATTTTTTGAGGGATCCTTGAAAAGTGGTTTATCGATCCTTCCTTCTTTGGGAATCTCACCACATACCACTGCAAGGTAATCCTTTCTTATCCTGTTCTGTTTCATCTCTTCCTGAAGTTTTCTAAGCATATTCCCTCCAAGAGCTATAAGGACAAGACCTGTAGTATTCCGGTCGAGACGGTTGACAAGGGCAGGCCTGAAATCTTCTGATAAAACATCCTTATCCGCCCATGAACGTGAAAGCAGGCTATCCTCACCTTTTTTTGAAGGTTGCGACAGAAGACCGGAAGGTTTGTTAACAACCCAAAGATCACTGTTTCTCCATACGGTTTCAAGCTTTTTATCAACTCCCCCTTCTTCCCGGGAGTCGGGTTTATCCCAGGGGACATAAACCTCCTGTCCCCTGGATAACCTTGTATCAAATGAAGCCTTTTTACTATCAACCCTTACCCTCCCCTTTCTGATGTTCTTCATCAGAGCACTAAGGGGAAGAGCAGGCCAAAGGCTTCTTATCACCTTGTCGAGTCTTCTGCCGTCATGATTAGCGGACACAATAAACTTCCAGGACATTTTAAAACCTCATGAATACTTTAAAAGAAACTCTAAAATACGGATCATAACCATTTTGCTAACCTTCAACCCTCTCCAGATCTGGATCAGCTTCCTCACCGGACAGTTCTCTCCATTTCCAGAACCTGCGGCCTGTTGACTGGTTATATTCAGAGATCTCTTTATCTTCCTCCAGATCATCTATGGAATTTTTATAACAGAAAAGCTTGAAATCCAGCTCATCAGCGGAAGAAACGATCATTGCTTCAAGTGTGGAAGGAAGGACCGGTGACCCGAATTCCTTACGGCCATGATGACTTAGCAAAATATGCCCAAGATGAAGAAAAAGATTTTCATCCAGCTCAAACGCTTTAGAAAGCTCGGAGAACTTTGCATATCCCAAAGCAATATGATCATGAATAAAACCCGGTATTGAGATCCCCGGTGCAGGATTCAGGTTATACGCATCGATTTTGCCGAGATCGTGCAGGAGACAACCCGCAACCACAATGTCATGATCCACGTCATAACATCCTTCCGTGTATGAAAGTGCAATATTCTTAGCAGAAGATGCCACCCGGACTGTGTGTTCCAGAAGCCCATGAACATAAGCGTGATGATGAGACACCGCCGCAGGAGCAACCCTGAAATCTTTCCATAATTCCCCAGTGAACACAAAGTCAAGAAAATCGGCTATTTGTCCAGAGCAGGATCCTTTAAGATCCGTAAAAGCTCTTTCCAGCCTGACAACAGGAACTGGCGACTTCTGAACAAAATCATGAGGAGGATACTCTGACTGGTGTACAAAATAGATAGCATTGAAGTTATACTGGGACTGTCCCCTGAATTCAACTACCTGACCCTGAACTCCTACCGTGCATCCCTCAATTTCAACTATCTTTTCTGCAGGAAGTTCCCTATCCTTTATGGAAGGATCCTGCCGGTCAAGCCACTGTGCATTGGACCAGACCTTACCCTGGATCTGTCCCTGTTCATCCATTAATACAATATCCCAGAAAGTTTTGTTATTCCTGTCTTTTCGGCTATCGATCCTTGAAACAACTCCCCAGAGTTTAAATTTTTTTGAGGGGGGAAGCTTTTTGATCTCTGCCGTCTTCATATATTCTGCTTCAGACACTTTATCACCTCTTCAAAATACCTTTGCTATCACGAATAATAACCCATCTTACCAATATTGGAAATAAAGATTGACATTATCATTGTGAACCGTTCCGCTGTTTGTTATATTTGTAATGTTCTGATTAGTTTTAATATAAAACAAGCAGTTATGTTTTATGCTATCATTTTCGTGTAACTTTATCATTTTGAATGAGGGGGATATCTATAAATGAAGTTTTCTCAAAGGATCCAGTCAATGCAGGCCTCACCAATAAGAAAACTTATTCCATACGCTGATGCAGCAAAATCGGAAGGGAAAAAGGTATATCATCTGAACATAGGCCAGCCTGATATCAAAACACCTCCAGGCTTTCTTGAAGCGATCAGGGACTTTTCACAGGAAGTCATCGCCTATTCAACTTCTCATGGCAGCCTTGAACTTATTGACGCCATGAGGAATTACTACAAATCCTATAACATGGATTTCAGCAGGGAGAATATCCTGGTAACCAATGGAGGTAGTGAAGCACTTCTGTTTTCCTTCATGGCTATCTGTGACCCAGGGGATGAGATACTGATACCGGAACCTTTCTATGCCAACTATAATGCCTTCGGCGCATCAGTAAATGTCAAGATAGAACCCATCACAACAAAAGCAGAAGAAGGTTTTCACCTTCCACCTGTTGATGAGATCCGAAAGAAAATAACTCCAAGGACAAGGGCTATTCTTATTTCCAATCCCGGTAATCCCACAGGAGTAATTTACACAACAGACGAAATGAAGATGCTATCCGACCTTGCCCTTGAAAATGAGCTCTATATAATTGCCGACGAAGTCTACAGAGAATTTGTATACGATGATCTTGAATATACCAGTTTTGGCAACCTTGAAGAAATCAGCGACCGGGTTATCCTTGTGGATTCCGTATCTAAAAGATACAGTGCATGCGGAGCAAGGATAGGATGTATCGTTTCGAGGAACACAGATCTTATGGCACAGATAATGAAACTCGCTCAGGGAAGACTCTGCGTACCAACTCTTGAACAGGTAGGCGCTGCAGCCCTCTATAATACTCCTGTTTCCTATCTCAAGGACGTCAATAAAGAATATCAGAAACGAAGAGATATACTTTATTCCAAACTCAAGGAGATGCCCGGTGTTATCTGCGACGAACCTAAAGGCGCTTTTTACGTAGTAGCCAAATTACCCGTTGATGATGCTGAAAAGTTTGTTGTATGGATGCTTCAGCATTTTGATGTGGATGGAGAAACTGTTATGATGGCACCTGCTGCCGGATTCTACGCAACAAAAGATCTTGGTAAAAATGAAGTCAGACTTGCCTATGTCCTAAATCAGGATAACCTTTCCAAGGCAATGGATATTTTGAAAACAGGTCTGGAAACTTACCCAGGACGAGTCGAAGCGGCTGCTACTTCGGCATGATCTTCAGATTTTAATGAATTGAGGGTATCCCATAAAAAGGGGTACCCTTTTTTATGGGAAAGATTTGCCTTACCCCTATCTCTTCAAGTAGACTCTCTATATTCGATTTTATTGAAAACTGACAAGAAAGAAGGTTAAACCACATGCCGCTCAAGGTTAAAGAGGCACTTTCCAAGGATGTAGGTAGATGCATCGCCAGGCTTGATCCGGTAGATATGACCAGATATGGGATCAAGGAAGGACAGATAATAGAGATCGAAGGCAAACGAAGGACACCTGCTCGTGTCCTTTCCTGCGAATCAGGGGATAGAGGCGGAAGAAATATACAGATCGACGGGATAATCAGGGATAATGCCAACGTTGGACTCGATGAATTTGTTACAATTAACAAAGTAACATATTCATTTTCTGAAAGTATCTCTCTGAGACCCATAACAACAATATCCCTTCTTGAGAAGGAAAAGGATGTTGAATATATAGCATCTCTTCTGGAAGGAATGCCTGTTACAAAAGGTGACAGGATCAGACTAACACTTTTCGGGACCAGAACATGCGATTTTAAGGTTGTAAGCACCCAGCCCCAGGGATTTGTTGTAATAAACAAGAGCACCTATATTTCACTTGAAAAGAAAACTTCCGGGCCTAACAAACTGGAACGGGTTTCTTATGAAGATATCGGTGGATTGGGAAATCAGATACAGAGAGTAAGGGAAATGATCGAACTTCCCCTGCGCTTCCCCCAGGTTTTCGACAGGCTTGGCGTGGAGCCCCCCAAAGGAGTTCTTCTATATGGCCCCCCGGGAACAGGAAAAACAGTTATAGCAAGGGCAGTTGCCAACGAAACAGATGTCTATTTTACCCATATTTCAGGACCGGAGATAATCGGCAAATTCTACGGTGAAAGTGAAGAACGTCTCCGAAAGGTTTTCGAGGAAGCCCAGTCACATTCACCCGCAATCATTTTCATTGATGAGATCGATGCCATCGCACCTAAAAGGGAAGAAATGGGCGGTGAAAAACAGGTTGAAAGAAGGGTCGTTGCTCAGCTTCTTGCTCTTATGGATGGGCTTGAATCGCGCGGACAGCTTGTTGTTATCGGCGCTACAAATATACCTAACACACTTGATCCGGCTTTAAGGAGACCAGGGCGATTTGACAGGGAGATATCTATCCCTATTCCTGACAGAAAGGGCAGAAACGAGATCCTTCAGATCCATACAAGGGGAATGCCACTTGATGAGGACGTAAATCTTGACAGGATATCAGAGATAACACATGGTTTTGTGGGCGCTGATCTTGAAGCCTTGACCAAAGAGGCTGCCATGTCCACCTTAAGACAGCTTTTACCCCAGATCAACTTTGAAATGGCCGAGATACCTTTCGAAAATCTTCTTGGTATGAAAGTTACCATGGATAACTTTATGGAAGCACTGAAAGAAGTTGAACCCTCAGCTATCCGCGAAGTTTTTGTAGAAATACCGAATGTAACATGGGATGACGTCGGGGGCCTTGAAGATATCAAGGAACAACTCAGAGAAGCTGTTGAATGGCCGCTTAAATATGAAGATACCTTCACAGAGTTCAAAGTTCAGCCACCTGTAGGCATTCTTATCCATGGCCCTTCAGGTACAGGTAAAACACTGATCACAAAGGCTCTTGCCAATGAGAGCGGCGTAAACTTCATATCAGTCAAGGGCCCATCTCTAATGTCTAAATTCGTAGGAGAAAGTGAGAGGGCTATCAGGGAAGTTTTCAAGACCGCTAAACAGGCGGCTCCCACAATCCTTTATTTTGATGAACTTGAATCTCTCGTCCCGGTAAGGGGAAAAACGACCGGGTCTGGATCTGCTTTTACAGAAAGAGTTATCAGCCAGTTCCTCGCGGAGATGGGAAGCATAGAAGAGCTTAAAGGTGTAGTAGTACTTGCCACTACTAATAGAATAGACCTTATAGACCCATCCCTTTTGAGCAGCGGTAGATTTGACCTTATACTCAAGGTTGGCTTACCCGATAAGAAGACACGCCGAAGGATATTTGAGATCCATCTCAAAGGTAAACCACTGGCACCGGACATTGACCTGGATAGACTCGCAGAACTTTCTGATAAAATGGATGGCTCAAAAATAGGTTACATATGCAGAAAAGTATCAATGATGGCAATAAGAGATCACATACGTTCTGACAGGAAGATATCTCCACAGATAGAATGGTCGCATTTTGAAAAGACAATAAAGATTCTTGAAGATAACCGGGTTTTTTAGAAAACAACATGGCGGCTTTCACAAGCCGCCATGCTTTTTTCTACCCAAAATTCATTCCTGTTCAACAGTGTAAATATATTTATAGATTTTGAAATTAGCCATTACCTTTCGCACATATTCTGATGTTTCCCTGTAAGGTATGTTTTCCATAAACTCAAATGTCGGAACATTTTTATAATCCTCAAGCCAGCTGGAAAGATTGCCTGACCCTGCATTGTAAGCAGCAAGTATCCAGGACAGCTGCTCAAACTGTCTGGAGAGCCATGAAAGGTGAGAAGCACCAAACCTGATATTATCTTCCGGGACAAAGAGAGAATATTCAGAAACCCCAAGTCTTTTTGCCTCATCCCCGGCGGTAGGCCCCATTAACTGCATTAACCCCTTTGCACCTGCTGAACTTACCGCACCAGCATAAAAAGCTGATTCCCTTTTCATTACCGACCAGATGAGTAATGGATCTACACCCGTTTCTTCTGAAGCACTTTCCACTTCAACCATATATGGTCTTGGATAAAGTAGTTCAAGATACTTTCGGGGAAAACCCTTCTCCATTGATTCAACCCTTGATCTGAGAGAGGAAGCCGCTCGATAAGATGAATAATGATCTCCCATCCAGGAGGAAAGTTCTGCATATCTCATAATAGCTGATGGTTGATTCTCTTTTTCAAGAGCAAGTCTCGCATATGGAATAAATCCCCAATCTTCAAGTAGAGAACTCTCGCTTTCAAGAATATCGGGAACTTCTTCTGTTACTTTGACCGACATATCCGTAGATGAGAGGATAGCATATGCACTCAATGGATATTCAACGTTCAGTATATCTGAATATTTTTTTGATTTTATTGGATTTCCTATAATCTCATTTATCCGGGCTACCCAGAAAAGAAAACGTCTTTCCCACTCATCAGGACAATCGGCAGATAATCCTTTTTCCCATAACACCAGGGCTTTCTCTAACTTTTCCTTCTGGTACAGATCCCAACCTCTCTCCCATAAGATCTGCGCTGCATAGTGACTATCAGGAAAATCCGAAAGTATCGTTTCAATGATCATTTCCTTTTTCTTTCCTTCCATGCAACGGGAAAGATTAAATAAAACAACAGGTTTCAGATCATCATCAACCTTTTCATAAATAGCCTGTAACATCTCTTTTACTCTTAAAGGATACTCTGAATAAAATCCTGCGATCTTCCTTACCGAGGCCTCCGCAAACCACCCTCGGAGGACAGCTCCTCTTTCCCAGGCATCAAGAGCCCCCATGGTATCCCCGGCTTTTAAAAATGCTACTCCAAGGTAGTAACCTGTTCTTGCCGAGATATCTTCAATTCGGGAAAGATATTTTGCTGATTCAGGATAATTCCCCCTCAGGTAGTGATATATACCTGCATAATAATTGAAAGAAGGGGCTTTTTCAGCATTTTCAAATGATGAAAGGAGTTCAAAGGCTGAACTGCTGGATGGATTTAATTCAAGAAGTCTTTTACACTGTTCTGGGTCTGCAACTGCTATATCAACGAGTCCCTGCAGTGCGATCTTTCTCTGTTCATTATCACCTGCATATTCAAGCATTTTAATATACCATTTCTTTCTTGCATCTTCACTCTCCATTCTTGCAATTGCATAAGTTACATAAAACTTCAATTCCACAGGAGCTGATTCCAGAAATAATAACGCTTTAGCAAGAGCTAATTCATCCTGTCCTGTCCTTTCGTATCCAAGGATAATAAGCATATCCTGATAAGGCTTTAAATATTCAGGAAGATCATCCCTGTTTTCAATAAGTATTGGCAGGGAATCAGACCAGCGTCCCTGAAGCCAGAATGCATTACTGACAAGGGAAAGATCTCTGGAGTCCATATCTTCCCTTCCCTGAGTGAATATTTTATCTATGGAACTCCAATCTCGAGTGCGAAATAAATTCTGGAGATCCTGCGCTGATAGCGGAGAACATAAAAGAACGAGGATCATTAAAACGAGAAGCAAAAGTGTGATACGTCTCGATATTGAGCCACAATAGGAAAAACTCCAGGGCGATCCGCAAGAAATAATCATCATAATCACTCTTTTCTCGAAATTTATCAGGATCAGGAATCTGAGATAATATATTTTCGATGACAGAAATAGCTCAATGCCCATACCCCCGCAACAAGCCCGGAAAGATTGGCAACTATATCGAATATGGAAAAAGTTCTTTGGGGAATCCCGCCCTGGACAAATTCCAGAAGCACCCCGATGATGAACATAAAAACAATGCCCGGAACAATTTTCCAGTTCGGACCGGCAAAATATACCCACAATAGAGACAACCAAAGGTAGTATCCAAAATGATAAAGCTTGTCCAGATGAGGAAAAGTAGAAGGGATATTATCTCCCGGAATAATAGAAAGATGGACGAGAAAGATCATGGACATGATCCATAGTATCAAAGACAGCCAGCGAAATTTGACTAACATACACTATATTCTCCATTTCTGCCAGATCAGCTTATTCTCATAACCCTTTCTGTTCTTCTCTTGTAAAAACATCGCCTAAATGAGAAGTACTTCCCATTAAAGGGATCCTTATTCCTGTATCATTGTACTCTACCATCGTAATACTACAATTGGAAAGCTGAAATTTCCAGAAACTGCGTACAGGGCAATCCAGCCAGTAACAAAGGAGTACTTTCAGTACGGCATCATGACTGACTATTGCAATATTCTCGTGCTCGGGGCTGAGTATCTCAGATATGGTTTTGACAGCTCTTTTCTGGACATCTAAAAGATTTTCCCCATCAGGCATGGTTACCATATGAGGATCTAAATGCCATTTTTCAAGCATCCCCGGCCATTTCTGTTCTATTTGATAAGCCACAAGACCTTCCCATTTCCCATGGCTTATTTCGGTGATACCCTCAGAAATATTCACCTCAAGATCATGAAAGGACGCTATTTTCTCAGCAGTTTGACGGGATCTTGAAAGCTCACTGCTCCACACCGAATCAAGGGAAAGGCCAGATAACATTTCAGCAACAGAATGAGCCTGTCTCAACCCCTTACTATTCAAGGGGATATCAGTCCTTCCCTGAAACTTTCCCTTGACATTCCAGTCAGTCTGACCATGACGCACACAAAACAGTTTCAATCAGAATCCCTCCCTGAGGTCAACCATTTTTAGCCAAAGCAGATCCGCATCATTTTCAAGCTGACTGATCACTTCAGCTGGGATCTCGTCATCTATCTCCATTACCCCAAGGGCAAGCCCGCTCCCATTCTTCCTTCCGAGTGTAAAGTTTGCTATATTAACCCCTGAGCTTCCAAGTATGCTTCCAATCTTTCCAATTACACCAGGCCTGTCATGGTTCTGAAACATCAGAATGACACTTTCAGGAACAAGATCTACCACATATCCATTTATAGAGATTATCCTCTGCTTACCCTCTTCAGTAACAGTTGATCTGAATTCTACATTTTTATTTTCTCCCTCAATTAATATCTCAAGCATATTGTTATAAGTCCTGGACTCACTTTTGGATTCCTCTATGACAAGACATCTTTCCATTGCTATCAGAGGTGCAGACATGTAAGTAAGTTCTCGTCCGTGATAAACCGCGAGCAGTCCTTTGAGAGAAGCTATTGTAAAAGGACAGTATTTATATGGAAGCTCAAAACAGACAGAATTGGTCTGACTGCAGAAAACAGGACCTCTCATGGTAACCTTTAGTTGTTTTACCGGTTCTTCAAGGATGTGCCCTGCCAGAAATGCAGTTTTTTCCGCAAGTGAAAGGTATTCTTTCTCCCTTTTCTCGAGTAAATGCTCAAGAAAGGGAAGATTTACAGCATGCTGATATGGTTTACTTTCAAGAGCTGCTAAAAGGTTTTCCACTGCTATCCTCGCAACAGAGGACTGAGCTTCAAATGTGTTTGCTCCGAGATGTGGTGTCAGGACTATATTTTCTGAAATATCATTTGCAAAAAGAGGGTTTATATCCTTTTCAGGGGGTTCTGTTACATAAACATCAAAAGCCGCACCAGCAAGCCTTCCTTCCCTGATCGCTTCCGCACACCCTTCTTCATCAACAAGACCTCCCCTTGCGCAATTGATAAGAAAACAGCCATTTTTACAGGCTTTTAGTTCCTTTCTCGAGATCATTCCACGTGTTTCCTCGGTCATAGGAACATGCAGGGTAACAACATCCGCTCTTGCAAGAGCGCCTTCAAGATCCGAGACAAGTTCAACTGTCAACTTAGCTGCTCTTTCTGGAAGAACATAAGGATCATAGGCAAGTATTTCCATACCAAAGGCCCGGGCTCTCTGTGCGACCTCAGCCCCTATTCTCCCAAGACCTATTATTAAGAGCCTCTTATTTTTTAACTGGTATCCAGTAAATCTGGACCTTTTCCATTCCCCTGACCTCAATGAACTTAACGCATGAGGAACTTTCCTTATAAGAGAGAGCATCAATGCCATAGTATGATCAGCAGCTGATAATGTGTTTCCCGTTGGAGCATTGATAACTATGACACCCCTTCTGCTCGCCTCCATAAGATCAATGTTGTCTACTCCTACACCTGCTCTGGCAACAACTTTAAGATTCCGCGCTCTTGAAAGAACTTCTGAATCAAGCGGTGTCCCACTTCTTGTTACCATAGCATCAACCTCTCCGACCATTTTCAGGAGTTCGGATCTTTGGATATCCGGCCTGTTAAGAAGTGTAATATTGTCGTTTTCTGAAAGAAGCTCGACTCCTTCATGATGAATATTATCAGAAACAAGGACCTTCCACATCATTCAACATCTCCTTCTTCCCAGGTTTTCAGGGCATTTGTTATGTAACCGGGATCGGGATTAAAACCGGAGTTTTTCAATACTGCAAACAGGCTTCCAAGAAGCAGACAGATTTCCGGCCATCCCATATCTGCATAATGAGCGAACCTGAGGACACTCCCTTTAAGATCACCCTGACCTCCGGAAGCTACAATTCCCATTTCAAGGAGATCTTTCCTTGCTGGTTCTGAATATTGACCCAGGATCACGGCAGAGACCCCGGGAGATCTTGAGGACTTCTGTTTTACAAGCGGCTCGGCTCCCATAGCTATAATTCCTGCCATAAAGGACCGCGAAATACGTTTTTTCTTTGCGAACCATTTCTCAGGCCCTGTATCAAGGATAATTCTTAACGAACGTTCGAGTATTCCGAGAAGTGATACAGGAGGAGTAAATGGATTCTGAGACTCCTTTTTGTCCAGATATTTTCTGTGAAGGACAAGATCAAAATAATAACTTCTCTGTTCATACCGACTATCTTTCAGCATTTTCCAGGCTCTGCTGGAAAGCCAGACTAAACCAATTCCAGGAGGAGTCAGCAGACCTTTCTGTGAACAGGATGCAAGTCCATCGATATTCCAGTGTTCGGGATAACAGGGAGCAGCACCCAGAGAACTTACTGAATCAAGAAAAACGAGAGGCCGATCCTCAGGAAGACCTTCCATAATTTCCCCCACTGGATTCAATACACCAGTTGAAGTTTCATTATGAGTCAGGAGTATCGCCCTGGCCTCCGGAAAGTTTTTAACAACATCAAAAACTGATTCCGGTGAAACCGGTTCACCCGGGGCAAAATCAAGAGGAATAATATCCGCTCCTGCGCAACGGGCAATTTCTCTAAACCGAGATCCAAACTCTCCACATGAAACAGATATTACTTTTTGACCAGGTTGTAAAAAGTTAGCACATAACGCTTCAAGAGCACCTGTCCCGGAGGACGGCAAAAGTATTACTGGAAGTTGTGTTTTCATCAACTCTTGAAGACCTGACTGAATATTGTCCATAAGCTCAAAAAATCCTGGCTCCCTGTGACTCCTTATATCAGAACCATTTGCCTGCATGATATCCTGCGGTAATGGAACAGGACCAGGGGTAAATAAATATCTGTTCATTTCAATTTCCTCCCATTAAAAAGAGAGGCCGGGAAAACCCGGCCTCTCTTATAAAAGATCTGAAAAAACCTTTCTTTTAACTATCAGGGGTAAAACTGCCGGCCGGCAACATGATATCCACCCCTGCCGCATGATGAAGCGGAGGAAATTGAGGATGACCAGCCTGCTGAGCCTGAACGGTTAACGAAAACTGAAGAATTTAAAGGATTCATTTTTACCACCTGTCTAAAAGATTGTATAATTTATACCACTTTCAAATTTTTAATACAAGGGATCAAGACTTTTTTTTCAGGAATTATAATAATCTGGGTACCGGTTCAGGAAATCCATGCTCGCGGAAGTTCACAAGAGGATCCTGAAAACTGACTGAAAACTTCTTTGAGATGTTATCTTTCTGTCAATACAATGAACTGAATAATCCTTTTGTCCACTCCTGCTCCATGAAGGCTGATATTAACTCCAAAAATGAATAATTTAGCGAATTCTACCTATGACACCATCGATAAATAGTGATAGCATTTCATTGGAAAGAATAGAAAGGAGTGAGACTTTTGAAAAAAATATTATATACTTCAGTCCTGATATGTTTCTTGATATCGTTATCGGTATCTCTTGCCTCAGCTGATATCTCCATTTCAACTTTGAACAGGGTCTGGAATGATATTGCTCTTGAAGCAGGTCTCTCTCATGCACCTGATGTACAAGTCAAAAAAGACAAAGTGCCTAATGCCTGGGTATCTTTCTCAATGGATAAATATTCAGTACACATAACATCAGGCCTTATGGGTCTTCTCGACACCCCGGACCAGTTAGCAGGTATCCTTGCACATGAGACCGGCCATATTCAACTTGGACATTATAAAGAAAGCATGGGAAGAAACCTTATCTGGATGATCCTGTATAAAACCCTTGGAGATAAATCCAAACAATTAGATCCTGTAGCACTGGGTCTTTCGCTTGCAGAATCCGGTTTCAGCAGACAGCAGGAAGTGGAAGCAGACGATTATGGAATAAAACTTGCAGCCCGATCCGGCTATAGCCCATGGGGTCTTGTTGAAGCTCTGGAAAAAATTAAAAAGGCTGGATATGAAACAACTCCAAGTGGGTTTAATTCCCATCCTCCCACTGAAAGACGCCTCTACCATGTCAGGAATACCGCTTCCAGCATTGCAGAATAAAAAAACTGTATCCTGTATACTATCGCCCTAATAACCTGTATCAAGAGATTTATAATGATATAATTTAAATAATAATATTCTTATTATATCTATCTAATTGCATTAATTCTGAATATTCAGAACATCTTGCGATTGATGGCGATATTTATAGGTGACTATATTACAGGAGGCGATGAATTTGAGCAAAGTATGGGAAGAGAATTACAGTTACACCGCAAAGAATGTCAGACCTTCACCGATCCGGGAAATGCTTGCAGTGGTCAAGCAGCCAGGTATGATCTCTTTTGCCGGCGGAATGCCTGCTCCGGAAGTTTTCCCAGTTGACAAGTTCTACGAAGGTGCCAGGATCCTTAAAGATGACGGACAGAATCTCCTGCAGTACGGACGCACAGAAGGATATGAACCACTTAAGGATTTTCTCGCAAGCTGGACAGCTCCCAGAATGGGGAAAGAAGTCTCAAAAGATGAAATGCTTATAACCACTGGATCTCAACAGGGACTTGATCTTTTTTCATGGGTAATGCTGGATAGAGGAGATACCGTTATTACTGAGGATCCCACCTATCTTGCTGCGCTTACTGCATTTTATAACCATGGCGCCAACTTTATCGGAGTACCTGTTGACAGAGAAGGCATGAAGGTCGATCTTTTGCCTGAACTTATAGAAAATGCCCGAAAAGATGGTAAAAAGGTCAAATTTATATACACCATCGTAAATTTCCATAATCCTGCTGGATCAACAATGACAGTAGAGAGAAGAAAAAAACTGGTAGAGATCTCCCAGAAATACAACATTCCGATATTCGAAGATGACCCATATGGATATGTCCGTTATGATGGCGAACATTTACCATCTATATTCTCCTTTGATAAAACAGGGGGAGTCGTTTATGCAGGGTCTTTCTCAAAGATCCTCTCTCCCGGAACAAGGGTCGGTTGGATGTCCGGAAGTGAAGAGATAATTCGTAAAATGACGGTGTTCAAACAGGCTACGGACCTTTGCTCCAGTCCTATAACGCAATCACTGGTAGCTGAATACTGCAAAAAAGGATACCTCGATGAACACCTTCCATCCATAATTGATAACTATCGGGTCAAACGTGATGCTATGGAGGAAAGCTTTAGAAAACATCTTGAACCAAGAGGTGTATCCTGGGTTAAACCTGAAGGCGGATTCTTCTACTGGCTTGATTTCCCGAAAGTCAATACGAATGATCTTTTCCAGAAGGCGATCGAGAAAAAGGTGGCCTTCGTAAGCGGAGGACCATTCTGTGTAAATGAAGGTGCCGGAAACCATAATGCCCGTTTCTGTTTTACCTTCCCCTCCCCGGAGATAATAGAAGAGGGCGTAAAACGTGTAGCAGAAGCTATGGATGAACTTACTGTAAAAGCAGAAGCCTGATCAAAACATGACCGTTTAAATTAGGGGGGCATTTAGATGCCCTCCTATTTATAATCTTCAGGAGGTGGATCTTATATGGCCCTTAAATGGGAAAATATATTCAGTGAAGCAGCAATCAAGCAAAAAGCTTCTCCTATACGTGAAATGATGAGTGCAATAAAAAAACCCGGAATGATATCTTTTGCGGGAGGCATGCCTGATCCGGATATTTTCCCCCTTGAGAAGTTTGCAGAATCTGCCAGCATAATACATACCGCCGGAAAAGATATCCTCCAGTATGGAGCAACGGATGGATACCCTCCGCTTAAGGAGTTCATTTCAGAATGGACTGCCCCGAGAATGGGCAGAAAAACTGCAATGGAAGAAATACTAATAACATCTGGTTCTATCCAGGTAGCTGATCTTTTGACCCTTTCCACTCTCAATCCCGGGGATCATATCATTACTGAATCCCCCACGTTCCTTGGAACCATCCTTGATATGCATAATCATGGCGCTGATCTTTCGGGCATTCCATGCGATTCTGAGGGTATGAAAGTTGATATGATACCTCCGGAGATAGAACGGATCAGAGCATCAGGGGGAGAAGTTAAATACATATACACAATTCCCAATTTCCAGAATCCAGTTGGATGTACAATGACACTTGAAAGACGAAAAAGATTGCTTGAAATAGCTCACAGATATAATGTTCCCATTCTTGAGGATGACCCTTACGGTTATATCAGATTCGAGGGGGAGGACTTTCCTACCCTTTTTGCCCTGGATGAACATAGCAGTGTAATATTTGCAGGCTCCTTTTCCAAAATATTAGCCCCCGGAGTAAGGGTAGGCTGGTGCATCGGACCACCTGAGATAATTCGCAAGATGACTGTCTTCAAACAGGGTTTAGATACTTCCACGAGTATAGTAGCTCAGGGTCTCATTTATGAATATTGCAGAAAGGGCTACCTCGAGTCCATGTTGCCTGGGATAATAGATCATTACAGAAAAAAACGGGATGTTATGGAAGAATCATTCAGGAAGTTTCTACCTGTAGACAAAGTAAATTACACAACTCCGAGCGGAGGATTTTTCTACTGGCTGAACACCCCGGATATAACGACCGATGATCTTTTCGATAAAGCCATCGAGAGAAAAGTAGCTTTCGTTAAAGGCCATCCATTTTTCCCTAATGAGGGAGGAGAAAACGAGTTCCGTATGTGTTACTCCTTTGCATCCATTGATGAGATCGAAGAGGGCGTAAAAAGACTTGCTGAAGCAATGAATGAACTTCTATAGAGAGATCTTTGCTTCTCCGGAGGGGCCCTCTGCCAGGCCCCTCTTTCTTTATGGACTGGATTCAGAACACAGTGTTATAATTACCACGCTGTTAGAATAAAGAGTTAACAAACGAGGAGAGATATCTATATGTTCGAAGACACTATTGCAGCTATCTCTACAGCATGGGGAGAAGCAGGGATTGCCATTATAAGGCTTTCGGGCCCGGATGCCAGATCAATGGCAGATAAGGTCTTCAAGGGAGTCAAACCACTCTCTCAGACTCCCCCAAGATACATGCGAAATGGATATATTATCGACAGAAGCGGCGAACCTCTTGATAAGGTACTGGCCGTATGGTTCGAAGGTCCCAAAAGTTATACGGGGGAAGATGTAGTTGAGATCCAGTGTCACGGCGGTACTCTTATAGCCCAGATATGTCTGGACCTCTTCACCTGCATTGGGGCAAGACACGCTGAACCAGGAGAATTTACCAGAAGGGCATTTATCAATAACAGGATAGATCTTTCCCAGGCAGAAGCGATCATAGGAATTATAAGGTCAAAAAGCGAAGAAGCCCTGAGATCCGCAACCAGAACATTAAAAGGTGAACTCTCGGAATTTGTGAGATCTGATTATGAAGAGATCTTGAACCTCTCCGCCAGGATGGAAGTTGGGCTTGACTTTCCGGAAGAGGATATTCCCTACATAGATGATAGTGAAGCTGAAGATAGCATTATGACAATAAAACAGAGTCTTGAGGATCTTCTGGATCGCTGCAGAACAGGATATCTGATGAGAGAAGGCATCCGCGTGGCCCTTGTAGGTCGACCGAATGTAGGGAAATCATCACTTCTGAATGCATTCCTGAAAGAAGCAAGAGCTATTGTTACTTCAGTTCCGGGGACAACAAGGGATATTATTGAAGAAGTCCTGACCTACCGTGGAGTTCCATTGAGGATCATAGATACTGCAGGAATAGGAACACCGGCAGATGAAGTGGAGGCAATCGGTGTCGAGCGAGCAGAAAAAGAGATGGTTCGTGCAGAGATCAGACTATGGGTTATAGACGGTAGCCAGGAACTCACAGAAGCAGATATCAGGCTTTCCGAAAAGCTGGCGGATCTAAGCCATATAGTTGTTATCAATAAAGCTGATCTTCCACTGCTTGTAAATGAAGAATATATGAACAGTATCCTTCCTGCAAGTCCGGTTTTTACCATATCAGCTCAGAAACAGGAAGGGATCGAAAAACTCAAGGATGAGATAGTATCATCAGTCGCAGGAAGCGGAAGCCTTGATGCAGGATTAAATGCTACATCAAGGCAAATAAGTGAAATTCAGGAAGCAAAAGATTCATTGCAGAGTTCTTTTGAAGCACTCCAGGCAGGCCTTGGCCAGGATATCGCTGCCGCATGTCTTACTGAAGCAAGATACTCTCTGGAAAGGATCCTGGGATTACAGAGCGACGATACCCTTCTTGAAACAATTTTCAGCCAGTTCTGCGTTGGAAAATGATCCCAGGTTCACTGGTCCTGAAAACCCGCCAGATACGCAAGGCAGGTTCTGACCCCATATCCACTTGCCCCCCCTGGATAGTAACTGAACGGCTTTTTGTAATTATCAACCCCTGCTATATCAAGATGGATCCAGTTTATATTTTCTTTGACAAATTCCTGGAGGAACATCGCCGCAGTAATTGCACCGCCAGCTCTCCCACCGGTATTTAAAACATCAGCAATTTTTGATTTTATATTCTCCCTGAGCTTTTCATCATCCAGCGGCAGCTTCCAGAACCTTTCTCCGGTTTTATCTGACACTTCAATAAATTGTCCAGCCACATTATCTGCATTGGAGAAAAGACCCGCCGTGTAATTTCCAAGAGCAATAACACATGCTCCCGTTAATGTGGCAAGATCAATAATAATATCAGGCTCAAGCTCACATGAAAATGACAGGCTGTCAGCAAGAGTAACTCTTCCTTCAGCGTCTGTATTGTCTATCTCGATCGTTTTACCATTTCTCGCCATTATAATGTCATCCGGCCTGTAAGAATTACCTCCAGGCATATTTTCAGCAGCAGCTATTACAACATGTACTTCTAATGGAAGAGCAAGATCCGCAGCACCCTTTATGATCCCAAGGGCATTACAGGCTCCAGTTTTATCTCCCTTCATATCACGCATATGTTCACCTGGTTTGATATTAAGTCCGCCACTGTCAAAAGTTACACCCTTGCCAACAATGACAACTTTTTTAACCGGTTTTTCCTCGGGCTTGTAGGAAAGATGAATAAATCTGGGCGGGACTTCCGAGCCTTTCCCTACATTCCATAATGCGAGCATGTTTTCATCCTGGATCCTTTTCTCATCCCAGATATCACATTCAAGTCCCAGACTGTCAGCCAGATCCATGGCTTTATTGGAAAGTGATACAGGATCTATTACATTACCTGGTTCGTTCGCCAGATCTCTGGCAAAATTCTGGGCTTCGGCGATTTTTCGAGCCTTATCAATGTCCTCCTGCTGTCCAGCCGCTAAAGCGATCTTTTGTATATGAAAGGGTTCTTCCTCCATAGATGTCCTGTATTTGTCAAATGTATAACAACCCAGTAAAAGACCTTCCGTGACGGCAGTTATAAAGTTCGGATCCATAACAGGCTGAAACATTATAACCACATCTTCAAGTCTGTCTGATTTAAGGACCCTCGTAAATTCTCCCGAGACTGAGCGGAATGTGTCTTCTTTCATTTTTCTTTCTTCGCCCAGACCGGCAAGATAAATATTGTTAAATTCAGCTTTATGAACAGGTATTCGAAGAATCTTACCTTTTTTGGCTCGAAAATCAGTCTGCTCAATGATCTCACCAATCAGCTCTTTTGACTTGTTCGACAATTGCTGTGGCAGTACCGGGTTATCCTGATTCAGGAACAGACAGAGATTTTTGAATGATGATCTATCTATCTTTTCGTTGAATACAGTTATTTCCATGTTATAACACCCTTTCTCATCTTTGATAACAAGTTATATCAGGTTAGATTAACACTCTGATCGATATATTTGCAATATCTATTTAGACTTCAGTACCATATCATACTGTTCTTACCTTTAGTGTTGGATACTTTACCTCCCCCTTTGAAATGGCAATAAAATATTATCAGAAAGACAGGTATTCATGTTTTTTTGAGTTGAAAAACCTGACCTGAAAATCTTTAAAAAAAATAATTCCGCTTGCTTAAAGAATTATAATTGTAAACCGCGATCAGACTATTTAACATACTCAACTAATTAACCCAGTCACATAACCTGTTTTTTGTTATAATGTATTAGTAATGTAATATCAGAACAATATAGAGGAGGCATAAAAATGGAAAAACCTGCTATGACTGGTCGCCCTTTAATTGACGAGATCAAAAACCGGTGGAGCCCTCGCGCCCTGTCCTCGGATCCTATCTCCCCCAAAACACTACTCACCGTTTTTGAAGCGGGAAGATGGGCTCCTTCATGTTTTAATGACCAACCCTGGTTCTATATAATTGCCCAGAAAAATCAACCTGACGAATTCGAAAAAATGCTTTCCTGCCTCGTGGAGAAAAACCAGTCCTGGGCAGTAAATGCTTCGGTACTTTCAATCGGCATTTCCAGAATAAGTTTCAGCACCAGAGACCGGGAAAACAGACATGCTTTTCATGACCTCGGAATGTCTATAATGAACATGATGACACAGGCAACCTCCATGGGTCTTTTTATTCATGCAATGGCTGGATTTTCTGCTGAAAAAGCCAGAAACATCTACTCTATACCTGAAGGTTATGAACCTGTAACCGCCCTGGCAATTGGCTACCCAGGAACCATTGAAGAACTGCCTGAAGATTTCAGGGATGCAGAGATAAAACCAAGGGAAAGAAAAGAACTTGATTCCTTTATCTTTGAAAAGAAGTGGGGAGAGAAATGGGACAATAGTAAATAGATACACCTTACCATCAGCAGCTTTATACGGATTTTCCTGAATTAACAAGACCCATCCCTGCCAGCACCATTATTCCACCGGAGATGATCCAGAGTCCAACAGGTTCGGAGAGCACCAATGCTGCAACAGCAACCCCAACCAGAGGACTTAGATACATGAATATACCTACTCTTGATACCGGAAGTTTCCTCAAAGCGCTGTACCATAAAAGATATGCCAGGGCAGAGCAGAATACTCCCAGGAATATAACGCTTGACCAGCCGGAAAAAGAAAGTCTGTGAACCTCTAACGCATTTCCCGTCACCATGAGAGTAATGGAAATAAAGATCCAGCCAGAGAACATAACATAGAACATAGCAAGGGATGGAAGATATTTTTCAAGTTTATTCCTTGAAATTACTGAAAAGACAGCCCATGTGAAAACACTGCAGGTTACCAGTAATTCACCAGAGTTACCGCTATGATCAAGAAGGACAGATAAATGCCCGTCTGTGACTACAAGAACAACACCTGATGCTGCCAAAAGAACTCCAATGACCTGTTGAATTTGAAGTGCCTCTGAAAGGAAAACCGCCCCTAAAATGGCTATCATTATCGGTGTACTCGCAACGATAAGGGCAGAAACTCCAGCTGAAGCGGTTTTAAGACCCGTGGACTGAATAAAATTGTGAAGAAATATCCCGATGAGGCCTAGCATTGCAAAATCAAAAATATCCCTTAGCGGAAGAAGTTTCATTTTCCCCCTCACTATAAGAAGGGTTCCCAGTACAAGAGAACCTATACCGAACCTCAACCATAACAGGATTATAGGAGAAACCTCATTTACTGCTACTTTAGTAGCAGTAAATGAGGCTCCCCAAAAACTCACAGCTAAAGCTGCACATAGCATCGCTGCAGCCTGTTCTTTTATAGAACAGTTTTTCAGCATGGTTTTATTTTTAACTTTTCACTAAAAAGGTCATTTACTCTCAAGAGCCAGGGACATCAACCGGGAGAATCTGGCTGAAAAACCTCCCAGATCCTGGATCTCACCACCATCCGCAAGAATTGCCTGATCATAAAGAAGTCTTGCAAAATCCTCAAGAAGATCCTTTTTCTCATCTTCTTTCACGATACTGTTCATTTTTCTCAGGACAACATGCTCCGGGTTTATCTCAAGAACTTTCTTGACCTTTGGAGCCTCCTGCCCCATTGCTTTAAGCAGTTTCTCCATCTGCGGTGTTATGCCTTTTTCGTCAGTAACAAGACACGAAGCAGATTTTGTAAGCCTTTCTGATAACCGTACTTCCTCAACATCTTCATCAAGAGTAGCCTGGAGGAATTCGAGAAGATCCTTCATTGAATCTTTCTCTTTGTCAAGTTTTTCTTTTTCCTCCTCTGATTCGCCAGATCCTGGTTTTACATTGCTCATTGATACAGAAAGCATCTGTTTACCCTCGTATTCCTGAACATAGCTCACCATGATCTCGTCCACAGGCTCAGGAAGTAAAAGAACTTCATACCCTTTTTCCCTGAATACTTCCAGCTGAGGTGAATTCTTTAGCTTATCAAGCGATTGTCCAGTTATATAATATATTCCCTCCTGATCTTCCTTACTCCGGGTAATATATTCTTTCAAAGTAGTCAGAACACCCTCAGATCCTGTCGAATGGAACAGGGCGATATCGAGAATACTCTTTTTATTGCTCTGGTCCTGAACTGTGCCTTCTTTGAGAACAGATCCAAACTCCTGCCAGAAAGTTTCATATTTCTCCCGTTCATTTTCAAGGATCCTGCCAAGTTCATTCAGGACCTTTCTTGTAGCACTTTTCCTTATTGTTCTTACAACAGGATCATCCTGAAGGATCTCTCTTGAAATATTAAGTGGTAGATCCTCTGAATCAATTACTCCCCTGACAAAACGCAAATAATCAGGGACAAGTTCCCTGCATTCATCCATTATGAATACACGTTTTATGTAAAGGTTTATTCCTGAATGCCTTTCAGGCTGGAAGAGATCCACAGGAGCTTTAGAAGGAATAAAAAAAAGACCCCTGAACTGTGTAGCTCCTTCAATGGAAAAGGCTATCCTGTGAATGGGAAGCTCCCAGTCATGGCTTATGTACTTGTAAAACTCGTTATACTCTTCATCGGTGACTTCATTTTCGGATCTCATCCATATGGCTTTCATTGAATTAAGAACATTGTCTTCAATAGTCACGTTTTCATTGTCATCTTTTTTTTCTACCTGCATTTTGACCGGATAAGATATAAAATCCGAGTACTTCTTAACTATAGAGCGTACAACCCACTCATCCGTATAATCCTTGAGCCCTGTCTCCTCTTCCGGCTTTTTCAGATGCAGGGTAACCACTGTTCCATTCTGTTCTTTACCTAACTTTTCGAGAGTATAGGAACCATCCCCGCTTGATTCCCATTTCCAGCCCTCAGAATCACCCGCTCTCCGGGTGACAAGGGTAACCTTATCGGCTACCATGAAAGATGAATAAAAACCAACTCCAAACTGTCCGATAAGTTCCTCTGGAATATTGGCAGATCTACTCTTTTTAAGAATTTCAAGGTACTCTTTTGTACCCGACTTGGCTATAGTCCCTATAAACTCACGAATTTCTTCATTGTTCATCCCGATTCCATTATCAGAGATAGATAAAGAACCGGCTTCTTTATCAACCTCAATTCTGATCTCCGGTTCCTGTGCCAGATCAGAAAGAGTTTCATTTGTTAATTTTTCAAGCCTGAGTTTATCCAGTGCATCAGAACTATTTGATATCAGCTCCCTCAGGAAGATATCCTTGTTGGAATAGACCGAATGCACCATCATTTCCAATATCTGTCTTGCCTCTGTCTGAAATTCGTATCTTGTCTTTTCTGAAGACATGAACTATCAAATCCTCCCTGGTCATTGAATTTCTGGTATTTAGAATATTTTCTTTAATGCGGAAAGAACCGATAGACTATGCTGTAGTATCTGTAAGTTCCCTCTTGAGCATTACTTCCATCATATTGCTATAGCTATCTACCATCTGGCTGTGATATTTCATGACTCCTGCAATATATCTTCTCCCACTGGCACCAAGATATCTCGAAAGGGCTTCCGATATATCCCCCCCTGAAGATTGCATATAACATGAAAAGATATAAGTACCTACAAGAATGTTATTTCTTGGCTGGATAAGATCAGAAAGAGTAGCTATCTCTGAAAATGCTTTTCTGATATTTCCTCTGTGAACACTCCAGTTTACCTGCATAAGACCATAAGCACCGCAGGAAGATCTTGCCTTGTATTTTGCATGGGATTCCTTGATAAGTATGGACGCTATAAGGAATGGATCTATCTGAAATGCCGCGGAAGCCTCCATAACATATTCAGAAAACTTCGATGCTGCATAATTCTCAAGATTTGAATTAACCGACTTAAACTTTCTGGCTATGACATCCTTCTTTACTTTCCCTGCAATTTGAGTGACAATCTCTTCCTTCTCAATTTTTGACTCCTCGGTATTGAGCATTTTACTTTCAATGAGCTGTCCTTCAGCAAAAACAGGTTTAACTATCTTCATTCCCGAAAATAGTATAGCTGCAATGGTAACCAGGATAAGAATGTTCCTTGGTATTTTTTTCAACATAAACTCTCCTCTGTAGATGATTAACAAAGATTTTATTTCGATACTTATTTCATTTCCAGAGCATATTATAAAGGTACCGTCAAGTGTTTTTCAAATCAAATTTTTTAATCTAAGCTATATAATCCTGAATTCGTTATTATCTTTTAATGATCCATGTCCATAAAATCAATAAGTCTCAGGAATATATAAAATCAAAGAGGATCTAATAATAACATGTTTGTAAATTTCTGTTATAATGACAACCATCTGTAGCACGTTGCCTTAGAATCGTGCTACGATTTTATTTATGGGAGAGTGAAAAACATCATGACATTTCTAGCCAAAAGGCTTTGCGCTTGTATTTTAACAACAATTGCTATATTGGTGTTCATTCCTGCAATTTCATCAGGGGAAACCGTCGATCCGACCGACGTTTCCGGAAGATCGATCGAGGTACCGCCATATCCTGAACACATTATCTGTTCAGGACCCGGATGTCTCAGACTTGTAACATACCTCCAGGGCCAGGACAAAGTTGTTGCTGTTGATGATATGGAATTAAGAAGATCAACCTTTGAAGCAAGACCTTATGCACTTGCCAACAGGCAATTCAAGAAATATCCCCTGTTTGGAGAATTTCGGGGTAATGATAATCCCGAACTGATAGTATCCCTGGATCCTTTGCCAGATATTATCTTTAAGACCTATCCCGGCATGGGATATAACCCCGAAGAACTCCAACAGAAAACAGGAATTCCCGTAATTACTCTTAATTATGGGAACCTTGCAGAAAACAAGGATCAACTGTATAGTTCTCTTCGAACACTGGGGAAGGTAATGAACAGGATGAAAAGAGCTGAAAAGGTAATAGCCTTTTTTGAAATGACACTTAAAGACCTTCAGGAAAGGACTTCCGGGATAAATACCGATTTACGCCTATCCTGCTTTGTAGGCGGTATCGCTTTTAAGGGGCCCCACGGAATACAGTCCACAGAACCGGAATACCCTCCTTTTCTCTATACCAATGCGCTCAACGTGGCTGCTCCTGAAAAAGGATCTTCTAATACACCCACACATACAAATATATCAAGGGAAAAACTCCTGGAGTGGGACCCGGATGTTATCTTCGTAGATGTCTCAACTATTTATTCCGGAAAAGAAGCCAATGCAGTCTGGGAACTTAAGAACAGTGAGATCTACAGCAACCTTTCTGCCGTTCGATCGAAACAAATCTATGGAGTATTACCTTATAACTGGTACAGTCAGAATTTTGGTTCGATCCTTGCGGATGCATATTTTGTGGGTAAGGTACTTTATCCTGACCGTTTTACTGATATAGACCCGAATAAAAAAGCAGATGAGATCTATGAGTTTCTGGTTGGAAGCAAGGTAATGGAACAAATGCAAAAATCATTTGACCAGCTTATCTTTAAAAAGATCGATCTATAAGATACCATTTCTGAGAATCTGACTGGAACAGGAGATTGATAATCTTTCATGCATCTTGATCACGGAGAGATACCAACAGTCTACAAAAAATATATAAACCAGAAAATCCTTTTATTGATTATATCTACCGCAGGACTTGTCTTTCTTGGAATAGCTGCATTATCCGCAGGCTCAGTCAGTATCCCTTTATCGGGAGTTATCAAGGCACTTCTGGGACAGAAGACTCCAACCAGATGGAGCATAATAATCTGGAACATAAGATTGCCACAGATCCTGGCTTCAATAATATCAGGGGCTGGATTAGCCGGAGCCGGTGTTGTAATGCAGGCTATCCTGAGAAATCCCCTTGGATCCCCTTTTACCCTCGGGATATCTCAAGCAGCAGCCTTCGGAGCAGCTTTTTCAGTAATGATCTTTCGAACTGGAGCTACTCAAAGCTCAGTTTCTAACGCTGTCATGATAGGCAATCAGTACGTTACAACTGTGACTGCCTTCGTGTTCTGTATAGCTGCGAGCCTTGTAATATTACTAATATCAAGACTAAAGAGAGGAAGTCCGGAAGTAATGGTACTGGCGGGTGTTGCCCTTGGCTCTCTCTTTACTGCTGGAACAATGTTCCTGCAGTTCTTTGCCGATGACATACAGCTTGCCGCAATGGTTTTCTGGACCTTTGGAGACGTAGCTAGGGCAAGTTGGAAAGAGCTTGGTTTAATGGCAGCAGTTGTTGGACTTTCAGGTTTATATTTCTTTTTCAACAGGTGGAATTATAATGCTATAGATGCCGGAGATGAAACGGCAAAGGGTCTCGGAGTTAATGTTCAGAGAGTCAGGTTGACTGGAATGGTGATATCTTGTCTCGTCACTGCTACGATCGTTGCCTTTCTTGGCATTATCGGATTTGTAGGTCTTGTATGTCCACATATTGTGAGGAGAATAGTCGGGGATGACCATCGTTTCCTTATTGTCGGAACACTGATATGCGGTTCTATCCTACTACTTGCTGCAGATACTGCTGCCAGAACCATAATGAGTCCTCACGTTCTCCCTGTAGCTATACTGACTTCCACTCTTGGAGCACCTCTGTTTATATATATTCTTCTGCGGGGGTACAGGATATGATACTTCAGGTAAAAGGTCTGGACTTCCGTTACAAGAAAAGATATGTACTTAAAGATATAAATTTTCACGTATTTGAAAACGAACTTGTTGCAATACTGGGACCTAATGGAGTCGGCAAGACAACTATGCTCCGATGTATCAACTCGATCCTGAAACCCGAAAAAGGAAGCATAATTCTCGGCGAAAGGGAAATCTCTTCTATGGCACCCGGAGACATCGCCCGGATAATAAGTTATGTCCCACAGAGGAATGAACAGAACAGGCTTACTGCATTCGATTCAATACTTCTTGGCCGTAAACCGCATATAGGCTGGAAGATCATGGAAGATGACCTGAAGAAGGTCGACGCAGTAATTAATAATCTTGGACTGAGGGATCTGGCCGTAAGGTATATTGATGAAATGAGTGGCGGAGAACTTCAAAAAGTTTCTATCGCCAGAGCACTTGTACAAGAACCAAAGCTTTTACTGCTGGATGAACCCACCAGCAGTCTTGACCTCAAAAACCAGCTTGAGATATTAAAGTTTATAAGACACATAGTGAAAGGGCATAACATGACTGCCCTTATGACAATGCACAATATCAACACAGCTCTTAGATATGCAGACAGGTGTATCTTCCTGAAGGATAGCAATATCTTCGAAAGTATAAAAGTCAAAGACATTTCCCCTGAAACAATAAAAGAGGTTTATGGCGTAAATGTCACAGTAGAATTTCATAAGGGTAACCCGTTTATTATTCCTCTTGATTAACAAAATGAGGCGGACAGAGTCCGCCTCATTTTATTTTGATAAATTAACTGATTATTGATTCTGCTATTTAGCCTCTGCTTCTGACTGGCCATTAAGAATGGCTTCCTGTTCAGAGATCAACTCAGAAAGCTTTTCAAGTTCAAGTTTTTTCATCTCAAGATCTTTCCTGAGCATTTCCTCGTGTTTAGTAGCCTTTGCCTCTGTAACACTTGCTTTTTCCTGTATTGTAGATACCTCGGAATCCATATCATTCATACTTGTTCTGATGGATTTGATATATCTTTCAGCCTTTCGGACGTTAACTTCCTGTTCTTTGGAAGTATCCTGAAGAGCTGTAAGCTCTGCTTTCAGTGTCTCTATAACTTCCTGCTGGGCTGTAACAGTCTCGCTCATAGAATCAAGTTTTGCTTCCACCTTGTTCCAGAGGGTATTACCAATGGAGATAACGACAACGAGGACAATAAGCATGATCCACAAGGATTTTCTTGATTTACCTGGAGTTTCAGGCTCTTCCTCCTCAGGTACTTCCTCTGCCAGATCTTCCTCTTCGGTCACTTCCCCGGACTCTTCGAAAGTTTCAACTGTTTCCTCTTCGGTTACTTCCTCCATTTCAGGAGTTTCTTCAGTTTCTTCAGTTTCTTCCTGTGTTTCCTCAGCAAACTCTTCTTCCGGTTTTTTGCCTTCTTCGCTATGCTCCATAGTTTCTTCAGTTTCCATTTCTTCTTCAAACTGATCTTTGTTCTGATCTTCAGGCATTATTTTCCCTCCTTGAAAGTGTTATATAAAACCGCTACCTGCTGTTTTGCTAACAGGCAATAATAAAATGCAATGAAACAAATATAACATAATGCAGAAAAAACACACAGTGGAATGTATCTGGATCTCCCTATATAATTATATCAGCAATATGAATATTATCTATTGCAAATAAAGGTATTTTTCGATGAAATACGTATGATACTGTTTCTATTCCAACAGATAGCACTTTTTTTCTAAACTTCTGAAAATGTACTACCCTATAAAATTACACTGGAGGTGCCATTATTGTTCTGGAAGATCCTCTCTATGTTATTTGGCAAAAAAAAGAAAAAAAGGCCTATCTCCGCTACAGAGATAATAAAAAGAGGCCCCAAATCGGGTGAGTACATCGAGTGGTCCAGAAATAAAAGAATAAGGGTATTTAACCCTCCTTTCTGGGGAATTCATGATATTTTTGTAGATTCAGACCTCCAACATGCGGTCTTTTGCCTTAAAGAGGACAAAAGTGCTTTTGTGTTTCTTGGCAATAGCAACTGTGCATTAAACTTTACTCATTTTGATCCCCACCAGAATAAAGTAGAAACACGTATTCTTGAAGAGGGCCAGCTTTTATGGCAGATTTACAATGATTTCGTAATTTACCGCGGAGATCTTCTACCGCCGACCACAGAACCATACTACTGGGGAAAGGTTATTGGAACATCTCCATTTAATGATAAGATAAATGAAGAATGGATCATTCAGAATCTGAAGGATCTGCTTGCAAAAAACGTGTCCTGAGAATACCCTGTTGAATAATCTTGCAGATCTGCTGTTCGGGAAGGACCCATGATCCACCTCATAATTTATAAATTTCATTTATCATCCGTTATTCTTTACAGTTGCTATTTGTATGAATCTTGAGCGTTATTTAAATATCAGAGGGCTGACCATAGGTTTTAAATCTGCTTATCGCGTCTTCGATCTGATCTTCATCCAGTAGAATTGGGTCTCCTGCACATCTTGCCCGCCAGTAGACACCTGCTAAATATTCCACAGTTTCTGCAGTTCTGTAGGCACAACGGAGGTTTTTACCTACACTCACCAGCCCATGGTTACCCATAAGAACGGCCTGATATTCAGACATGCACGCACTAACTGTTTTTGCAAGTTCAACCGAACCAAAAGGAGCATAAGGTACGAAAGGAACCTTTCTACCGCATACAGCAACGAGATAACTGAAGGGCGGGATCTCCCATCCCAGAGAAGCCAGTGTAGTAGCATACTCTGAATGGACATGAACGACTGCATTTACATCAGAACGAGAACGGTATAAAGCAAGATGGAGATCTTTTTCTGAAGTAGGTTCAAGTTTTCCCTCAACCATATTTCCATCGAGATCGGAAATAACAATATCTTCTTCATTCATCCGGTCATATTCTACACCACTCGGCGTAAGGGCAATTTTCCCGCTTCTTCTATTAAATACGCTAATATTGCCTCCTGTACCGGAAGTTAATCCTGTCTGGAGCATTTTTAAACAATACCAGACTATATCGTGCCTTGCTTCATCAAGCATTTAACTAAATCCCTCCAGTCACCGTAAAACATGGAATTATTCATATTGTCAGGACCGCTCTTTTTTTACATCTTATCATGCATCTCTCATGTTATGAATGAAGCTTTTTGTCATGTAATGTATAATACCTTCCGTATTTGAAATTCTGAAACATCCGGGCAATTCTGAATTTTTGTATTAGAGAGGATCCCTATGATATCAATAGAGAATTTAACAGTTAGATTAGGCGGGAAGGAAATTATCCGTAACCTGTCATGGAATATAAGAACTGGAACCAGGGCAGCTATAGTTGGAGATAACGGTGCAGGGAAATCAACCCTGCTCAGAACAATAGTTGGACAATATACGCCTGAGAAAGGTTCTGTTACCCTGCCTTCAGGCAGGGTAACAGGCTACCTTCCACAGGAACTTACTGATCAGATGGAAGATAGTGACGTCATCTCCTTCCTGAAAAATAAAACAGGGGTCCATCAACTCGAAAAGGAACTTGAGGCCCTTCACGAACTGATAGAAGAACAGGGCAAAGACTCGGAACCATCCCCGGAGATCATGCGAAAATATGAAAAAGCCCATACCAGGTATGAGCTAATGGATGGATATACTATTGAAAGCAGAGCAAAAAAGATGCTGAAAGGTCTGGGCTTTTCTGACTCAGATCATCTGAGGAATTGCAGGGAATTCTCCGGCGGATGGAAAATGAGATTGATACTTGTTTCAATATTACTTTCGTCCCCGGACATTCTGCTTCTGGACGAACCGACAAACCATTTGGACAGTGAAAGCATGGAGTGGCTTGAGAACTGGCTTTCTAACTTCAACGGCACTATGGTTCTGATCGCACATGACAGAAGATTTCTTGACAAGATGGTCACGGAGACAGGAGAACTTGGGCCCGATGGACTTTATATCTACAAGGGAAATTATTCTTCCTTTCTGCAGGAAAGAGAACAGAGAATAGAAATTCGTGAAAGACAGAGAAAGAAACAACAGAAAGA